>Ga0326514_10001622_pt1 | contig 14574 bp, 30 predicted proteins | sample 3_2548_0518_D_FD_203653 | JGI IMG/M metagenome (GOLD analysis project Ga0326514, IMG submission 203653) | Bovine rumen microbial communities from UC Davis, California, United States - 3_2548_0518 | ecosystem: Host-associated > Mammals > Digestive system > Stomach > Rumen | place: USA...
GCCATATAGGAGGTGGTAATCACTCACCCTACCTATTGCACTTTACCACACTAAAGTGATACTACGTTAAACTTCTAAACTTCACCGTGTTAAAGTGGTGAAGTGTTAATTTTTTAACAATCCTTTGTTAAAATTTTCACAAAGGTTGACATAACTATTTTTGTGCAACTTTTTACTTGACAAATAGAAAATAGGTAAAAGTGTATAAAAATTTTTAATTATGTAAACCTATTTTTGTTCATTTTGACTATTGACATTTCGGGAAAAAGGGAGTTTGTTAAAAATTTAACAAAAAATTTGTGAAAATTGCCTGTTGACAAAGTAGGGAAAAAACGGGCAAGATCGCCGAAGGCTGCCCGGCCGCAGTTAGAGATGTTTAACTTTTGTTCAAGAAAAAAGAGGATTAAAAATCCTCCTTTTCTGTATGGTCTTCATAGCAAATATAATCCATTGAATCATCATCACCCCAGAAGAAATAGAAATCATCACATTCTAACAAGGGGTCAGTATCGGGATACATCATGCAACATCCATTTGCATCGTAGTAAGGGCAGTCCCACCCATTTACTGGGCAGTGAATATGTCCTTTTCTTTCTTTTGTCATTTTATTCTTCTCCTTCATAAATCCAAGAATCACCATTTTTTAAAACTGTAAGAAGATAGTTATAAGCGAATATCACACCATGTCTAAAATTTTTTACATCTTCTTCTTTTGTAGGTTCTGATTTAAACTCTTTAATATAATCATCACGGATTTTTTCGATTAATTCCACATGAGTCATTTTTTTATTTTCCTTTCCTTTGATGATTTAATTATAGTACAATAAAAGATATTTGTCAAGAGTTTATTAAGAATAAAATTAAAATAATAATAGAGAAAATGTTGATTTGAATCTCATGAGGAAGTCTTTCTGCTTTAAGAGTGAAATTGAAATTTACGATAATGCTGATAGTAAGTAAAATTATAATAATAGTATTCATGTTCTATTCTCCTTTCCTTTGATGATTTAATTATATCAAATAAAGTACAGATTGTCAAGAGTTTTTTAAAAGTTATTTATTTAACAATGTGACCCGGGTGCAAAGAGGATTACTCCTCTTCGATACCATCATTTTCAAAATCGGGACACTGTGTAATAGTTCCAGACCAATCAGCATAACTTTTATCTTGCAAGTCTCCAACCCAATTCCAAAAAATATCATTCGCTTCTTCGGAAGTTTTTGCTTTTACTCGAACGCACCCCGAAAAGTTAATAGCAAAAGTCTTTCTTTCTCTCAGCTTTTTCACAAGATTTACACATGCTTTTGTTTCTTCTTCTGTTAAAAGGTATCCGTTAATTTCTGCCATTTTGTTTTCTCCTCTCTTTTGATGATTTAATTATACTAAATAAAATATCTTTTGTCAAGCAGAAAATTAAAAATTTTTTGAGAAATGATGAAAGTATCATGAAAAAAGAAAATGCTTAAATTTTTAAGCACACAGCTTAAATTAGCAAGTTAAATTGCTATATTTTTATTTTTTGAGAGGATTTGTGAAAAGTTTAACGCGGCGGCCCGGTCCAAGGAGGATTAGACTAATCTAATCCAGATTGAACCAGCGCCCGCGGTTAATATTCTAAAAAGATTTTGTTTAAGTCAATATCAACTTCGCAGGAATTATCTAAATAAGGAATAATTCCTAATTCATCAATTTTTTTACACAGTTCCTTAAATTCTTTTTCAACTTCTTTACACTTTTTAATATATTCTTTTTCCATTTTATTCTCCTTTCTTCTGACGATGTTCAACAAGATTAATGGTAAAACTACGTTCATTTATCTCTAAATCAATGTATTTTTCTTCATTTCTGACAGAAATTGTAGCTTTATCAGCATGATAATACATTAATCCATCAAAAATTGCATTAATTAATTCTTTTTTCAGTGGATTTTCTTTCTTTTCTCTTGCTTTTCTTTCCTTTTTTTCACCTTTTGCACTGTGAATAGTGGTTGTTACACGGTTTTTTAATGCTTTTTTACTCAATTCTTCAACTGTTTCATCTTCCTCAATTCCCATGTCACAAAGAATAGTTTCACAGGCTTCCTCAAGGGTAAGGTCTAATTTTTTCATCAGTTTATTAACTTCAGCGTCTGGAATGTTGTGTCCTTTATACTTCATCTTTTGTACTCCTTTTCTTTTTTAAAACAAGGATAGGAAAATAATGTAAAATGCGTTTAATTTTTGTATTAGCATTTTTACTGTATAATCCCATAACATAGAAAGAATCAATATGAAAAATTATGTAGTCCTTTAATTTATTTATTCTATTCATTTTTATCTCCTTTTCTTTTTTCTAAATAAATTTTATCAAAAATTTTTTCTTTTGTCAATAGGAAAATCATAAGTTTAATTTTTAACAATCTCGGCCCGGGCCAGTTAGAGATATTTAACTTTAGTTAAAAAGTGAACCACGGTGACAAGCCGTGGTTCTATTAAGAAAAGGAGGACAAAAAATGTATTGAGTTTGAATGTGTATGATAGGACTTGAACCTACGACAAGACTTAGCGCGCCTGCTCTACCAACTGAGCTACATACACAGATTTACGCTGGCGGTTTTTAAGGACTAAAACCGCCAAAACCATTTAGTGTTAAGCCAACTCGAAACGAGAGACTTTCTTCTCAGTGGTCTTAACCACCTTCTCAGCAGTTACAAGCTGACGAAGCAGAGCAGAGATTTTCTGCGAGGTGTACTCGCCTTCCAAAGCCTTGACAATCTCACCGCAAGTCATACCTTCTTCAGCACCTGCGAGAACTTTAAGGATTTCTTCCTTAACTTTCTCGTTTTCAAGCTGAGTTTTAGTCGGCTTAGAGGAAGTGTGACGCTTTGCCATCTGTTCCTTCAGAGCGACCAACTTTTCAGCAACCTCACCTTCGACCATCGGGATAACAGTTTCCAGAGCTTCTACATAAGTCATAGCCATAGTAAATACCTTCTTTCTTTTGTGTGATTTGTTTTTTGTTTTCTTATGTACTTATTGTAACACAGTTTGTTTTGTTTGTCAAGACTTTTTTTTAATTTTTTTTGAGATTTTTTAACCGCCTTGACTTTCGGTTTCTATCTCTTTTTCTTTATGTATTTATTATATCATAAAGTTTTTTGTTTGTCAAGGGGTTTTCTCAACTTAGTTGATTATTTTTTTTCGAAGGCCGTTAGCCCCTTAGGCTCTAACTTCTCCCCTTGACATTTATTATTATATCAAATTTTTTCTTAAAATGCAAGTCTGACTTTTTAGAAAGTTTTTTTGAATTGTCAGAAAATTCGGCCCGGACAAAAAGGGAACGTATGTTCCCTTAGGTCATTGCCCCTGTGTATTCAATCTCAGGCATTTTTTCAAAGTCGTAAGTTTTTAATTCTTCAAAAGTGATATTTGCAATAGCAGAACAATGTACCATGAGATTGGACAAGTCACCAATCTGTACACAAACAATAGGTCTCCATCCATAAGCGTAGCCACATTCCCAAGCTGTACCAGAGTCAGAGTAATTTCCATGGTAAAGCATTACAACACAATCAGACTCATCAATAGCATGAACATCATGACGGAAAGTATCTCTTGCCCATTTAGGAGTACCAACAGCATCAGTATCACGAACTTCATGCTCACGAGGTGAGAAGACATCAAAACCACGGTTACGCAGAATTTTTTCAGTATTTTCAACCCAAGCATTTTCTTCATCGTTAAAAAATGGACTTGCAAGATAAATTTTCATACTATTTTCTCCTTTTCTCTATCTCTTTGTTGATTTTATTATAGCAGATTGAGTAAAGAATGTCAATAGAAAAATAAAAGTTAATTATTTAACAATCATGGCCGGACAGACTATCTCTAAGCGAGATAGTCTGCAACAAGATTATTAAAATCTTCTACGGGAATATTAACTCCTAAAAACCTGTCATTTTTTAAATATGTGCCAGGATATTTTCTAATAAATTTAGCCCTACAATAACTTTCTGCCCCTTCTGGGTCTACATCTCCACAATCAATAGCACTTTCAACACTTACACCAACAACATCAAATTTTTTTTGATATTCTCGAAGTTCTTTTGTGGCTCTACTTTGTACGCTTACTTCCGTTGTTCCCACTTTTGAAAAAACAATATCTCCACAACTATCCCAAAATTTAAAAAGATAACAAACTTTTACACCTCTATCAAAAAGAGTGTTTATTTTATAGACAATTCCTGTTATTGCTTCCCCAATTTGAACGATTTTATTTTTAAAATCAAGAATATATTTTTTTGTCCATTCTTTAAAATTTTTATAAATTTCAACAAGAGTATCCCACCAATGTTCTTTCCATCTAAAATTGGCAGTTTCATATCTTACCAAAGCCCCTTCAAAATCTCCATCATTAATATAATCTTTTGCACTTTTTGCCATTTTCTTTTTTCTCCTTTTCTTTGATAAATAAATTATAACAAATAAAACTCTTTCTGTCAAGCACAAAATTAAAAATTTTTTACCGAACGAACAAAGTATCATGACCAAGAGAAACAAAGAGAAATATAAGGAAATTAGTTTGATTTTTAAGATGTTTTGGTAAGGTTTTCAGACAATTTTTATTTAAGAGTCGCGGGCGCCGGTCTAATCTTCCTTTTCCTAGTCCATTTCTGGGAAACAGCGGCTGCCGCGATTTATTCATTTTTCTCTTGACAAAACTCTGCTCGTGTGGTAAAATGGAAAAACTGCCCGCGCCGAAGGAACGCGGGCCGCCGGATCTAACTAAAGTTAGTCAAGTCTAACTTTAGTTAAAAAAGAAAGCAGGTATTTAACCTGCTTTCCTGTTGAGGGTCAGGCGATGGTGAACATCGCCTTGCCCTTGACCATTTCTTTCTGTGCAACACCGCTCATCACCATCTGACGAAGCAGTGCGCTCACACGCTGATTTGTGAGACCCTCATCACCCAGCTCACCGAGAATTGCGGTGACTGTCTGACCCTCATCGTTGAGGATTTCAGCAATGCGACCTTTGAGAGCCTCATTCTCAACCTGACGCTTTGTCGGTTTGGAAGCCGTGGAACGCTTCCGACTCAGCAGTTCAACCTCGTGGTCGATGAAAGCATCGAAGTCAGTGTTACCCATTTCATTCAGAATACCCTTGATTGTTGCGAATGTCTCTTTCTTTGTCATGGTTAATACCACCTTTCTTAATGTGTTTTGTTCTCTTTACATTTACTATTGTATCACAGCGAGTTTCTTTTGTCAAGAGTTTTTTAATTTTTTTCAACCCCGAAACTTACTACTTTCAGCACCCGAAGCCGTTCTTTATTCTCTTGACATCTTTATTGTATCACAGAGTTTCAAGTTTGTCAAGGGGTTTTTGAAACTTTTTTCGGATTATTTTACACCGACCATTAACTCTCTGAGGAGTGGCTCAAGTCTCTGCGCCGTTTCGCCATCCCCTTGACAATTATTATTCTATCAGATTTGAGGGTAAAAGTCAACCCCTTTTCAAAAGTTATTTTTTTAACAATCGGCGCCCGGGCAAAGTTAAGGACGCCTTACTTCGGCGCCCTGTGCTTAATCAATTTTACTGTATAAGAATTTTCATTGAGGGTAAAAGAAAATTCAGCTTCATTTTTTACGGCTGTGATTGTAGTACCTTCTAATCCTTCTGTAAGGACACGATAGCAATCAAGAAGATGCTTCTTTTCTTCGTCTACTTTTCTTTCTTTAGGGGCACGTTTTTTAGCAACACCACTTTTTTCGTAACGTTTCAGCTGTTTAGCTTTCTTTTCCATTTCAGCCATTTCGGGGGACTCGTAACCTTCATGGTCATCCTCCCACAGCTGTTCAGCTTCTTCTTTTGAAATATCCAGTTTTTTCATGTAATTCAGAATTTCCTGTTCTTTTGTCATAGCTTATTTCCTCCTTTTTCTATACTATACCATTTTTAGGGGTAGTTGTCAACTGTTTTTTGATTAGTTATTTTTTTAACGAACTGGTCCGGCCGCAATTGTTAAAAAAGTATCAGGCACTCTTTTTGAAGAGTGCCTTGCGAATTTTTTTGTGAGTTTTCAGACAATGGACGAGGATTTTAGTTTCTATCTGAACATCTTCCAGACCTGTGTGACTTTCCAGAAAATCGGGGTTGCCACTGATATATCGCCACAAAATTTCTGCTGTGAGTCTGTTTTGGGGAACTTTATGGGCAGTAAGATAACCATTTTTCTGACAATAGACAGAATACATTGGGCTTTTACTGAAAACATCCCTGCTCATTTTCAAAGTGTCCCACCATTCTACACAATACGGCATGAAATACCGATATTTTGAACCTGTTAACAATCTAATAGTATTATTCAGTGCATTGTAGTCAAAATATGCGTTATGAGCAAAAACTGTCTGACAATTAAACTCTCTTCTGTCACAAGTGAAAATCCAACGGATTTTACGGAAAGATGTTAAAATTCTTTTGCCATTTTTAATATCTTCCCAATACTGCGGAATTTTTTCGGCATAGTATGCGCCTTTCATGAGTTCTTTATCAAGAAAAATTTCCGCTACCACAAATGAGCGAGTTCTGTAGACTTTTCCTTTTTTGTCTACGACTTGCCACCCAATATCATAGACAAGAGATTGTGACAAATCCAGTTTTCCATCTTCACCTATAAGACCATTACAAGTTTCAGTGTCAAGACCAATCAGATATTTTTTTCGCTTATCAATTTTCAATGTTTTGTACTCCCTTTCTTTTGATAAATCAATTATACCACGATGAGAAAAACCTGTCAACACTTTTTTTAAGTTATTTTTTTAACAAGCGGCGCCGGTCGAGATTGTTAAAAGACTAACAAAGGCTCTGTTTTAAACCAGAGCCTTAAGGAATTTAGTTATGTCAAAATCTGCATTTACTGTTGTGCCGAGTGTCCAACCATCACGAATTTTTTTGTTATCGTCAAAAAGAATCTGAAAATCTGCTTTATGCCGTGTGCAATTTGCTTTTGTTGTTCCATATTTTACGCAATGGATTTCATCATATGGAAAATTGTATTTTGCAAGCCAATCTTTTTTTGCTTTTGTCACGGCTTTATTGTATTCTTTTGTTGCGTCTTTTGCAAGCCATGTTGTGACACAAACCAACCAACCAAGAGTCCGAAGCCTATTAAGCAATTCTGCAAGTTCAGTCATATTATACATCGGTTCTGCGTCTTCATATGGGCGAGTACGTTCTGCGTGCAAGTCATCCAACCAACCGTCAACCCCATAAAGGTCTGCTATAGTTCCATCCATATCGAATACAAGCATTTTTGTCATTTTCTTTTCCTCTCTTTCTGTAATAATTATATCAAATTTTTTTGCATATGTCAACTGTTAATTTTTAAACAAGCCGTCCGGTCCTATGAACCTCAATTATTCATGAGGTTCATAAGGGACTTTTCATTTGTGAAGGTGGCTTTTTCGAATTTAATCTGATAGGGGATTCCATTCCATTCAATATCACCTGCCATAGTAAACGGAATGTTATCCTTTTCCCATTCCTGTCCTGCATATTCAGTGACCAGTTTTTCGAAAATCTCACCACGGTTATATTTGCTTTCAGCTACCAGTTCGTTAAACATTTTTTCAGAGCATAAAGCCTGTGCGCCGTTAGCCATGAGCATATATTTCTGTTCAGTGTTCGGTTTGAAACGGAGTGCATATCCAGCCCCACGAGAAGCCTTGTCAAGGCAAGTCACCCAGTCAACCAGTTCACGGTCGCATATTGTGAAATAAATAACGTGCTTCAGTGTCCATCCGAGAATATACTTGTCAGTGAAAGCAACCTTGTTGTAACCATCCTGTAACATTTTCTTAATAATCTCGTTAGCCATTTGTAATCTCCTTTTCTTGTCCCTTTCCTTAACTTCTGAATACAGTATACACCTATTTTGCCGGATCGGCAATACCGGAATATTGCATAAATCGGGAAGATTATTTTTGTGTATTTTTGTGTAATTTTTTACTTGACAATACTGGCTCAGGTGTGGTATAATTTTTCGGCCTGCGGCCGGTCGTTAAGGATATTGACCCAGAATTAGAGACATAATACAGGAGTTAGAGGTATCTAACCTAGGTTAGATATCTTTAACCAAATTTTGTCGCGCCTAACAGAAATTAAAAAGCGACGCGCTCCGAAGGAAAGCGCGCCGGCCGCCTCTAACTAAAATTAAAGGTATCTAACTTTAGTTAAAAAAAATAAGAGCCTTTCGGCTCTTACTCTTCACCTACATGGAGTCTGGGGTCATTCTCGAAACAGCAAAAGGTGATTTCGATTCCGTACTCCATACCCAGATCGCAGAAGTCTGGCCAGCTAAGCATTTCGCTGTAGCTCCATCCCTCGACGTGGTTGATGTATTCTACCCATACTCGCTTGTTTGTAATCATGATGTTCTCCTTTCAGTGTGCGTGTTCTTGTCTGTTTCTATAGTCTATTATAAAGGATGTTTTCCGGTTTGTCAACTATTTTTTTTATTTCCAATAGCAAAGAAGAAAAACAATGTCATTTTCATTTTTCTTGTAAAGGTCACAGTTAGTCTGTTCAAGATGCCATCCCTTTTTTTCTACTTCCCTTGTGTATTTGCAGAAGTCATTCAGTTTTATTGTAATAATATCGTTGGCTCTAACTACTTTAATCATTTTTTTATCTCCTTTCTTGTCTCTTTCTAATACTGATTATAAAGGATAAGTCCGGAAAAGTCAATAGATTTTGAGTAGATTTAATAATTAATTAATAATTTTAACATTTGTGTAACACGCGGGCGCCGGTCCAATCTGGATTTAACTGGAGTTAAAGAGATTTTACGGGAGTTAGATGTGTTTAACCCAGTCAGGTTTTTTGGCATGAAAATTGCCTACTGTTAAATATTTCACAATCTCGGGGCGCGAGGCAGGTGAGCGGGCCGCCGCTTGTTAAAAATTTAACAGTTAAAGGCGCTTAATTTCAGTTAAAAAAAAAGAGAGCCTTTCGGCTCTCTTTCCCTGCCCCTTACGGGCGGACCCCGTAGAGGTCCTTGTGCAGGTCGGAGTAAAAACCCCAGTCCCCTGCTTCGGCGGCTTCCTTAAGCCACCTGAGAGCGTCACGCTCCCACTGGACGGCCGCCATCTCGTCCTCATACTGGCGGATGACCTCTTCCGAGGCCGTGAGGGTGATCCCCTCGCTGATTGTGATTGTTCTCATAGTTTCGATCTCCTCTCCTTTGATGATTATATCTTATCACGTTTCGGTTAATTTGTCAACTACTTTTTTGATCCTGTTCCAAGGGTAGGATTTATGCTGTCGCGGTCGGCATGCTACCTATTTGAAGGACTTACCAGAGCGGTGTGCTCCTGCTCTCCCTTGGAATAATTATATATTATCACAGATCAGGCTGTTTGTCAAGGGGTTTTTGAATTTTTGTAGAAGGGAAATCCTCAACTCGTTTCCAGTGCTTTGAAAGACTTACCCTTTGTCTCAAGAATGAGGTGGTTTCCGATGCCTTAAAGGACTTACTCTTTGTCTCCGCTTCCCTTCTACATTCTTATTTTATCATGGTTCCTACTATTTGTCAACTACTTTTTTTATTTTTCTGGAGGATTTTCAATCCTCCAGATCCTCGGGGTCAACCCCTGCGAGAGCCATCAGCTCTTCTGTGGTTGCGCCGTATTCGATTGCCATCTGAAGTTCGTATGTCATTTTATGATCCTCCTTTGTGCTTTTCCCTCTTTCTGATTATAGTATATCACATTCTACCGGAATTGCAATAGGCAAAATAGCCAAATTTCGGGCATCCGGAAGGTTCATTTTTTGTGCAATTTTCCATCTTGACAACTGGTCGTCGCATGTATTATAATTTTTCGGTCACCGGCGGCCGTGTCCGGTCAACGCGGAAACGGTTAACAAAGAAAAAGACGCCCTTGTTAATTAAGGGCGTCCGCAATTTCTTCTTTGTATTGTTCAAAATCATTATAGCCTGTTTTCCAGTGTAAAATCTGTTTAGCGGTTTCTATTGAATATCCATTAATTCCGAAAACCAAGTCAAGGGCATCTGTCTCAATTCCAACTTCTTCTACAAGAAAATTATAATATTTATCTACTTCGTTAAACATTTTTATTCTCCTTTCTCTATTGCTTCGTAAACTTCTTCTATTGTCATCTGGAGCAAGAAAGCTAAAGTATTTAAGTTCCATCCCTGTTCGTAAAGTTCTGTGATTGAATATTTTTCCATTTTATTTTCTCCTTTTCTCTTGTCTCTTTCTGATTATATATTATCACATCCGGCTTAGTTTGTCAAGTACTTTTTGCAAAAAAGTTTTTCTTTTTTTCTATTGTAATCTTTTGCACTTTTGTGTGTTCGTGTTCCTGTATTAAAATCTGTCCTTACTCTTGAAATAGAATTTTTTGCTTTTTGTGCTTTTTTGTTTGGATTTTTAACTCCAATCGTTTTCATTTTTCTTTTCCTCTCTTTCTATACATAATTATAATGGTTTTTTACTGTATTGTCAATAGCTTTTTCAATTAAATTTTTCGGTGCTTTTCCATCTTTATAATATCTTCTTATCTGTCCCGGTCTTGCAATAAGTTTTGTAATCATTTTATTCGTTTTATTATTGTATATAACTATAATTCCTGTATCTGTGATTTCGTGCCTTTCAGCACCGTTTTTATGTCCTCTGTCTACTACAAAACGAGCAACCACTTTGCCAATTCCTATTGTATTGATAACCTGTTCTCTGTTCTGACGGTCATTGGTATAATGCTTGCTTGTCATTGTTTTGGTCTCCTTTTCTTTTCTGATTATAATATAACACACATTAAACCAGATTGCAAGTAGTAATATTATACAAATATGGGATAGTTTTTTTGTGCAGATTTTTACATTTTTTCTCTTGACAAAATGTTCTCTTATGTGTTATAATTTTTCGGCACTTCACTATGGTAAAGGAGTGAAGTTTGTTTGTTAATTAACAAACAAAGTTTTAGTAATAAAAAAAAGAGCCTTTCGGCTCTTTTAATCTATTACTGTAAAGCCATCAGGTTCTACAATGTAGCACTCATCTTCAAAACCTTCTGTGTATATACGGCACTCTTCAAGAGTTCCTTCAAAAACCTGTGTATCTTCGCAAACCGCTTCGTCCATCATCCAAACTGTGTACATCATTTTTTTTATTCTCCTTTTCTGTGTTTGTTTTGTTTTCCCTTTCCTTGATTATAGTATAGCAAAGCCGGATTAATTTGTCAATACCTTTTTGAGAAAAATTTAAAAGTTATTTTTTTAACAATTTCGCGCTAAAAATTGCCATTGTTAAATTTTTAACAATCTTCGGCACTAAACCGGCGAGTTCGTTAAACTTTTAACAAATCGCAATAAAAAAATAGGACTTTTTAAAGTCCTATTTTCTTTCTTACTTTTGCGATTCTATCTGTATCAACTTTCTTTTCTTCTGTAATATCTTCCATTACTTCTTTAAATTCAAAACCTTTGCTTTTCCAGAATTTCATTTCTTCATAAGAAGAAGTCTTAACAATCGTATCATACTTATCATGTCCTACATAAACCAGTTTTCTCATTTTATTTTCTCCTTTTCTTGTATATCTCTTTTTTCTATAATTATTATATCAAAGTTTTTTTATTTTGTCAACTCTTTTTTTAATTTTTCAATCTCATTTCTAAGGAAGAAATCGAGTTTATAATTTTCATTTGTCCATCTGTCTACCATGTTGTTGTAGAATTTTCTTTCTTCAAGTTCTTCGATTTTATTCTGGATTTCCTGTCTTGTCATTTTTTTGTTCTCCTTTCTTTTTTCTAATTGTATTATATGATATTTTTTATTATTTGTCAAGTAAGTTTTGAAAGTTATTTATTTAACAATCTTGACCGGTTCAAAATTAAAAGAGCCTTTCGGCTCTTTAGTTTTCATTTTTTAATATATTTTTTAAATTATTTTCAGAATAAAAATCATGAAACATTTCCATTTCAACACTTTCCAAGTGTTCATAAAAATTACTATTTGGATATTTTACTTTCATTAATTCAAACCATTCTTTAATTTGTTTTTCTGTGTATGTTCTCATTTTCTTTTCTCCTTTTTTTTCTAATTGTATTTTATCACTTTTCTTTTTGTTTGTCAAGAGGTTATTTTTTCAAAAGAACTATCTGCCTTTCAAGAACCCCAACAGCGCTTAGTTTGTCAAGACCCTTTATTTAGTTTTGTTGTTCTTTCCTCTTTCTGATTATAGTATACCACATTATTTGGAAAAGTCAATAGTTTTTTTGAAAAAAATAAAAGTTATTTTTTTAACAAACTTTGTTTGTTAATTAACAAACAATCTTCATTAAAAAAAAAAGAGCCTTTCGGCTCTTTAATCTACTACTGTAAATCCATCAGGCTCTACGATGTAGCACTCATCCTCAAAACCTTCAACGTATTCACGGCACTGTGTAAGAGTTCCTTCAAAAACCTGTGTATCTTCGCAAACCGCATCATCCATCATCCAAACTGTGTACATCATCTTTTTTTCTCCTTTTTTTTGTTTGTTGTTGTTTTCCCTTTCCTTGATTATAATATACTACATCCGGACTATTTTGTCAACACTTTTTGAATAAAAAAATGCACAAATCGGGAAGTTTTTTTACCCTAAATTTTGTGCAAATTTTCCCTTGACAAACTGGCTTCATGTGTGATATAATTTTTCGGCACTGAACTACCTGCGGCGGCGCGTTTAAACTAGATTGACCCAGTTCGTTAAATTTTTAACAATCTCGCTACTTGGTAGAATTAAGTCCTGTCTAATCTGGATTAGACAGGACCGCCGCGTTTCTTATTTCTTCAGTTCTTCTCTGTATTTATCAAGTTCTTCTTTTGTATCAAACCAAATCTTTTCGCCGTACTGATAACCTAATCTGTATTCTTTGCTACCAATTTCATCATAGATTCTAAACGGTTTATTTGTACCTACTCTGTACAGCATTTGTGTTGCCTCACCATCTTTTGCTCTGCTACGATATTTTACATGATTTACAAACTGAACAGCTTTTTCTGAATAGATATGATTTACATCACCTTTGACTTTGTAGAGTTCTTTAAAACTATGCATCATTATTTTGTTCTCCTTTCTATCTCTCTCTTGATGATTATATCTTATCACATTCCGGTTTAATTGTCAACCCTTTTTTCTAAACTTTTTTAATTTTCCATTGCCTTCTGATAGAAATAAATCAATTCAAAAGAACTCAATTCAAAGTTGTTGAACATTTCAGCTTTTTCACAAAATCTAATTGTGACCTCACTCTCAAAACCATACTTGTTAATCACATTATCCATCATCTTTTCTGCTGTCCACATTTTATTCTCTCCTTTTATATCTCTTTTTTGATGATTTAATTCTAACACATTCCTTTTCATTTGTCAACCTTTATTTTTAAAATAAAATCATCTTTTAATTCTTTTGTATTATTATCATTCATTATCAAACTAACCTTTTGTCCTAAGTGATAACCTTCACCTTTGTCAAGTTCCCAACCCCAGATGTTTCCTGTCCTGTCTTTAAAGTACACAACATTATTTTCAAGACATTCTACTTCACATTCTCTTACAATAACATTATCTACAAAGGTCAATCCCATGTTAAGGCAAACAAAAAAAGTAACAATCAGAAGAATAGTACCAATAAACTTAACACCTTTCATTTTGTTTTTCCCTCTCTTTTCTGTATCTCTTTCCACAAAGTGTAGTTTCTTACTTTTATTTTTTTATACCCAAACTTTAATAGTTCTTTACCTGTCCAGTTCCTTTGCAGACAAATCTTTTGTATTGCTCTTTGTCTGCATTCCTTCTCATGTTCTTTGTACCATGCTACACTCTCAACTTCTATTAGTGTACTAACTGGTTTATACTTTCCATTGACATCAAATAATGTTATTTGTATTATTATGTTATTATTATCTTTCTTTTGTTTGTTTGTTCTCTCTCTCATCTTATCCTTTGTCCTTTCGTGTAAGTCCTTTGCTTAAACCCTAACTCAAAGGTTTTATTTATTATTTATCTTACATAAATAATAACATAATTTTCTTAAAATGTCAATAAGAAATATTATTAAATAATTGTTAATTTTTCTTTACAAAAATGTTCGTTAATTTTTTAACAAACTCGCTTCTTGGTAAAATTAAGCTTTTTATCGCACAACCATTGTTAAATTTTTAACAAAGTGTGTACTGTTGAACATTAGTTAGATGTGCCTAACTTAGATTAGCTAAGTTTAACATTAGTTAGATACATCTAACTCATTCAAAAGTGAAAAAAGATTGTTAAATTTTTAACACACTCGCTACTTGGCCCGGTTAAGTGAGTTTAACTTATTTAACATGTTTAAACTTTTGGGAAATAGTATTGTTTGAATTGTCTGACAATTTGCTTGTTAAAATTTTGACAATCCTGTGAAAATGAAAAAATCGCAGCGTTTGGTCTGTGAACGCTGCGACGATCTTTTGATGGGAAGGTGTTGTTCGGCCTAGATTTTTTTTAGAGGGCAAAACTACGGAGCAATTTAGGGGGCATACATTATGGGATTTT
>Ga0326514_10001623_pt1 | contig 14571 bp, 9 predicted proteins | sample 3_2548_0518_D_FD_203653 | JGI IMG/M metagenome (GOLD analysis project Ga0326514, IMG submission 203653) | Bovine rumen microbial communities from UC Davis, California, United States - 3_2548_0518 | ecosystem: Host-associated > Mammals > Digestive system > Stomach > Rumen | place: USA: California...
TCGTGCTGGCCTACATCGTCTACTGCTGGCGCAAAATCGATGCCCAAGGCACATCACAGGCCGACATCGACAACGATCATGCCTACTAATTGAAAGAATATCCGCAAAGGGTATTTGAAAGAAATCCCCACAAAGAGTATTTGAAAGAAATCCCCGCAAAGGATATTTGAAAGAAATTGGAATAATAAGAATAATTTTGCCTTCGGCAATTGTACCGACAGCTAATTATTCTTATTATTCCAATTTCTTTCAAGCCCTTATTCCGATTTCTTTCAATCTTTTTTCGTAGCACGAAAACCAATGATTCACAGCGTGAAAAACTATTCCTCACAAATGACACATGACACCATCCGAATAACGACATCAACAAATCTTAACACAAAATCATGCAACTCGTCGCAGCAATTAGCGAAGCGAACCATTGACAGGATTCTATGATGTAGGGTAAAATGGAGATTTTTCTGTCAAAAATTTTGCAAAACAGCAAAAATAGTGTACTTTTGCAAACTGAAATCATAATAACACATACAGACTGACTATGATTTGGAATCCTAACAAGGAATGCATGAGTCGCGACGAAAGGAGCGCGCTGCAGGGAAAAAGACTGAGAAAGATAGTGGAATACGTGTATCACCACGTGCCGTTCTACCGCAGTAAGATGCAGGAGATGGACCTCAGACCCGACGACATACAGAGCATCGAGGACATCACCCGACTGCCCTTCACTACAAAGAAGGACCTGCGCGACAACTATCCCTTCGGCCTGCAGGCCGCGCCGCAGAGCGAAATCATCCGCATACATGCCTCTTCCGGCACCACGGGCAACCCCACCATTGTGGGCTACACGCGGAAGGACGTCGGGGTGTGGAGCGAGTGCATGGCACGCTGCCTGACATCTTTCGGCGTGACACGCGACGACATCTTCTCCGTGGCCTACGGCTACGGACTCTTCACGGGCGGACTGGGGGCCCACTACGGAGTGGAGCACATCGGAGCTTCGGTGGTGCCGGCTTCGACTGGAAACACGGAGAAGCACCTGAAACTGATCCGTGACCTCGGCATCACAGGCATCGCCTGCACGCCCTCGTATGCGCTCTACCTGGCAGAGACAATGGAGAAGATGGGTATCTCGCTCGACCAGATCAAGCTGCGCGTCGGAGCCTTCGGCGCAGAGCCCTGGACGGAGGACATGCGCCACGAGATAGAGGAGCGGCTGGGACTGAAGGCCTACAACATCTACGGACTGTCGGAGGTGATGGGACCAAGCGTCAGCTATGAGTGCCAGGCGCAGAATGGCAGCCACATCAACGAGGACCACTTCTATCCGGAAATCATCAACCCCGTGACGCTGGAGCCGCTGCCGGTCGGTCAAAGTGGCGAGCTGGTGTTCACCACGCTCACCAAGGAGGGTATGCCGGTGCTGCGCTACCGCACACGCGACCTCTGCTCGCTACTGCCGGGAACGTGCAGCTGCGGACGCACGAACGTGAGGATGAGCCGCATACAGGGACGCTCGGACGACATGCTCATCATCCGAGGCATCAACATCTTCCCGTCGCAGGTGGAGAGCGTGGTGCTGTCGATGCCGGAATTTGCGCCAAGATATCTGCTGGTGGTGGACCGCGTCAACAATCTCGACACACTGCAGGTGCAGGTGGAGCTGCGACAGGAGGTCTTCACGTCGACCTTCGACACGCCGGCCGCCGTGGCCGCTCTCGAGAAGAAGCTGGCGGCAAAACTGAAGAGTGTGCTGAGCATCTCGGCCAAGGTGTCGCTGAAGGCACCGGGCACCATCGAGCGCTCGCAGGGCAAGAGCTCGCACGTGATAGACAACCGCAAGCTATAATTCACAATACCAGCCGTACCGACGGCTGGTATTTTTGTATTTAGAAATTAAAAAAATTATGCTCCCGGACTCCTTAGAAAAAAGGGTCTCTGCGGATTCAGATGGACATGAAGGTGCTGATGAACTGGTCGAGACGGAGCAGGCCGTAGGCGCCTTCTGTGCAACTCACCTCATCGTAAGTGGTCACGGCATCGGGTTCGATGCCAGGATAATAGATGATGAACGGCACGGGCTCGTTGACATGGATGCGCATCTCGACGGGTGTGGGATGATCGGGCAGCACGGCAATGGCCACGGGCTCGTCCATCGCTGCGGCTGCCTCCACGATAGGACGGATGAGCCGCTGGTCGAGATAGTTGATGGCACGCAGCTTCAGGTCGAGGTCGCCGTCGTGGCCGGCCTCATCGGTAGCCTCTACGTGGACAAAGACGAAGTCGTCGGTCTGTAGCGCCTCGATGGCGGCACGGGCCTTTCCCTCGTAGTTAGTGTCGGCCAGTCCTGTGGCTCCTTCCACCTCGATGTTGCGTAGTCCGGCATAGTGGCCTATGCCCTTGATGAGGTCGACGGCCGTAATCACCGCGCCGCGCCGTATCTGCGGGTAGAGCTCGGAGAGCGTCTGCATTTTGGGCCGATAACCTCCGCTCCAAGGCCAGATGGAGTTGGCCTCGCGCAGTCCCTGCCGGCGGCGTTCTACATTGTAAGGATGCTGCGAGAGCAATTCCTGCGAACGCACGATGAGATCGTTGATAAGCGCTGCCGTAGGCCCGCCCTCCACCAGCAGCTGGCGCCAAGGTTCGCCTGGGTGGTCGTGGGGCGGATAGCAAGTGATCTGCTTCGAGCCGCCCTTAATGATGAGCAGGTGGCGATACTGCAGTCCGGCTACGAATCTGACGCGATCTGTGGCAAGATGCTCGTTGAGATAATCGATGAGCATGCGGGCATCGTCGGTGGAGATGTTGCCGCCGTTGTGGGTGACGATGCGGTCGTCAGCGATGGTGATGAGGTTGCAGCGGAGCGCCAGGTCGTCGGGCTGCATCTCATAGCCGATGCTGGCCGCCTCAAGCGGGCCGCGTCCTTCGTAGACGGTATTGAGGTCGTAGCCGAGGATGGCGGTATTGGCCACTTCGGAGCCGGGAGGGAATCCCTCGGGCACGGTGATGAGCCGGCCGGTGCGTCCCTGGGCGGCGAGGTGGTCCATCATGGGTTTGTCGGCATATTGCAAAGGCGTCTTGCCGCCCAGCCGTGCTACGGCGTGATCGGCCATTCCGTCCCCTAAGATGATGATGTGTTTCATAACGTGAAGGTCAGATGTTGGCTATCGACATGATGTTGGCAAAGACACCCGCAGCCGTGACGCCTGCGCCTGCTCCGTAGCCCTGAATGAGCATGGGGTACTCGCGATAGCGTTCGGTGGTGAGGAGCACGATATTGTTGGAGCCCTCGATATTATAGAAAGGATGGCTGTGGTCCACCTCTTCGAGTCCCACGGAGGTCTTACCGCCCTCCATCTTGGCTACGAAGCGCCACCGCTTACCCTCGGCCTCGAGGCGCTGGCGGCGCTGGTCGAAGTCGGCATCGAGCTGTGGCAGGCGGTGCCAGAAGTCGTCGAGCGTACCCTCGAGATAGTCGTCGGGCACAAAGAGGTGCTTATCGACATCGGCCTGCTCCACTTTGTAGCCAGCCTCGCGGGTGAGGATGACGAGCTTGCGAATCACGTCCTTACCTGACAGGTCAATTCTGGGATCGGGCTCGGAGTAGCCACGCTCCTGAGCCAGGCGCACGGCCTGCGAGAAGGCGACGTCGGAGGAGAGCGTGTTGAAGATGAAGTTGAGCGTGCCGCTCAGCACGGCTTCGATGCGCAGGATGCGGTCGCCGGAATTGAGCAGGTCGTTGATGGTGCCGATGATGGGCAGTCCGGCTCCTACGTTGGTCTCGAAGAGGAACTTGATGCCGCGCTGCAGGGCGGTGTTCTTCAGTCGCGTGTAGTCGGCGTAGGGTCCTGAGGCTGCTATCTTGTTGGCTGTGACCACAGAGATGTTGTGGTCGAGGAAATCCTGATAGAGGGCAGACACATCGGCCGATGCGGTACAGTCGACGAAGACGGAATTGAAGATATTCATCCTGATCACCTCGTCGCGCAAGCGGTTGATGTCGCTTGGCTCAGCTGCGTCCAACTGTTCGCGATAGGTCCGCAGGTCGATGCCGTCGCGGCAGAAGAGGGCTTTCTTCGACGAGGCGATGCCCACCACCTTGAGTTTCAGCTGGCGTGTCTCCTTCAGTTTCTTGTATTGCGAGTTGATCTGTTCCAGCAGATTACCGCCCACGGTGCCTATGCCGCAGATGAAAAGGTTGAGCACCTTGTACTCGGAGAGGAAGAAGGAGTCGTGGAGCACATTGAGCGATTTACGAAGCAGGCGCTGCTCTACGACAAACGAGATGTTGGTCTCCGACGCTCCTTGGGCACAGGCAATGACGGAGATACCACTTCGTCCGAGTGTGCCGAAGAGCTTGCCGGCTATGCCAGGCGTGTGCTTCATGTTCTCGCCCACGATGGCGATGGTGGCCAGTCCGCTCTCGGCATTCATGGGGAACATAGCGCCTGTGACGATCTCCTTGGAGAACTCGAGGTTGAGCACTTCAACGGCACGGTCGGCATCTTCGTCTCTGACACCGATGCTGGTGGAACTCTCCGACGATGCCTGGCTGACGAGGAAGACGGAGATGCCGTTCTCGGCCAGCGTGGAGAAGATGCGGCGGTTCACGCCGATCACTCCCACCATCGACAGACCGGTGACGGTGATGAGCGTGGTGCCGTTGATGCTCGAGATACCCTTGATAGGCTTGCGGTCGTTGTCGATCTGCTGCTTGATGAGGGTGCCTGGGTGCTCGGGGTTGAAGGTATTCTTGACACGAATGGGGATATTCTTGATGCAGACGGGATAGATGGTGGGCGGATAGATGACCTTGGCGCCGAAGTTGCAGAGCTCCATCGCCTCGACATAGGACAGCTCGTTGATGGTGTAGGCCGTTTTGATGATACGCGGGTCGGCCGTCATGAATCCGTCGACGTCGGTCCAGATCTCCAGCACGTCGGCATCGAGGGCTGCCGCGATGATGGCAGCCGTGTAGTCGGAGCCGCCGCGTCCGAGGTTGGTCGTCTCACCGGTATCGCGGTCGCGACTAATGAATCCAGGCACGATGGGCACTCCCTCAGGGCGGTCGGCAAAGGTCTTGCGCACGAGGTCATAGGTGAGCTCGGCATCGAGGATGTGCTTTCCCTGCTTGCGCACGGTCTTGATGAAGTCGCGCGAGTTGCAGCGGTAGCCGCCATCGACGAGTGTGGCTACGATGTGGGAAGAGAGCCGCTCGCCGTAGCTGACGATAGCCGCCTCGGTCTTCGGGCTGAGGTCGCGAATGAGATAGACGCCGTAGTAGATGGAACGGAGCTGCTCGAACATCTCATCGAGCAGGGTGATGAGCGCCGTACGCGCTTGCACATCGGCTATTACATCGTGGGCCATTTGGTGGTGGCGCTGACGCATCTGATCGAACTCATGGCGCCACTGCTCGTCGCCGGCTACAGCCAGCTTCGACGTAGCAATCAGACGGTCGGTGATACCGCCAAGGGCACTCACCACCACGATGACGGGCTCCGTCTGGCTCTCTACTATTCGCTTTAAACTCTGTATACTATCGGCCGTACCTACTGACGTACCGCCGAACTTCATCACTTTCATTGTTGTTGTCGTTGGTTATGTGTTTGAAGTTGCAAAGTTAATACTTTTATCAGTATTGCTGCAACATTTTGGTCCGAAAATGGCCGGAGACCTCATTTTTTAGTATTTACACGGGAAATTATTCCTTCGACACGATCCAGGCACCAGCCAGCACGAGGACAGCGGCCACAGGCTTGTCCCATGTGAACACATCCTGGCCGACGGCGATGGCCGTGAGGGCTGCCACGACGGGCTGCAGGTTGGTGTAGGCCGAGACGGTGGTGGCATCGAGATGCTTCATGGCATAGGGGATGAAGAAGTAGCCGAGCACCGTGGCGAAGACGACGATGAAGAGCATGGCCGCAGCGCCCCACACGGTAGCTGCAACAAACGGTTGGCCGTAAAGTTGCGTGGCAGGCACCTCGCTCCAGGCGAAAGGCATGATGGCTACGGTAGAGACGAGAAACATCCACTTCATCTGCGTCACGGGCGAATAAGTCGCCGAGACGCGTCGTGTCATAATCAGGTAGACGGCCCAGGTGAGGAGACTGAGCACGGCCAGCGCGATGCCGAGCAAGTCGTTGCTGCCGCTGTCGCTCTGCCAGCGCAGGGCCACCATGAGCACGGCTCCGCCCACTCCCAGAACGATGCCGACGAGGCGCCGGGGCGTGATGCGCTCGCCTATCGTGGCCGCCGCAATCAGCATCACGGCGACGGGGGTCAGCATGGCGATGAGCGAATAGTAGATGGGCGAGGTGTAGTTGAGGGCCCAGGCGGTGAGTGTCTGCGACACGACGAAGCCGAGCAGTCCGGCTCCGATCATGACGAAGAGGTCGCGACGCGACACCTCCTCACGAGGCATCGAGACGGCGATCAGCCAGAAGATGAGGGCTGCGCCGACGCAACGCGAGAGCATATAGACGTTGGGGCTGACCCAGTCGGTCAGCAGATACTTCGTGACGGGCACGCCGAGTCCGAAGATCACGTTGGCCGTGATGATGGCAAGATGCGCTTTCTTCATCGTGTGGAGAGATTGTAGTTATAGTAGCGTTCGTCGCCTGTCACTTCCTCGAGCACCTCTATCGACGAGGGTATCTTGAGCGGCTCGCCCTTCGTGATGCCTTTCGTCTCGAGCATGACGAGCCCTTCGAGCCGTCCGCTGTAGGTATCGACCTCGAAGTACTGTCCCTGCGAGATGAAGCTGACGCGGTGCTTGGTAATCGTGTGGCGATTGGGGTCGGCCAGCGAGAGCATCATCTCGTAGAGCGAGAGCGAGATCTGGCGCTCGGTGACCAGCTCTTCGGTGTCGGAGATGCGCTTCTTGGTAGTGTGGACGTAGACGTCGTTCTGACCCCACGAACGACGGCGCAGACGGACCTCGCTGTCGGCATCGGCCGTGAGGTAGGTCTGAGTGATGTCGCTCTCTGTGGCATCGTCGGGCAGCGGAGCCGTGAGCCGAACGATAAACTTGCGCTCCTGCTCGATGGCCTGCGGCAGTCCGATGACGGCGCTGATCTCCTTGATCACGCGGCTCATCTTCGTCTCGAAGTCGTCGTGATTATTGATGACGCGCAAATGGGGATGCCCCGTCCAGGCACGAATCACGCGCTTGTCGAGCATACGGGCCGTACGCAGTCCCTCCTCGTCCTTCTTCTCGAGCCGCTGGGCATTGTTGGCGGTGGTGTAGAACTCCTCTGCTCCGTCGGCAGCCGAGACGAGATGGAGCACGGCATCGTAGCGGCTCCGCAGCTGGGGTGTCGAAGTGCCCACGGCGCGTGTGATCTGCTCCCACACCTCGGCCGACATATAGGCAGAGATGTCCATCGTGCCGCGGTCGCAGACGATAAGCGACGGCTGGTCGAGCTGTTCGGCCATGCGCAGGAACTTGTCTTCCAGGGCTATCTGCACCTCGAGGGTGGCTTTCTCTCCTTCATAGAAGAAAGCCTTGTTGCGGGTGAGATAGTCCATTCCGGCCTGCGTGAAGAGTGTGGGAACCTCAGGAATGGTGAACACCTTGTAGCCGCGATTGGAGAAGTGTTCGATGACGCGGACCAGCGCTGTCGTCTTGCCGGCACAGGGGCCGCCGGTCAGTACGATTCTTACTATGTTTGACATCGGTAATAGTATAAATGATGTTATATGTGTTTATTATACAATCCCTTGCAACTATTTCCTCTTTTTCTTCTTTTCCTTGCGACTCTTTTTGCCGTCTTTCTTCGCCTTTCCAGGTGCCTGTGGGCGCCAGGCGGTATTGAGTGGCGAGGGGTTGAAGCGTGCCTTGCGCACAGTCCTGTCGTCGGATGTCAGACGGAGCATGGCGGGCTGGCTCTCCAAGCCGTAGCGATTCTGACAAGTGACGGCAAAGTTCATGTCGAGCGCCGACGCAGGCAGACTGATCCGGCTGCCGCAGAGGCGCGTGGCGATGAGAAGGCGGGGGTCGCTGATGTCGACGGGCCACTCGCGTGAGGCATAGACATTGCAGACTACCCCACCCTCTCTGATGCTGTCGGCACCAAGTTGCCACGTGAGACTGCCTGCCATAAAACGCAGCTGACTGGGCGCAGCCGGCCGACGGTCGGAGAGCCAGGGCATAGGCGGCAGCAGCGCCGGAGTAGCATCGAAGTGCGAACTGAACTGGAGGATGCCTTTCACGTCGTCGAGTAGGAAGCGGCTGCGGAAGTAGCAATGGCCCATGCCGATGTCGCGGCTGGCGCTGAGCTGGCGCTGCACGTCGGATAGCTGCCACTTGCCTTCGCGCGGGTCGAGGAAGTAGATGCCGAGTCCAGGCACGACGAGCCGGCCGGCGGACTGCTCCTGCCAGTCGATGGCGAAGGGGAAGAAGTGGTCGTCGCGGAAGTACATCATCGGGAACAGCGCATCCATCACTCCTTCGGCCAGCCAATTCTGTGCGTCCTGATAGACGGCCGATCGCGCATTCCAGCCGCGTGAGCTGTAGCGCGTCAGATTGTCACTCTTGCCTACGGGCGAGCACGATACGATGACCCAGGGCTTCTCGCGCTTCACGGCTTCGTAGATGCTGCGGGCGATACGCGTGATATTGGCTCGCTTCGTGGCGGCAGGAGTGGCGTCGCGAGGCCAGCCGTCAGGATAGCGGATATAGTCCAGATGGATGCCGTCGATGTCGTAGCGGCGCGTGATGTCGGCACAGAGACGGCCCAGATAGTCGGCCGTGGCGGCTTTCGTCGGGTCCATAAAGGCATTGTCGGCGGCACGACGCACCAACGACGGCTGTCGGCGACGCATGTCGCGGCAGCCGGCAGATGTCCACTTGCCAAGCGGCAGCGTGACAACCCACGCGTGGAGCTGCATCCCTCGCCGATGACACTCCTCGACGGCTACGCGCAGCGGGTCGTACGTGGGGCGCTGGCCGGCTGTGCCGCTGATGGCGGCATCCCAGGGCTCGCTACTGCCGTCGTAGACCACCGTGCCGCGAATACGGGTCTGGAACAGGACGGTGTTGATGCCGGCCTCGTGCAACTGGTCGAGGATGGTACAGAGCTCACGACGCTGCGCTGCCTCACCCTGCGTACGCGGCCAGTCGAGACCGCTGAGCGTGGTGAGCCACACGGCACGCACCTCGTACTTCGGCGAGACGGCCACCGGCTGGGCGGCCGACGGCTGACTGCCGGACAGCAGCAGAACGCTACTGACGACGGTCAGCAGCGTGCAGACGAGGTGCCGGTGAAGACGGCGGCGGAGCTGGTGAACAAGCATCTTCCGTTGGTTGCAAATATCATTAAGTAAGCGTTGCAATGAGACGACTGCGAATGCCTCGCTCAAAAATTTTAGTGCAAAGTTATGATAAAAATTTCGTATATCAAAAAAAAGGATTAATTTTGCACACCAAAGAGCCACTTTTTATCTTTATAATCAAGATTCACATTTAATATAGTGTCATGATAACATTTCTCATCAGTCTTGTACTCCTCATCGCAGGCTATTTTCTTTACGGAAAGTTCGTTGAACGAGTGTTCGGTCCTGACGATCGTGTCACGCCGGCCATCGCAAAAGCCGACGGAGTAGACTTCATCGTGATGCCTTCGTGGAAGGTCTTCATGATTCAATTTCTCAACATCGCCGGCACGGGCCCCATCTTCGGCGCCATCATGGGAGCCAAGTTCGGTCCTGTGGCCTACCTGTGGATTGTGTTGGGCTGCATCTTTGCCGGCGCCACTCACGACTATCTGTCGGGCATGCTCTCGCTCCGTCACGGCGGAGCCAGTCTGCCTGAACTCATCGGCAGCTACCTGGGCCGCACGGCCCGCTCGGTGATGCTCGTCTTCACGGTGCTGCTGCTCATCATGGTGGGCACGGTCTTTGTCTACAGTCCGGCAGAAATCCTGCACGGCATAGGCGGATCAGCGCTCATGTGGATAGCCATCATCTTCTGCTACTACATCATCGCGACGATGCTCCCCATCGACAAGATCATCGGCAAGATCTATCCCCTCTTCGCTTTCTCGCTGCTCTTCATGGCCATAGCGCTGATGGTGGTGCTGCTGACCAAGTGGCCCTCACTGCCTGAACTGTGGACCCACTTCCACAACATGGGGCTCCAGGCCGACACGTCGTGGACCGACCAGATCTTCCCCTGCCTCTTCATCACCATTGCCTGTGGAGCCATCAGCGGTTTCCATGCCACGCAGACGCCCCTGATGGCCCGCTGCCTGAAGTCTGAACGCCTGGCTCGGCCCGTCTTCTACGGCGCCATGATCACCGAGGGCATCGTGGCACTCATCTGGGCTACCGTCAGCATGTACTTCTTCTACGGTTCGCCCACACCAGGCTATGAGGTGATGGGCATCGCCTCGGGCTATCACACCTCGGCGCCGCAGGTGGTCAATCTCATCTGCAAAGACTGGCTGGGCATCGCCGGCGGCATCCTGGCCATGCTCGGCGTGGTGGCAGCACCCATCACGAGCGGCGACACGGCCTTCCGCTCCGGGCGACTCATCGTGGCCGAGTGGCTGAAGCTCAACCAGCGCCCCATCCGCAACCGACTGCTCATCTGCCTGCCCATGTTTGCGGCCAGCATCGCCATGCTCGTATGGCAGATGGAGAATGCCGACGGATTCAACACCGTGTGGCAATACTTCGGATGGTCCAACCAGACGCTCTCCGTTTTCACCCTCTGGGCCGTCACCGTCTACCTCGTACGCAACGGCAAACCCTACGTCATCACACTCCTGCCCGCCCTTTTCATGACGACCGTCTGCGTCACCTTCCTCCTCATCTCCAAGCAGGCCCTGCACCTCAGCGAGCCCATCGCCTACACGGGAGGAGCCATCACACTCGTGGTGTCTGCTACGCTCTTCTTTCTTTGGAAAAAGCGTCAGACGGCAACCAAATAATCACAGCACACACATTATTAATAAATAATAAGAACAATGAAAAAAGCTATTCTCTCCGCCCTGTGCGGACTCCTCGTAGCGCTGACAGGCAGCGCACAGACCGTAATCGAAGACCGAGCTCCCTTCGCCAAAGACAAGGTCTACCTCTCTGCCAGCACATCGGCACTCGGACTCGACTACACCAAGGCCTCCGACTGGCACTTCGGATTCAATGCGAAAGGCGGCTACCTCTTCGAGGACAACTGGATGCTGACTGCCAACATCGACTACGACTTCCAGAACAAGGGCAACAATTCCTTCGGAGCAGGTGCCGGCATACGCTACTATATCGAACAGAACGGACTCTTCCTCGGCCTCGGAGCCAATTACAAGCATCAGCACAACTACGACGACGTGCTGCCTACGGCACAGATCGGCTACAGCTACTTCCTCAACCGCACCGTCACCATCGAGCCTGAGCTCTACTACAACCAGAGCCTCAAGAACCACTCCGACTTCAGCGGATTCGGATTCCGCATCGGCATCGGTATCTACTTCGAGTAAGAAAAGAACACCCCACCCCTACCCTAACACATACAGTACTATGCAGACCACACAAGAACTCATCGATCGCCTCATCGATCTCGCCTTTGCCGAAGACATCGGCGACGGCGACCACACCACACTCTGCTGCATACCCGAAGATGCTACCGGTCGCAGCCAACTCATCATCAAAGAAGACGGCATCCTGGCTGGTATCGAAATCGCACGCGAAGTATTCCGCCGCTTCGACCCGGACCTGCAGGTCGACGTACGCATCAACGACGGAGCCAACGTCCACCGCGGCGACATCGCAATGGTGGTGACGGGCCGCACGCGCTCGCTGCTCCAGACCGAGCGACTGATGCTCAACATCATGCAGCGCATGAGCGGCATCGCCACGATGACCCACCGCTACGTGGAGCGCCTCGAAGGCACAGGCACGCGCGTGCTCGACACTCGCAAGACCACTCCAGGCATGCGCATACTCGAGAAGCAGGCCGTCAAGATCGGAGGAGGAGTGAACCATCGCATCGGACTCTTCGACATGATTCTCCTCAAGGACAACCACGTGGACTTCGCCGGCGGCATCGCCAATGCCATCGACCGTTGCCACCAATACCTCAAGGAGAAAGGCCTCGACCTGAAGATTGAGATTGAGGTGCGCAACTTCGACGAGCTGCAGCAAGTCCTCGACCACGGAGGCGTACACCGCATCATGCTCGACAACTTCTCCGTAGCCGACACACGCCGCGCCGTAGAAATCATCGACCACCGCTACGAGACGGAGTCGTCGGGAGGTATCACCTTCGACACCATCCGCGACTATGCCGAGCAGGGCGTCGACTTCATCTCCGTCGGAGCGCTCACCCACTCGGTCAAGGGCCTCGACATGAGTTTCAAAGCTTGCTAAGTAATCTTTTTAACCAAAAACCAGCACAAAGATGAAAAAGAGAGGAACTGGCGTACTGACCGTGCTACTCGCCCTGTGTGCAACTACGTTTGCACAGGGACTGAAGGATGCCTACAAAGACTATTTCACGATTGGCGTAGCCGTCAACCAGCGTAACGTCACGAATCCCGAACAGCAAGCGCTCATCCTCCGTGAGTTCAACAGTATCACGGCGGAGAACGACATGAAACCTCAGCCCACAGAGCCACGACAGGGTCAGTTCGATTTTACCCGTGCTGACCGCATTGCCAATTTCTGTCGTCAGAATGGCATCAAGATGCGTGGACACTGCCTGATGTGGCATTCGCAGATCGGCGAATGGATTTACAAGGACGAACAAGGCAACTTGCTACCCAAGGAAGAGTTCTTCCGCCGGATGCGTGAGCACATCCACACCGTGGTCAACCGTTACAAGGACGTGGTCTACGCATGGGACGTGGTCAACGAAGCCATGACCGATGACAAGAATGCTACCGATCCCTACCGTCAGTCGCCGCTCTACCAGATCGCCGGCGACGAATTCATAGCCAACGCTTTCCGCTATGCCCGCGAGGCCGATCCGGACAACCTGCTCTTCTACAACGACTACAACGAGACCGACCCCGTCAAGAGCCAGCGCATTTTCGAGATGGTCAAGAAGATGAAGGCCAACGGTGTGCCTATCGACGGCATCGGTATGCAAGCTCACTACAACATCTATGGTCCCACAGAGGATGAGATCGACAAAGCCATCACGCTCTACAAGCAGGTCGTCAGCCACATCCACGTAACGGAACTTGATGTCCGAGCCAACGAGGAGATGGGCGGTGCCCTACAGTTCAGCCAAGAAGGACTGGAGATCAGCGATTCGGTCAAGCAACATCTTGCAGACCAGTATGCCCGCATCTTCAGTGTGCTGCGCAAACACAAGGATGTCGTCGACAATGTGACCTTCTGGAACCTCAGCGACCGCGACTCATGGCTTGGCGCACGCAACTATCCGCTGCCCTTCGACTCAGAGTATCAGCCGAAGAAAGCCTACGACTACATCCTCAACATGCGCAATCCCGAGTGGCAGTTACCACAGCGTCCTCCCCGTCGTCCCCGTCCCGAGGGACAGCCAGGGCAACGCCGTCGTGGTCCGCGTGGACAGCAACCCCAGCGCCCACCCTTCAATGCTGCCCTTGCCTTCCCTGAGAGCCCCAACGTAAAGGAAGACTTCAAGCCCTCCGTAATGAACCAGCCCGGCCGCGACTATCCGCAGGTCAACTCGCAAGGAATCGTGCGCTTCCGCGTGGAGATGCCCGAAGCCAAGTCCGTGGTGGTCAGCCTCGGACTCGGCGGACAAGGCGGCACACAGCTCCACCAATGCTACGATGGATCGTGGGTCGGCCAGACAGCAGGACCGATGGACGAGGGCTTCCACTACTATCACCTCACTGTCGACGGCGGCGTGGTCAACGATCCGGGCGCCAAGAACTACTATGGCTCCACGCGCTGGGAGAGCGGTATCGAGATACCCGCCCACGACCAGGACTTCTATGCGATGAAGAACGTGCCCCACGGCAACGTGCAGCAGGTGCTGTTCTGGAGCGAAAGCACCAAACAGGTGCGCCGCGCCTTCGTCTATACGCCGCCCACCTACGGCAAGGACAAGAAGAAGTACCCCGTGCTCTACCTGCAACATGGCTGGGGCGAGGACGAGACGGCCTGGAGCAACCAGGGCCACGCCAACCTCATCATGGACAACCTCATCGCTGAGGGCAAGGCCCAGCCGTTCATCATCGTGATGACCTACGGCATGACCAACGAAGTGCGATTTGGAAGCATCGGCGACTTCACGGCGAAGGAGTTTGAGACAGTGCTCGTCGACGAACTGGTGCCCTACATCGACAGCCATTTCCGCACAGTAGCTAAAAAGGATTCTCGTGCTATGGCAGGTCTTTCCATGGGAGGCTTTGAAACCAAGCTCATCACCTTGCGTCGCCCTGAGATCTTCGGCTACTACGGTCTGCTCAGCGGCGGCACCTACGCCCCTGAAGATATCAAGGACAAGAATCAGGTGAAGCTGATCTTCATGAGCTGCGGCAGCAAGGAGAATCCCGATGGCATTCGTACGTCCACCGAAGCCTTGAAGGCTGCTGGCTACAATGCCGTGGGTTATGTCTCCGAAGGTACTGCCCACGA
>Ga0326514_10001624_pt1 | contig 14566 bp, 12 predicted proteins | sample 3_2548_0518_D_FD_203653 | JGI IMG/M metagenome (GOLD analysis project Ga0326514, IMG submission 203653) | Bovine rumen microbial communities from UC Davis, California, United States - 3_2548_0518 | ecosystem: Host-associated > Mammals > Digestive system > Stomach > Rumen | place: USA...
AGGAGTCAGGAATTTTATGGAAGAGAAACAGTGGAAGGAGACGCCGGCCTCTGACGGGTCAGGGAAGAAGTCCTGGAACATGAAGGTCGTCATGCACTGCCCGAAGTGCGGCGGGACGAAGCTCGGGCTCAAGGGGCATCACCTCATGAGGCGCGCGCCGGAGGACGGCGACACCCTGGTGTGCCTTGAGTGCGGTGCGGAAAGCGACTACAAAACCCTCAAGGACCGCGCAATCGAGGACGCGGTCAAAAATTTCATGCGTGAGCAGGGCAAGGGGCTCGTCACTCCGGAGAGCTGACCGGCTTCGGGGATACGGCAGCCTTCCTGCTGAACATCCCCCAGAGACGCTTCTTGAGCGTCATCGGATCATCGGAGACCTCACGGCAGCCGGCCTTAACGAGCTCGCTCAGTATTGCCTCCCTGTCGGTGCCTTCGGTCTCCGTTAGGGTTATAAGTCCTGTCGTGCAGTCTGCAGTCGCCGAGACGACACCCGGAACCCTGAGCAGGCTGCGCACGATCTCGGCCGCGCCTGCCTGGTTTCTGATACCGGCAACCTTCACGGTGTCACACTTGAAGAAGGCCTTCACTGACTCGTTCCTGAGCTGTGCGGCGATCCCCGCGAATGGGTTGCCGCGGTCTGCCCTGACTGTTACAGTGCCGTCATCGGCCACCTTTGGGTGGGACGCGCCGCTGTTGAGGAGTATGACGGAGGTTCTCCTGAAGTCTTCCCTGCCGCCCTTTACCTTGAATGTGAATTCAGCCATAAGGGTCCTCCGCGATTTCATCCGCACTGATTTTAACAGCGGGATCTCACCGTTTCAACGGTTCATTTTTCCCCTGAAAGACTATTTGCATTGAGCCTGTGCCGGAGCTTCTTAATGCCCGGGAAAACGGCACTTTGTAAAGACGGCAGCCCGTTGGTTTCCGGAGAGGTACTTTCGTGTATTAAGGATGCTTCGGTTTATCAGTTGCAAAACTTGCTGAGGGAGTTGCAAAAAAATATGAAAAAGTTGCAAAACAGCTTAAAAAGTTGCGTTAATGCGTTTTTTAGTTGCGAAAATGTATTAAAAGTTGCAAAATTGCTGTTTTAGTTGCAAAATTAACTAAAATTTAAAAAGTATCTTTGCAAATACGCAAAACGGAGAGCCTTTATGCAGGAACAGGAACTTCTGAATCTGATCAGCAATCTGAAAATAAGAAAGACCGAGAGTCAGAGTGTAGAGCTGAAGTCAGCAGAAAAAGGCTTTCCCGGCCGGATATACGATACTCTTTCCTCATTCTCAAATCAGGATAACGGCGGCATACTGATATTCGGGATCCAGGAAAAGCCCGGGTTTAATGTCGTTGGTGTTTATGATGCAGGCGAAGTGCAGACAAGGATAATGGAAGCCTGCCAGCAGATGGAGCCGCAGGTCAGGGCGGAGATCACTATGTGCCGCATTGATGGAAAAACAGTAGTTGCGGCTGAAATTCCCGGGGTTGATGTATCAAGGCGGCCGGTGTACTACAGAGGCGCCGGCATAATGAAAGGTTCGTATATACGTGTAGGAGACGGTGATCTTCCTATGACTGCATATGAAATATACTCATATGAGGCATACAGGAATCATACTGAAGACGATTTGCGGACAGTTTCCAGATCAGACAAGGATACGCTCGACCAGGAGCGGATCAGCCGGTATCTGCAGAATATAAAGTCAGAGAGGAAAAAACTGTCAGAAATTCCGGATGAAACCATTCTGGAACTTGCCGGCGTGACCAGAGGCGGTCTATACACTCTGGCCGGGATCCTGACATTCTCGATGCTCCCTGAGATATATTTCCCGCAGCTGTGCATAACAGCTGTATCGGTTCCCGGACTGAAGATAGGCGATCAGACTGATGACGGCATGCGCTTCCTTGATAACAGAAGGATAGTAGGAACTATACCTGATATGGTTGATGAAGCTGTTGAGTTTGTAAGAAAGAACAGCCGTGTCAGTACGGTGATAGACGGCAACGGGCAGCGCAGGGACAGGACTGAATACCCGCTCAGGGCTGTCAGGGAGGCTGTAGTGAATGCCCTGGTACACAGGGATTACAGCCTGTATACGCAGAACACGCCTGTCAGCATAGAGATGTACCGAGACCGCATTGTATTCCGCAGCCCGGGAACGCTTTTCGGAAGAGCCACTGTTGATATGCTGGGGAAGGGCCGTCCAGAGGCCAGGAACGCAGCGCTGATCAATATGCTGGAAATCCTGCATGTGACAGAAAACAGATATTCGGGAATCCCGACAATGTACCACGATCTTCATGAACAGGGACTTCCTGACCCGGAGTTTGAGGTGTCAAGAGGTGATTTTGTTGTGACGTTCCGCAACAGCATATTCAGTGAGAACGCTGCGGCAGACAGAACAGATATGGAAAAATCCATCATAGAGTACTGCAGGGTTCCGAGAAGCAGGAAAGAGCTGATCGCCTTTACCGGTCTTTCACAATACTACATGAACAGAAAGTATCTGGAGCCGATGCTCGAACGCGGTGCCCTGAAACTCACGATTCCTGACAAGCCCAGAAGTTCCAGGCAGAAATTTGTTGCGTGCTGACAGCGGAACTGGCCCTGTCCTGGGCTTGGTGGATAACAAATGGGCGGCAGGCATGGTTACTTTCTTAAAAAGCCCCTGAGAAGGGGCCAGAAGGGAAACAGAACAGGAGGGAACGCTCCCTTTGTCCGGTTCTGATTCGGGCGCAGCCGGAAGTCTTTATAGTAGGACCGTAAGTCCTCTTCAGCAGCACATGGACGCCGCGCTTCATTCCGGACCGTGAGGTCAGGAAATCAGCAGGATATTCAGGATATCCGCGGACGTCCTTAAGGCGCCGCATGCGGAGGCAGTCCTTATAAACGGAACAGGGCCGTGCTTCCGGTACGTCTTGGATCCGCAGTGCGGATCCGCCCCATGGCAGTCGTCATGGAGGTGGATCAGTGTCCAGTGAGAGCATGTTATCCTGCGGCACTTTCCGTTATCCCCGGCAAAAATGCCGGAAAGCGCGGCTTTTCTGCGATCATGTGTGAATTCTGCTCCCGGGGAACATCAGCGCATCTGCTTTTTGTAGGATATTTGAGTATAAGTCTGTAGGATATTTGCCATATATTAATAGGCAGATTTGAGATTATCATGTGGGATTAGCCTGTAAGACTTTTTGCAATTCACTGATTTTACGGTGTTTTTCTCTCTGTTTCTGACAATTTTCAGGCTTTTGTATTTTTCAGGGCGGTTGCATTGACTTCAAACGGCTGTAATATATCAATACCGGCATTTGAGCCATGGATGTGGCAGGGCTGCACGGACGCGGCCTTTACTTCCCAGGGACGGGATTGAGCGCAAGATGCGCGGTGCCGGCGGTTTCGAGAGGCGGAAGCGGCTTTGCTGCTCCCGCCTTCTTCTTTTTAAATTGTTCAGTCAGTCGCAGTATGGAAAGCCGCAGCAGGCAGGGTCCTGCTGCTCCGCCCGATCCTTGCAGATGGTCTGATCCGGAGCCTGAGCGGAGACCGGGGTATGCCGTATATATCAGTTATCCGGTTTCTGCCTGCCGTTTTTCCCGCGGATGATGGAATTTCCAGCCGTTGCTGGCAGCCTGTTCACTCCTAACAGCTGTCTGACAGGAAAAAGCGTTATCTTCCTGTGTTTTGTTTTAAAAATGTGATATTGGTCAAGATATATTTCAACAATGCCTGTTTTTCAGTCACCATTGCATATAAAAAGTACATGTACTGGGGTACGTACCCTGACTGCCGAGCCTTTTGCAGTGAGGATGCCTTGGACTTGCTCTTAACAACTTGGTCCTTCGATAGTAGTATGAAAAAATCATCCGGTTTCACACTCATTGAATTAATGATCGTCATCGCAATCATCGGCATCCTCGCCGCAATTGCACTTCCAGCTTACGCAAAATACACCGCCAGGGCAAAATTCACAGAAGTCATGACTGCCGCAGGTCCCCTCAAGCTTCAGGTCGAGCTCTGCTATGTTGATTTAGGTTCGCTCAGGGACTGTTCTGAGGTTATGAGAGGCGGCGGTTATTATGATAGCACCCCCGGTCAGGGCAACGGCTGGAATATTGCCAGGGCTGTAAATGATGTCTCCTCCAAATACGTTAAAAAGGCCTCTGTCTGGAACGGAACAATTGAGATCCAGTCCCAGAACATAAAGGTCGGCAGCGGCTATGGCACGCTTGGAGCCGGAACTGATGTAAAGCTTGTCCCGTATCCTGCCCAGAAGGCTGACAGCTCGGGCGGCTGGGTTGATCAGGCGTATGAGGGACAGGGCGCGCTCAACTGGAAGATTGACCCTGATTCCGTATGCAAGAAGCTTGATGTCTGCTGATTTATTTCAGTTCTCAGAGAGAGCCCGGCTGATGCCGGGCTTTTTCTTATGTGCACTCCCGTCCTGAGCATTTCCAGGAATGATGCCTTCCTTCTCGGAAATCGGTTCCTGTCCTGAAATTTCCCGCATTCTCATATATCATATGCACAGTGCGTCCGGATTTTTTATCATTCCGCAAGAACTGACAATTCCCGGACAAATCCAGATTTTCAGCTGCCGCACCGGCGGCAGATCAAGTTCCGTTATGGAGGATTGAAAAGTGACAGAAGAGAACAAGGTTGTTGATCCTGCTAAAGAGGTAGCTCCGTTCGATCCGTGCAACCGTCCGAAGCCCCGCCCTACTACTGTATGCTGCCCTGAGGAAAAGGGTGTGTTCGGCTTTGTATGGCGCATCGTCAAGTATTTCTTCTGATAAGCCCCTGTCTGCCGTCAGGCGGCAGTAAAGCAAAGCGCGCGCCGGATGTCCTCTGAGAGGGACTCCGGCGCGCTGTGTTTCAGGTCCCGGTCAGATATTTCTTCAGCAAGCCCCAGAAGCCTATCAGCCGACACGCCATTTCCTGAAGCTTCCCCATTTAGTTTCAGCTCTGACCTCATCTCGTCAGCCGCGACGAAGAGTGCGAGATCTGAGGTTATCCCGCCCTGGAAGAACGGCTCCCTGAACGACGCGGTGTAATCCGAAGTGCTTTTCATGTCAGCGCGCAGCACCCCGTCAAGAATCGTGCAGCCTGCACCGCTTCCGGGTCTCCCGAGAAGCATCCTTATCACCTCGGGCATGTCAGCGCCTTTCTCGGCGAGGGCATCACGTATGGAAGTAGGGAACCTTGTCCCCGCGATGGCCGGGAGGATCCGGTCATGGCTCCCGTGCCTGTTCCTTCTCCAGCGGAGAAAATACGGCCGGTATCCGATGCGCGCAGAGAAACAGAGCGGCGTCTCGGTGAAGGCGTTCCTCCGGCTTTTCCCGGATGAGTCAGTCACTACTGTGTCGGTCAGCGGCTTTCCCGCGTCATGGGTCAGGGCGGCGATGGCCCCGGCAAAGAGCATCGGACATTGCAGCACCCCGCCCATGTCAGAGAGGAATATCTTCGCGCACTCAAGGGAGTGCCTGAGGAGTCCTCCGGCCTCGAAGTGATGGCACGAGGAGGAGGCGGGGAGAAGATGGAACCAGGACACGGCCCATCTGATCCTCTCCATCATCAGTTCCCGGAAGTCAGGAGGCGTGAGATCCAGGATCTCATCAGAAAGAGGAGACAGCCAGGCAAGGAGCGCCTCCTCAGACACCGGCGGGTACCCGCGGAACTTCCCGGGGTAGCGGGGCAGATCAGACACTTTCGGTCCTGATCTCCGCAGAGACGGAGAGTCCGGCCGCGATGAATATGGCAGCGGCGGAGAGCACGAGCTCCGACGGTGTCTCCGCATGAGGCCTCACGAGCATGTAAGCGAGCACGGCAGCCGAAAGGGCAAGCGTGATTCCGGCGATGAACCTCGCGCCCGGCCTCGGCGGGATGAACGAGGTCCTCCTTGCCGTCGAGACGGCAAGCCCTGCGAGAAGCGCCGCGGCAAAGACCGTGATGAGGTGGAGGAGGCACTTTCTGAGGATCAGGAGCCTGATGACGGCAAGCGAGGCAAGGGCGCGGTATTTCCCCGAGATGAAGCTTCTGCCGCTTCTCTCCCCTGTCCGTGCCTTTCCCTTTCCATGTTCTTCGGAGGCTTTTCCAGTGCCGCTTCCGGCTGCGTTTCCGAACCCGAGCTCTGCGGAATGCCGGAGTGACTCTCCCTGAGTCCTGTCATAAAGAGCCTGCATGATGCGCTCCGCCTCCCCCGCTGTTTGAGGGGCGAAGCGCGCGGCCATGAGATACGAGAGCTCTGCCTCCGCCGCCTTCCGGTAGGCGGATTCGTCAGCTGATGCGGCGATGATGAAAGCCGCTGCTGACGCCACTGCAGCGGCAAGGATGAGGGGGAGGTTTTTCATCGTGCTTTCTCCTTTCCGTCTCCGGCCGGACGGGGGTTATTTCCCTTTATGATCCCAGCGCTTTCCTTTTCAGCGCCGTCACCAGCAAGGAGCGGAAAGCGGCCCTTCACCAGCATCCCGCCCGAGATCCTCGCGTAGTATTCGAAGTTGGGGAGCGAGCCGAGCGATGCAGGCGGCACGGCAGGCTCCCTGGTCTCCTGCAGCCCCGTGCTCTCCGAGCCGGACATGGTGAGCGGGCTCTCGGAGCTCGTCTGCGAGCTCTCCGACTCAGACGGCACCAGCACCGACACCTCGGGAAGCGTGTCCGTGAAGAACTTCTGCGTCTCCGCGTCAGTGACCCTGAGACTGATGATGTTGTTGAGGTTGCCGAGCACCTGCCCCGCCTTTGCGGCAGAGCCGAGCCTGGCCTCAAGATCGTGGACGGTCTGCGTGGCGGCGAAGCACCGGATCCCGGCGCCGCGCCCCTTGTTGAGGAGCTGTATGAACGGCTCGTTGATTACCTCCGCGGTCTCGTCGACAAATAGGCTGATGGTGCATGGCTTTTTCCCTGAGTAGTTGTAGATTTCCCCGGCGATGGCGGTAAGGTCAGCAAGGAGCAGTGATCCGAAGCAGGCTGAGGCCATGGAGTCAGTGAGCGAGTCAAGCCCGAAATAGAGCACCCTGCCCCCGCGCGACGCAGAGGAGAGGCTGAGGATTTCACGGTCATCTGATAGATCCGAGTAGTCCGGGCTTATGAGCCCGCCGAGCTCTCCAGCGGTGAGGATGGTGAGGACCGGCCGGAGCGATGCGGTCATCTTCTCGAAATGCACCGGATCGCGCGTGAGGACCGAGTAGAGGTTTATTGCCTCTTCCCTCCCCCGGAGCCCCTTGAATGCCGGGTTCTTCTTTATGACTGAGAAGATGAGCGAGATGTCAGGTGCCTTTCTTGACTGTTTCTGGCCTGACTGCATCGCCGGAGCGCTCAGGGGAACATGCGCGTCGAGCGAGAGACGCTCAGCGAGATCGAGGAAGAGCCTGGTGCGGTCATCCTCAGAGACGATGAGATCACGCACCCTTTTGAGCGTGGGGCGCTCTCCTGAGGCAAGGAGCGCCTCGATCACGAGATCAAGCGCCTCCTCGCAATAGTTCTTGAACGCCGGGTTGTTTCCAGCCGGGATGAGCGAGGCGATTCTTGAGGCAATCTCCGTGCTCCTGCTGAAGTCCTCGAGCGGATTGATCCTGAACGACTCGCGGGGAAACCCCGGATGGAAGAAGGCAAAGCGCCCGGGCTCTCCGATGAGCTCCGTCACCTCCCGCGCGTGGTCGCGGAGTTCCCTGTCGCCCTTGGGGTCGATGATGATGACCGTGTCGCCGGAGACGATGGCCTGGGTGATGAGGAGCTCGAAGAACCTCGTCTTGCCGGCTCCGGTCGTCCCGAGAATGAGCGTATGCCCGGAGGTGTGTGAGAAGGGGAGGAAGATGTTCCTCTCGTCCGTCTCCACGCCGTGGAGGTAAGGCGCGCCGAAGCTGTTCCTGATCCTCCGCCCGAGCCCGGAGCGCTCTATGGTCATGATCCTCTCGGTGTGGACCGCCTTCCACTCGAAGCCAGTCCCGAGCCAGAGCTGCGCAGGGTTCGAGCGCATCAGGCCGATGAGCTCCCTGATCTTTATGAATGATAGTCTCCGCCCTCTGATGGCACGCCGCTCGCGCGCCCGTTTCCAGGCAAAAGGGAAGATGCAGGCCGCGGCTGCGGCAGACGCCGCGGACATGATTTTGCCCGCGCCGTCAGGGAGAAGCCCCGCTCCGAGCGAGAATGAGGTCTCCGCAAACACCGCCGCGGCGTCAAGCCAGAGGACGGCAGGGAGGCTGAATGACCAGATGTTCTTAAGATGCCTCATCCCCTGCCTCCTCTCCCTGGGCATCAGCAGTGCCCTCTGCTCCTTCGTCCCTGCTTCTGACCTCAGGGAAGTCCGCGTCAAGCGGCTCTGTATTTCCGGTTCCCTGGGGCAGCTCTGTGAGCTCGACCATCCTGAGCCTCACCCCGTAGCCGCGGAGCACAGAGGGAACAGCATAGATTACGGCGCCATCCCCCTGCTGCCTCACGAGCCCCTTCTGAAGGAGCCTCGCTGCAAGATCGTCCTCATCCTTCCCGCACCAGCCCGCGGGGAGCGCTCCGCTCCGGATCATGGCAGAGGCGGTCTCGAAGAGGCCGGCGAAGGAAAGGAACGCGGCAGGCTCTCTGTCATCCTTCCGTCTCAGTATCCAGAGCCTCGCGCCGTTCCTGTTCACGCCGCGGCTTCCGGCAAATTCCGCAACAAGGGCTGCAAACTTCATTGAGTCCGGTATTGTCCCGGTCTGATCCGCTCCTCCGCCGCTGAGCACGGTATCCTTCAGCACCGCGAAGCGCGATGCCTCGGCTGCGGCTTTCCTGATGAGAGGCTCCGCGCCGTCCGAGGGCTCCCGGCGTGAGCTGATCCCCGGGATGGCCGAGGGGAGCGAGAAGCCGCAGCTGCTGAGATATCCCTCGGCGGCCGGGGTGAGGACAAAGCTCATGAGTCCCTCGGCAGCCTCGGCGCCGTCTGATCTGCAGACTGATGGGAAAGAGGCGCGGTATTCCCTGAGACCGTTCTTGAGGCACCACTCATGGAGGGGCAGGGCAAAGGGATCCCAGCAGAGCGCCCCGTCTGCGCTTTCAACCGAGGTTTTGGAGGTGAGGCTCTGGAGCGCCCCGGCAAGGGATGCGAACATGCCGGCCGCGGTGAACCGCCTCTGCTCCTCGGCACGTTCGCCCGGATCCGCTGTCTGGCTGAAGACATAGCCCCTGAGAAGCCTTGCCGTGAGGAACGCTCCCTCGAGCGCGAAGCGGAAGAGCCCTCCCTGCCCGGTGTGGTGGAGCGGGTCACCTGAAGGGAGGAGCCCGGTGCACGATGCGGCGCGGATGAGCACCGGAGTGATGATGTCCCTGAATGTCTCATCGCTGAAGCCTGCCTCTCTCCGGATTTTCCCGAGAAGGACGCCCTGGGATCTCACGATGTCACCGGGATCAGCGTCCGGTATAAGTCCTCCGCTGTCGGGTGTGCGCCGGCCTGAGGGCTGGGCGTCGCCTGTTTCCTGTGCCGCTCTCTCCGGAATGAGCGCAGGGTTAAGATCGCGCCGCATTATCGAGAGCTGCTCCCTTTCCCCTGTCAGGAGGATGAAGGGATCCAGCTTTTTCAGTAGGGTGAGTTTCATCTGCTGCCTCCTTTATGCTCCGGCGATTATCCTGGGCACGGACAGGCTTTTTCCCCTGAAAACTTCCTTTTTCTGGTGTTTTTCCGGTGCTGAATTAGAATAGAAAGTGAAAAGGAGGATAAAAATGTCAATAAGCACGCAAAGCGCGGCGCTGATCCTGACTATCCCGTTCATCGGGACCACGCTTGGATCAGCCTGCGTATTTCTGATGAAGGGCGAGCTCAGCAGGCGCCTCGAGCATTTCCTGCTGGGGTTTGCCTCGGGAGTGATGACGGCCGCTGCGGTCTGGTCGCTTCTTCTCCCGTCTATCGATCAGTCAGCCGCCGAGGGCATGGGGAAGCTTGCCGCCATTCCGGCGGCAATAGGAGTGGCTGCCGGAATGCTCGCGCTCCTCGGGCTCGACAACCTCATACCGCACCTGCACCTCAACTCGGAGAGCCCCGAGGGCGTCCATTCCGAGCTGAGCAGGAAGGCGATGCTCTGCCTCGCGGTGACCATCCATAACATCCCAGAGGGAATGGCGCCGGGCATCCTCATCGCGGGACTCATGACGGGGAGCGACGGCATGACCATCGGGGCTGCCTTAACCCTCGCCATAGGCCTTGCCATCCAGAATTTCCCCGAGGGCGCTGTCATCTCCATGCCCCTTGCGGGCGGAGGCACCGGAAAGCTCAGGGCATTTGTCCTGGGGACCCTTTCCGGGGCTGTTGAGCCGCTTGCCGGGATCCTCACCGTCTTCTTCGCGGCGTCATTCGTCTCGATGATGCCGTTATTCCTCTCGTTCGCGGCAGGCGCGATGCTCTATGTGGTGGTTGAGGAGCTTATCCCCGAGGCAAGCGGCAATGACGGCTCTGACTTCGGGACGACCGGCTTCGGCTTCGGCTTCATCCTCATGATGATCCTTGACAAGGTGTTCGGCTGATTTAAAAAGAAAGGAGGCCCCGGAGGGCCTCCCCTGAAGACTCGCGGAAAACCCGCGGCTCCTACACCTTGACTGCCACTGAGACGGAGAAGATGCCGTTCACGTCGCAGAGCTGGTCGGTCTTCTCGAACCCGGACATATTTACGAGCGCATCGAGCTCGGCCTGGCTTCTGTTCCTGACATTGAACTCGTTCGAGTCGAAGATCGCGCAGAACTTGCCGGGGTTGGGCGACCACGGGTGGTTGGTGTAGACGAGGTATCCGCCCTGCTCCATGCAGCTCGCGATGGAGCGGAGCGCGAGCAGCACGTCGTCATTCCTCGGGCTGGTCTCGAATATCCAGCCGGCGAGCACCACGGTGAACTTCGTTTCGAAATTGTAGGATGAGGGCTCGAACGGGTTTGCCTGCTTGAACTCAGCATGGAACATCTGGTTTCTCATCCTGATGGCGTTTATGCCGTCCTGCACGTTGACCGCGCTCGGATCGCGCAGGGTGATAGAGTCGTAACGCTTGAGGCGCGCGATGGTGTCAAGGGTATGCCTGCCGTTGCCCGCGGCGATGTCGAGCAGGTTTATAGGGCGCTCCTGGTCGATTAGGTTCTTCGCGAGCATCTCGACAGCGGCGTAGAAATCCCCCTTGTTCTTGCGCCAGGCGGAGATGACGTCGTTCCGGAGGAACCTTCTGTCGAGCCATGCCCCGACCGGGTTCGATGTCCTTATCTTGTTGTCGGTGATGTAGAGCTCGGTCTCGTCATTGAGGATTCCGTTCTTTATGACCAGGTTAATCGCCGGTGAAATCTTCGGTCCGATTTTGTGCAGGAGCTTCTTCTTGAAATTGAACCATTTTGTATCGTAGCTCTTGATGTCGGACTTGAGCTGCCTGTACTGGTCCGAGCTGTTGCTCCAGCGGTCCATTCTCACGTAGTCAGGCTCGAACGGAGGAAGGACGTAGAGGTGATCGATGAACTCCCCGACCCTGATTGCGATGGTGCTTCTCTGGAGGGAGAAGAGCGGCTCGAGGAGGTTCGCGCCGAAGGAGTGGTACTCCTTCCTTACGGAGCCGAGGCCCGAGTAGAAAGCCCTGACCTTGTCAAGACCGAGGTACTTGTCGCCGTAGCCTGCGATGACCATGGTCGGTGCGAAGATGGAGCCGGCGTCCCTCACCAGCCTCCCGACGCAGGCCTCGTAGTCCGATATGTATTTGACGGTGAGGGTTTTCTCGGCGATCTTGTCCTGGGCGAAGACGGACTTCATCGGCTCGTCGTCTGTCAGGTACTCGACAGGGCAGGTGGACTTCACTCCGTTCTTAGTGAGGAATCCGGGAAGCTTCAGCGCGTTCAGAGGCCATCCGCCGGTGCCGAAAGCCGGGGAGATGAGCACGAGTCCCCTGATCCTCGGGGCGAAGTCGTGGACCCAGGTGGCCGCAAGGACTGCACCGGTGCCCTCGCCTATCACGACGAAGCAGGACATGTCGATAGACTCCTTCGCTGAGATGATGCGCACGAGCATGTTGAGATCAGCGACGGAGGCGGTCAGGGTGTTCTTGTTAAGGATTTCCTTCGGCTGTTCCTCATTGTCCCTGTCCTTCTTCCACTTGGGCCTGTCATCCTCCTGGGTGATCTTTCCGCTCTGGCGGAGGCTCATCGCATAGACCGAGGAGCTGCGGATGTTCATGGCGGAGAGATCCGCCATGACCCTGCTGTAGGCATCGGCAGTCGAGTAGAGGCCGTGGATGAACACGACCGCGGTCTTGCGGCCGTCCTTTCTCTCGGTGATCTGTCTCCAGTGGATATACGGGATCTTGGTCTTGTCTATAGACGTGAAAACACCTGTTTCGTACCCCTTTGCATTTACTGATGCTGCTGGGCTGATAGGCATGTTTTATCCCCCCCTTCGGTTATTGTTCTAATCTCTTTGCGAGCGCTCCGGGCGTTCAGCAATCATGGGATTTTATTCCAAAGAATTTCCGAGGTATCTGACGCATGCCTTAAATTGTGAAGGGAATGGTATTTTTTTACACGGAGATGCGATTTTTCACAGGGCCATTAAAAAAGGCGGCACAAAGCCGCCTTTTCAAGAGATTCAGTCAGTCCGGCATGCTCAGTTCGGGAGTTTCTCGAGCGCGGCGATTCTCTTCTCAAGAGTCGGGTGGGTCGACATGAGCTCGGTGAAGGAGAAGCCGTCATTGATGCAGAGGCAGCCGGTGCCGTCAGGGCGCTGTTTCGGGGAAGGCCCTGCGCCGAGGGCGCGGAGGGCAGCGATCATGGGCGCCTTGCCGTATACCGCTGCGGATCCGGCATCGGCGCGGTACTCTCTCCACCTCGAGAACCACCTGACGACAATGGTGCCGAAGAGGCCGAAGACTATCTGGAGAACCGGCTGTATGACATAGTATCCGACTGCCGATCCGGCCCTGCCGTCCCTGTCGCCGCGTCCGGAGAGCATGCTGGCGACGAGGACGGAGAGCCAGAGCACGAAGGCATTTATGATGCCCTGGATGATTCCCATGGTGACCATGTCGCCGTTCGCCACATGGGAGAGCTCGTGGCCGAGAACAGCCTTGAGCTCGTTGCGGTCCATGCGCGAGAGAATTGCGGAGGAGACGGCAACGAGCGCGTCATCCCTGTTCCAGCCGGTCGCGAAGGCGTTGACCTCGGAGCTCTGCCAGATGCCGACCTCAGGCATCTTCACGCCCTTTTTGCCCGCAATGTACTTCACGGTCTCGACGAGCCATCTCTCGTCCTCATTGCGCGGGACCGCAATGGTCCTTACGCCGTAGCTCCTCTTGACCATCGGCTTCGAGAGCACGACGCTGATGGCAGATCCCATCATGCCGTAGACGAAGAAAAAGAGAAGCATTCCCCGGCTGCCGCCGATGTCTATGCCGAAGAGCTTCAGGACAAAGGGAATGATGAGATAGCAGAGAAACGTGCAGAGCGCGTTTACCAGGACGAAAAGCGCCAGGCGCTTGATGTGCTGAAACAGCATTTTTGATGCTCCCGTGATGAATAGAGGCCCCGGCAGGCGGGGCGGTGTCAGGCGTATTTAAGGACCTGTCTGATTTTAAACGTTTTTGGATTGGATGTGCGCAGCTGAGCTGACTGTCTGCAGCGTTGGCAGGGATACGGGCGGCGCTTCAGTCGTGATGCCGGTGATGGCGGTGATGATCATGCCCCTCCGCGCAGCCATATCCGCGGCGCGGAGGCTCCGGTGCAACGGTGCCTCCCTCAGGGCTGCGCGGCGGCGGGCAGGCCGCGTCATCAGTGCTCCAGGTCCTCTTCCCCCGGCTCTTCCCGTCAGAGTCGTACTCATATGACGGAGTGCACCCGTCACGCGTTCCGTCCCGGCTGAAGCCCTGGCTGTCGAAGTGGCGCTCGTAGTAGTCGATCGCCGCGTCGGAGTCGATGTCGATTATCTGATGCGCGGCGGCCCCGGCTGATGCAGCCGCAAGAAAAAGGGAGGCAGTGAAAAGGCAGGATGCCCCGAGACGCGAGAATGTTCCCTTTCCCATAACCCTGTCCTCCGTTTTTTTGTCAGCGCGATTCCTGATAGATGAGGTTATCGACGATGAAGTCCTTGACGAGCGACCTCTTGGCGTAGTCATTCACCGAGGCGGCGACCTTGTCGGACATCTTCTTGAAGAGCTCGTCCCGCTTGTTCTCGAAGTCCTCGGCGGTCGACTCGTTGAGAATCGAGATGAGGGTGTCGCGGATTACCGCATCATACTTCTTCACTGCGTCAACGTCAGCCGTGTCGGAGACAACAATCGAGGCACGGATCCTGACATGTCCGAGATGCCTCGGCGACGCGGTGTAGTTGGTCACAATCTCCGGCGCGAGCGGATAGTAGCTCACGACGGGGATCCCGAGCTTCGCCGCATCAGCGGCTGCCTTGTCCTCTGCGGCCTTCTCTGCGGCCTGGGCGGATAAGGCCATAAGCGCAATAAGCGCTGACGACATGAGTCCCGCGAATATCTTCTTTGGCATGTCTGCTCCTTTGTTGTCCCGGACGCACCTGTTCCCTGCCGTGAGGCGCTGGAATGCGATGTTCTGCGCCGCGCCGGCTGCCGGAATTTTGTCTGTCAGGTGAAACGGCAGTGA
>Ga0326514_10001627_pt1 | contig 14544 bp, 9 predicted proteins | sample 3_2548_0518_D_FD_203653 | JGI IMG/M metagenome (GOLD analysis project Ga0326514, IMG submission 203653) | Bovine rumen microbial communities from UC Davis, California, United States - 3_2548_0518 | ecosystem: Host-associated > Mammals > Digestive system > Stomach > Rumen | place: USA: California...
TTATGGTCGTTCCCCTTTCTTTGTCCGAACCGTATGGCGGATTGACATAGATGGTTTCGAAGTTCCATTCTTCCTTCAAACCGTCATGTTCGGGAAGGCGAAACTCTGTTTCCGCATGGACAATGGAATGTTCGTTTGAACAAGGGTCGAGGTGGATAATCCCGTTCCAAAAACGCTTGATGGCGTTCACATATTTTGGCGGGGTACACCAACTTTGGCTTTGGGTATTGACATGTCTGCCTGCGGTCATAGCAAATCCTCCCATTTTTTGTTTGCCAGTTTCGATAAGGTGCCCTTCAATACTTGCAAGGAGTTGCCTTCTAGTGAAATGATGTTGAACCAACGCTCAATTACGTCGATGTGGTCAGAAAAATAGTTGCACAATGCCTGATGAGCAGCATGATTTATCTTGGTTTTAGTGAAAGTATTGGCTTTTTTGCATTCCTTATAACTGTTCAAAAATGCGTCCTGAACAGACTTGTATTCTGTGCAAGGCTCTAATAACAAGTCGGTTATGAATTGCGCCAAACCTTCATCTGTCAGGAACAAAAGCCAGTCGTATGATTGTGCCAAAACCTTCAGTTCCTTGTTTTGGTCTTCGGAAGTGAACCAGTTTCCATGGTTGCTGACCACTCCGACGGACAAGGTGAAATTCTCCAAAAGTTTGATGTCGTCACTATTGATGATTTCTTCCAAAAGGTCAGCGTAAGGTTTGATGAGGGCTTTCCCGTTTTTGTAAATTATTCCAAATTTCTCTCCTTTGTCGTTCCTGATTTTCTGAAGCGAGGAAGTCGTTTGGGCAACATACGCGCCTTGCTTGGCTTTCTCGATGGTTTGCGGGCCTTTTTTGTTGCCTTCCTCAACCCCGACGCGCTTACATTCCACCATCGCGTAGGGATTTGCTATTTGCCAATTTGTCGTGATAGTAATTTCATTTTCAGTTAGTTGCTCAATGTTGGCAATGATGACCAAAGAGTTGTTTTCTGCAATCACGCATGAGTTTTTCAAAGTCAAATCCTTGTCAATGAGCATATTGTTTTTGGTGACAAAGTCATCGCTCAAATTCAGTGATTTCGCGACGCTTTTTGCGCTTATTCTATCTGTGTTTTTTTGCGTGAGGGTGCTTCTCTTGATGATGGGATGTAAGGTGAATTCAACATTATGAGTAATGGATGAATTGCCATATTCGGCAAGTTTCCTCTCGATGGAAATGCAGTCGGCCAAATCCCATTCCCTTAAAAGATAGTAAGTTATGATTTCGATAAGCGTTCCCAAAGCCCTTCCAGCGGCTTTTTTTGAATCTTTGGTGTGGGCAAACACTTTCTCGCTCAATGCTTTTTGTAATGTGTCGATGGATTTGTAACTCATAATGGCTTGATCTACATTATTTCTTCTTTCAGTCTTTCAGCATTTTCCGCCATTTGCAAACGGTTAATAATCTCATCCAAATCGCCATCCATGACGGCAGCAAGGTTATAGACCGTCAAACCTTCCACGCGGTGGTCAGTGACGCGGCCTTGGGGGTAGTTATAGGTGCGGATTTTCGCCGAGCGGTCGCCGGTGGAGACCATGGTCTTGCGCTTGGCGGAGATGTCGCTAATGTATTTCTGGTATTCCATGTCGTAGATGCGTGTGCGCAGTCGCGACAGGGCGCGTTCACGGTTCTTGGGCTGGTCGCGGGTTTCGGTACACTCGATGAGGATTTCCTGCATTTCGCCCGTGTTGGGGTTCTTCCACATATAACGCAGGCGCACGCCCGACTCCACTTTGTTCACATTCTGTCCGCCAGCCCCGCTTGAGCGGAAGGTGTCCCACTTGATTTCGCCCTCATTGATTTCCACGTCAAATTCCTCAGCCTCAGGCAACACGGCCACCGAAGCGGCAGAGGTGTGGATGCGGCCTTGGGTTTCAGTTTTTGGAACACGCTGCACACGGTGTACGCCCGATTCGAACTTCAAAATGCCGTAGCAGCCGTTGCCCGTCACGGTGAAGTCGATTTCCTTGTAGCCGCCGCTCGCGCCTTCGCTGACGGAGGTCACTTCGACCTTCCAGCCACGGTTTTCGCAGAACTTGCTGTACATTCGGAACAAGTCGCCGGCAAAGAGGCAGGCTTCGTCGCCGCCCGTGCCCGCGCGGATTTCCATGATGGCGTTTTTGCTGTCTTGCGGGTCTTTGGGAATCATCATCACGCGGATGTCCTGCTCTAATTGCTCGATGCGCGTTTGGGCGGTGTCCAACTCCTCTTGGGCCATCTTGCGCATTTCCTCATCCTTCTCTGTGGCGAGGATTTCGCGGGCTTCTTCCACGTTGGCTTTCAGCGTCTTGTATTCCTTGAAAGCCATGACGATAGGCTCCAGGTCCTTATAGTCCTTGTTGAGCTTCACGAACTTCTTCATGTCGGAAGCCACGGCCGGGTCGGCGAGTTGTTCGCCCATTTCCTCCCAGCGGTGCTTAATCGTTTCGAGTTTTTCGGTGGTGTCCATGAGCCTTTATTATAGGTTTAGTTTTTTACCCACTTTCCGCATTGAGCTGAATTAGAATCGTATGCTTTCCAGAAATAGATTCCTGAAGGCCAACTTTCTGTGTTGATTCGAATTGTGTTTCCAGAAATGGTTTGGTTGAACATTTGATGACCCATCAAATCATATACTTCAACTTTCTCCACAGGGACATCTATCAAGACATTAAAGTGGGTTGTTCCAGGGTTGGGGTAAATGCTAAAATGATTGGCACAGATCGAATCATCAATTTTGTCAGTGCTTGAATACTTTGCTTCAAAGGATTGAATGTAATCGCAAAGGATGGATCCTCCTTCATTATAGCTGATAATGGTTTTAGTGTTGTAGTCACTGTCAATCCATTCGCCATCAACATAATCTTTCCAATTCGCTGAAGTGAAATTTCCAGCATCGTCAAAAGAATAGTCGCACATGGTAAAGTCGGCCCATCCTCCGTCTTGCCATTTTTGTGTGCTTTCTATGATCAAGCGGCCATGGGAAATGAAATTAGTTGCGCGATATTGGTTGACCCATTCGTCATCCCATGATTGGGAAATGATGAAAGCCTTCCCTTCGTCAGGAAAGTATTCGTAAACTTGTTTTTCATAATTGTACCAATCCCCTCCCGAAGAATTCCAATTCTGATATAACATTTCTGAGACCTTGCCATCTTCATAACTTAAATGGATCAAAAAGACATTGTTCCATTCTGTTGATGGAATCCATCTTTGATAGCATTCAGAAGACATTTTGTCGTTTTCATATTCATAAAGAAAGCGGGAGAAATAGCGTCCTTGGTCGGGCCAATAGATGGCTTGACTCGTCAAGTGGCCAGCTTCATCATATTCATACTGATATTCATTATGGCTATCTCCGGTCCCAACCCAATTGGTTACGTAAATAACTGATACCCTGTTAAGGGTGTCGTATGTGTATTCTTGGATAGTGTAATACTGCCCTCCTTGTGTTTTTCTATATGTTGTCAATCTGCCATTTTCATCATATTCAAACGAATATTGACCTGCCAATCGCCATTGGTTGTTGGCTAATCCATATAGTCTAATCTGTTGAACATGGCCATCTGGAAGATAATTGAAGACATATCTGTAATGACAGAGAGAATGATATCCTCCTGAGTTATACCATTCACTCCAATCCAAAGTGTCCAATTGATAGCCGGAATTATTGCAATGGCCTTGGTAATAAGAACTTTCGGGGAGGAAAGCATCGATGAAGGTGTCTTCGAATTGAGCAATTGAAAAGCCATGAAACAGAAAGACAAACGCTAATGATGAGAAAAGCTTTTTCATGATGTTTATGTTTTTATTAGTTGAGAGTTAAACTTGTTCTATGAGTTGTTCCTTGTCAGGCATCTAAACACCAACTCAATCTTTCTTCAGTACCAAACTCTTTCACTGCATAATCATTTTCCAGAAGTAGTAATACAAACGTCCTCGCCGAAAATGGGCCTTTCATTAGACGTAATAAATGCAAAAGCCCTGAAATGATACTCGGTTCCGGAATCCAGGCCAGGGATAACCCAATCGAACGGGCGGGGAAGGGAAACGTCGGGATGACTCGGGTCTACCGCGTAAATGCAAGTTTGCATCTGCGACATGTCAGGGTTGGGTTCTTTTCCCAAGCAATAGCCATAAGCCCAAAGCTCATTAATGCTTTTGTCAAGCGATTTGATGATGCCGGTAATTTTTGCATGATGTGCATTAACAATTTCCGGCTGATTGGTTTTGATGGTGACTTTTTCACCGTTTTTGTTGCAACTTGTGAATCCGAAAATGAGCAAAATGCCCATTAAGACTAAAAACTTCGATTTGTTCATGATGTTTATGATTTGTAGGTTGTTTAATACTCAAATGTTCCAAACCCGCTCTTAATCGTCAATCTCTTTTGCTCCGATGCCTCCACATGCCCAATGATTTGGCTGTCAATGTTGAACTCCTTGGCAATGGCAATCATCTCATTGGCGGCTTTTTCGTTGGTGTAAATCTCCAAACGATGACCCATGTTGAAAACCTTGTACATCTCGTGCCAATCGGTGCCCGAAGCCGCTTGAATCATTCGGAACAAGGGCGGCAACGCCAGCATATTGTCCTTCACAATGTGCAGCTTGTCAACAAAATGCAGCACTTTGGTCTGCGCGCCGCCGCTGCAATGGATGATGCCGTGGATTTGTTTGCGGAATTCCTTCAGAATCGGAATCATCAGCGGGGCGTAGGTGCGAGTGGGCGAGAGGATGAGCTTACCCACGTCCACGCCGGGGACTTCGGTCGGGTCGGTGAGCTTGTGCGGACCGGAATAGACCAAATCCTCAGGGATGCTATGATCGTAGCTCTCGTCGTATTTCTCTGCAAGATAATGGTTTAGCATATCGTGGCGGGCCGAGGTGAGGCCGTTGCTACCCATACCGCCGTTGTAGCTGTCCTCGTAGGTGGCTTGCCCGTAGGAGGCAAAGGCCACGATGACATCATTCGGCTGTATGTTGTTCTCAATCACTTCGTCACGACGGATGCGTGTCGTCACGGTGCTGTCGACGATGACGGTTCGAACGAGGTCGCCCACATCGGCGGTTTCGCCGCCGGTGAGGTAGATGCCGATGCCGAGTTTGCGCAACTTCTCCAAGAAATGCTCCGTTCCGTTAATCAAGGCTGAAATCACCTCGCCCGGAATCAGGCTCTTGTTGCGCCCGATGGTGGAGGAGAGGAGCATGTTGTCGGTCGCGCCCACGCAAATGAGGTCGTCGGTGTTCATCACCACGGCGTCTTGCGCCACGCCTTCCCACACGCTCATGTCGCCCGTCTCTTTCCAATAGAGGTAGGCCAATGAGGATTTCGTTCCTGCGCCGTCAGCGTGCATGATGTTGCAATAGAGTGGGTCATGGCCGAGGATGTCGGGGATGATTTTGCAGAAAGCGTTGGGATACAAGCCTTTATCAAGATTCTTGATGGCGTTGTGGATGTCTTCCTTTTCGGCTGAAACGCCGCGTTGAGCATATCTTTGGTTGTCCATTTTCTCTTTTTTACTTTGGCATACGGCCTATGACTATGGCTGGCTTTCAGTAGCCAAGAGGCCATAGGCCATAGTCAATTATTTGAATTTCAGTTTCTTGTCTTTAGTGTCAAACTCGAAGTTGCCGAGTTGCTTCATGTTCTTCTGTCCGATGACCCATTGCTCGACCATCCGTTTGACCACCTTGCACTCCACGTTGTAGAGGGAGCGGCCTGCAATTCTCACCTCTTTGATGACAAAGACAGCATCGTTGGCGATGCCGCCGGTGGAGAGAATCTTCTCCACGTCGCCCTTGAAGTCGTCGGCGGAGATGCGGCCGTTCTTCAGCATTTCCAAAGCCTGGCTTTCCGACACGCAGAAGTCGGCGTTTTGGCTGTAGGTGAAAGGCTCGTTGTAGCCGTCCACGTTGGCGAAGAAGGTGAAATAGCCTTTCTGGGTCACGGTGAAATGCTCGGTTTGGTCTTCTTGCGGGTTGATGGCGATGTTGACCGTGCCGCCTTCCTTGATTTGTTCGCGAGGCACATAGTCCTTGCTGAGGATGCGGAACTCGGTGCGGCGGTTCATCTGGTGGGCGGCTTCCTTAACTTCGGTGTTAGGTAGCGAGTTGATGAAATCCTCGGTCAGCCTTGTGCCAGCCTTGAAGGTGTAGCCCTTCATGGTGATGTCGTTCTGGATGGTGCGCGGAACACGTTCACCATAGCCTTTTGCGGTCAAGCGTAATGGGTCAATGCCTCTGATAATCAGATAGTCAACCACGCTTTGGGCACGTTTTTGCGACAAAATGTCGTTGCGCTCGTCGGTGTCGCGAGCATCGGTGTGCGAGGCCAACTCAATGGTGATGGTCGGGTTGACTTGCAGCGTTTCAATCAGGCCTTGCAGCGAGTCCTCAAACTGCGGCTTCAGGTCCCATTTGCCCAAATCATAAAGGATGTCGGGCAGCATGATAGGCTCCTGCGGGATGGGTTCGATGTCGAAATCCTTCTCGATGTCCTTGCTGAATTCCAAGCCGATGGTCGTTTCTTGAGCGGTGAATGTGAAGTAGTTGTCCTTGTCGATGGTGATGTCGTAAGTCGTGTTCTTGTTGATTTGACTGTCGCTGAAGTTGAAGTAGCCCTTGTCGTTGGTGCGGGTCGAGAGGTTGGAGCCGTCGCTGCCGACTAATCTGACGGTTGCATTGCTGACCAATTGTTTTGTCTTGGCATCCTTCACCGTGCCCGAGAAGGTGAACAGGATGGGAGGCTCCTCAAAATAATAGATGTTGTCCAAGCCACGGTTGTTGCCACGACTTGAGGAGATGAAACCGCGTTCCTCGGTGGGGTGGAACACTATGCCAAAGTCGTCTCCAGTCGAATTGATAGGGTATTTCAGGTTGCGCGGCTCGCCCCATTCGCCTGCAGTGTCCATCGAACTGACGAAAATGTCCAAACCGCCCATGCCGCCATGACCGTCGGAAGCAAAATAGAGGACGGTGTCGTATCTCAGGAACGGAAACACCTCATTTCCAGCGGTATTGATGCGCTCGCCGAGGTTGAACGGGTGCTTGAAAGGCTCAGAAGCGTTGTCGCGCATGGCCACCCAAATGTCGTTGCCGCCAAAACCGCCTTTGCGCTCTGCGGCGAAATAGATGACCAATTCGTCATTCGTCAGCGTGGGGTGACCAATGATGTCTAATGTGTCGACACCAGCAATTTCCACGGGACGCGCCTCAGAGAAACTGCCGCCGCTCTTGCCAGCCACCATGATTTGGCAGCCGTTTTTTTTGTGGGCACCGTTTTGGCAACGGGTGAAGTACATTTTGGTGCATCTCTCATTCATAAACGGTGTGCCTTCGCTGGCTGTGGTGTTCACATTTTCGCTCTCGTCGGCGAGTACGGGCGTGCTCCAGTCGCCTTTGCGGTCTTGCTTCGAGGTGAAGAAATCGGCAAATTCTTGTCCGGTGATGCCGTCTTTTTCTTTGCCCGTGGCCGCGTCGCGAGTGGAGGTGAAGATGATCTCGTTGTAGTTGTTGTTGAGCCAAGTGGCACAATAGTCGGAGTCCTTTGTGGAGTTGATTTTCTTCAATGGCGTGAGCTCATATTTCGACGGGTTCTCCATCCATTCTTGAATCGTCCGCGTGGTTTCCGCACCGAGAAGTCCACGCGGGTCTTCGGGCACCTTTTCGGCGTAGGTCTCATACATTTCGATGGCATCATTGAACTTTTCGTTCATTTTGTAGGTTTCAGCCAAATAGAGATACACTTCGGGATGCGTGTTGGGGTACTCCGTTTTCAGCAGCCGTTTGTAGAAAGGCTCGGCGCGTTTGGTGAGTCCGATAAGTCGGTAGCACTCACCCATTTGGAAGCTGATGCGGTTGCGCTCGTCCTTGTTGCGGCGCACCTTGCGGTAGGCTTTCTTGTAGCGGTCGGCAGCCTCGGTGTATTGTTTCCGCCCGAAGGCTAAGTCGGCGTTCTTGGCCGGATTTCTTCTTTGTGCGTAAAGGTCGCTGCTCATAAAAATGAACAGGGCCGACATGATGATTAGGAGGTATCTTTTCATAGACGTAAATTCTCTTTTTGCAAACGCAGAATTGGCGTTTTTATTTTATCGGACAAAAGTACGACAATTCGGGGAAACAAATGGTGTTACATGAAAGAAAAATGATGTTTAGCCGATGGCGGTCGAAATTTCAATTATATATTGTTTGGATTCGTATGTGGAACATAACGGTTGAATACCAAAGTGAAAAAATTGTAAATCTGCGGGAAGTAGTTCAGTTTTTGTCTGCCTTTTGCTGCAAAGAAAACATCGGCTACTTTATCCATACCCATCAGGTTGAATAAGGCTTTCACATCGTCCATTGTGCCATAGTTCAGTATTGTTTCCACCAAAAGGCTGTCGCTAATATCTTTCTTTTTGGCTTCGGGTGTGTACCAAAACAAGGCAGCATGGTCGGCTATGTATTTTTCTCGCGTTGTCATGCTGCAAAGATACAAAAAACGGGCAGATAATAGACAAAAACTCCCAAAACAATGAAGATTTCGGGAGTCTTTGCCAAGAATTTAGACTTCAATTATTGGACCTTGATGACTTGTTTCGTGGCAATTCCGCTTTCTCCAATCATTTGAATCAGATAAAGACCATCGGGTAGGTTGCTTATGTCAATGGTTTGTTGGTCATTGCCATTGGTGCATTGGGTTAATAGCAATTGGCCAAGGACATTGTAAATCCTCACGCTAACCACTTCAATGCCCTCAATCAACAACTTTCCGTTGGCGGGATTGGGAAACACGCTGATTTTCAAGTTTCTGTTTTCGTCAACATCGAACCATTCCGCGAAAATGTCGAGGCTGAAACTGACCTCGCAGTCTTCGTCGGTTCTTGCCGACAATGTGCCATGTCCAAAAGTGGTTACCCAAAGTTGGCAACTGAAACCACTTTCCGAGGGCATGACCACCCAATCGGGAACGGTACACGACCATGCAAGCGCACCTGGCGCAATACCCATTGAATCAGTCACTCTATATTCATAAAGACCATCAATGATATTGGTTGAGACATACACTTGCGACAAGCCTTGAAGAACAAGTTGTTGGGCATGGTTCACGGTGAGGTCAAGGCTGACAATGCTGTCGCAACCCGAAATGGTTTGTAGTGTTTGCTCATAATGTCCTGATGCAGTGTAAGTTTGGCCATTCCAAGTAAACTCGTCACAAACTGTAGCCATAGTGTCATTTGTAACATCATAATTTACGGTTAATTGAAGAACAAACAGACTGTCACAACCATCGGGATTTTGGACGGTATCGGAATAAACGCCAGTAGCATAATAGGTTTGGCCGTGCCATGTGTAACTGTTGCAAGCCTCAACATTTTCTGTCGTGCTAAAAATTTCCCCCATTTCGAGTTCCAGCAACAACAAACTGTCGCAACCTTGGACACTTTCCAAAAGATGCTCATAAAAGCCAGATTGCGAATAGGTTTGTCCATACCAAGTGTAAGCGTCGCAGGCTTCGACGTGAATATTAGTTGTATCGCTATGGTTGACGGTGAGGTGCAAACTCACAATGCTGTCACAGCCATAATAAGTTTCGCCTTGTAAATCATAAACACCTGATTCCGTATAGGTTATCCCGTTATTTTCATAAGCATCGCAAACCGAGACATATTCTTCGCTCATGTAGTTGGAATGAACGTGGATGGCTGTCGTCAAAGTGGAAACCAATACGGTTTGGCCTTGCTCGTCTTTGAAAACATCACACAAAACGGCATAATTACCTGCCTCGGTGAATGAGTGGGATATTGGGAAACCCGAAGCTGTTGTTCCATCGCCGAAATCCCAATGAGCGGCGGAGCAATTGAAATTGGTCTGCAAATCAAATTCAGGCTCGTCGTTCAGGCAAATATCGAAGCCCAAAGGATGTGCAACGGCAGTTTCATCATTCACAATAATTTGACTTACAAGGCTATGCGAATGTGTTCCCAAAGAATACGCATAACTTTCGCCTTGCCCCAATCCGTAGGCATGTGCCACAAAACCACCCAAAAGATTCGACAAAGTGTGCATCCCCGACCCCAACTGAATCTTGGCAAAAGAATATTCAGGGTAACTCGCCACCTCACTGAAGCGGGAAGCGATGTTTTGGCCATCCAACACCATGTTTTGGACAAATGCGGTGGCTACCACAATGTTCACATAATGAAATGTGCAATGCCCATTGGTGAATATGGGAAAAGTGACATAATCAATGGCTTGCTCCAACGGACTGATGCGCACCATGGAAGGGTCGCCGATTAGCGGGTCACTTTGGTGGTATAATGCACCGGTAAGGTACATGAACACCTCCGCAGGTTCCGAAGTTTCAAGCAATATGGCAGGGTCTTCAGGTTGCATTTCAAATTCGTAGGTTTCAAAGGCACCAATGGTTGTTTGCAAAACACCGTCCACAAAAACTTGGCAATTGTCGTTGGCGGCAGTAATGCGCACCCTGTCGTAAAACCGCCTCTCTGTATTGGTCACGATGAAACGCTTTCCCCACGTGTCCATGGGAAGCATTTGCTCAAAAATCATATCCGCAACTCCGCAAAACGGATCCGAATCTGGAATATAAGTACCTCTGTCTCCCGCAAATACAGCAATTTTCTTCCCTTCAAGGCTTCGCAATCGAGTACCTGAAAGGTTACCATCCAATTCTCCAAGAGGTACGGATTGAACCTGATAGCACTGGCCTGCATCCAATACAACGTAAAAGATATTCCCTGCATGATGACCACCTTTTGTGTCGCTGGTCAACTCTATTTCGACCATCGTGTTATCTTCCAATGCTAACACTGAAAACTCCGAACGCATGGCAGCGTCACCATTGATGGAATTTGGGGCATAGCACTGCACTATATAGTCGTCGCCCAAAGCCGTGATGGGGAAAACGCATGAGGCATCCAACGAATACTCACGGAAATTGAATGCAAACAACGAAATGGAATCCGTGGCCACCACATGCAAGCCTATGTCGAGGATGGTGTCGGAGGCCTCTTCGTCATAGGCCTGCTCAAAAGGAATTTCAAGCGTGGTTATTTGATTTACAGCGACATTGAACTCCGACGACCAGTTCGTGCGAGGATTGGTCACCGTGCCCGAACATGCCCTTGCAGCCGACATTTTGAGATACAAGGCTCTTTCTGGATGTTCCTGTTCCAGCCTCAAATTGGGCATGAAAGTCAACCAAAAATCAGTGCCGAAGGTGCTTTGCGCGATGACATTTGGCACAAAGAAAGGCGCCAAAAGCAACAAGGCAAAGAATCGGTATGCCATTATACGCAAAGTGGTTTTCATTTTTATTGCTTGATTATCAAATGATGATCGTTCCAACAATTCATGTCAATTGCAAAAATAGGCATATTTCTGAACGCGAGCAATAATGGCAACAAAAAAATCCCGCCGTTTCCAGCAGGATTTTGTTCTAATAATCAGGATTGTTCCTTTTCTGCCTTATCCGAATAGGGCAACATCAGTGCATCAGCATCTTGTGTCTCTATCGGCTTGATGTAGTCGGAGGCACGCTCGGGCGAAACTACGGAACGACCGAGGCGGCTTTCAATGTCAGCCCTTGCATTGCGTGCCACTTCGCCACCTTCTTGCGCGGTCTTGCTGGTTTGTGCCATCCCTTTTGGATTACGTTGACGCGACAATTCTGTGGTGGCAACTTCGGCAAGGGTGTTCAAGGCCAACTCCACGTTGGTCATATTGTCGCGCAGGTTCTCTTTGGTCAGGCCTTTATAGCGTTTGTACTCTCCAGTGGACATGCCACTCCACGCCTTGGTGAGCACGTTGGTCAGGATGGCGAAGTCCTTGGGCTCGTGAATGCCTGAGCGATACCACTCGTCGGTCAGTTCCTTGCGCATTTCTATAGACCTCATTCGTTCATTAATCCAACGGTCGCTGTAGCCTTGGCGTCGATAGTCCTCAACGGCCATCTGGAAGGTCAGTTCGGGGTCAATCATCTGGTCTACACGCTGGGCACCCACCTCAGCGAGCCATCGTTTCACAGGCTCGGCTTTTTTGGACGGGATAGATTGTATTATTCGCAGAATCTGCTCTAAATCAGCAACATCGGTTTTGTAATTCTTGCCATCTGTGGCGGGGAGTTTCAGTTGCTTACAATTTGTAAGCAACTCCTCAGCTCCTTCCTGTTTGAGCCGTTTCTTAAGAACTGCCCAGTATGTACTGGCTCCGCGTGGCGTTGATTGTTCTGTGAGCACGTTCACAACATCCACAATGGAGAAATAATACTTCTCTTCCGCATCATCCCAAACGATGCGGACTTTTTTCTCGTCAAAGAGTTTTATGGCTGTCTGTTGAGTCATTTTTGTTCAGAATTTATACAGGGCAAAAATAAGGAAAATACAGGAAAAACCAAAGGAAAAAACAAAGGAAAAAACAAAAAAATCCCGCCGTTTCCAGCGGGATTCTTTGCAAGCAGTTTAGAAGGTTAATATGATGTTAAATCATTTCTTCTTTGAAGTGTTGTCTTGGGCAATCTCCTTGTCTTTCTTGTCGCCCTTCATCAGCGCGTAGGCAAACGGCGACGACAGGAACACTGACGAGAACGTACCGGCCAACACACCGACCAACAGGGCGAAGATGAAGCCACGGATGGTGTCGCCGCCGAAGATGAAGATGGCGAGCAACACGACCAAGGTCGAACCCGATGTGTTGAAGGAACGGGTCAAGGTGCTGTTCACGGCATTGACCATGTTCTCCTTCCACGAGGACTTCGGGTGCAGGTTCACGTTCTCACGGATACGGTCGAAGATAACCACCGTAGCGTTGATGGAGTAACCGATGACGGTCAGCACGGCGGCGATGAAGCTCTGGTCGACTTCCATAGTGAAGGGCAGCACATTGTAGAACAAGGAATACATACCCAACACGATAATGGTGTCTTGTGCCAATGCCATGATGGAGGCCACACCGTATTGCCATTTCTTGAATCGGATGGCGATGTAGCAGAACATCAAGGCCAAGGCCACGATGATGGCGATGATGGACTTGCGGGTCACGTCGCTGGCGATGGTGGCACCCACTTTCTGCGTGCTCAAGATGCCAACGGTTTCGTCTTCTGACGAGAACTGGTTCATCGTCAGGTTGTTGCCGTAAAGGCCTTTCAGGTTGTCGTAAAGAATGACTTGGATGACAGAGTCAACAGCGGGGCTGTCGTTGTTGATCAAGAACTTGGTCGTGATTTTCACTTGGCCGTTGGTGCCGTAGGTCTTCACTTCAGGTGTCGACCAGTCTTCCACTTCTTGGTCTTCTCTCATTTCGAGGGCACTGTGGATGGCGTTCTTGTTGATGTTGACATCAGCCAAGGCTTCACGCACGGTTTCAACCTTCATGCTCGGGTCGTCGAATTGGACAACATAGTTACGACCACCCTTGAAGTCGATGCCGAGGTTCAAGCCACGGATGGCGAGAGAACCCAAACTGACCACCATGAAGCAGATGCAGATGATGAAGGAGGTCTTGCGGATGCCGATGAAGTCGTAGTGCTTGTCCTGCAAGAAGTTGCGGGTCAAGTTGGTCGAGAAAGTGATTTCCTTTTCCTTGTCCAACATGCGTTCGAAAATCAAGCGCGAGATGAAGATGGAGGTGGCCAAGGAGGTGAGGATACCGATGCAGAGGGTGACAGCGAAACTGTGGACAGGACCCGTACCCAAAATGATGAGGATGATACCGGTAATCAAGGTGGTGACGTTACCGTCAATGATGGCGGAGTAAGCATTCTTGTAACCGTCTTGGATGGCGAGTTTGATGCCCTTGCCAGCCTTAATTTCTTCCTTGATACGCTCGAAGATAATCACGTTGGAGTCAACAGCCATACCCAAGGTCAACACGATACCAGCGATGCCGGGCAAGGTCAGCACGGAGCCGAGGCAAGCCAACACACCGAACAGGAAGAACACATTGACCAACAAGGCGATGTCGGCCACAGTACCGGCCTTCTTGTAGAAGAACACCATGTAGACCAGCACGAGGATGAAGGCGAACACCATACTCCACATACCTTTTTGCACGGCTTCCTTACCGAGCGAAGGACCAACAACTTGTTCTTCAAGGATACGGGCAGGAGCAGGCAGCTTACCGGCCTTCAAAATGTTGGCCAAGTCTTGTGCTTCTTCGATGGTCATGCCGCCACCGCTGATGGAGGAACGGCCATTCGGAATCTCGCCATTGACCACGGGGAAGGAATACACATAATCATCGAGGACGATGGCAATCTGTTTGCCGATGTTCTCGCCGGTGAGGCGCTTCCAAGCCTTGGCACCTTCGGGGTTCATTTGGATGGTGACTTCCACTTGGTTGCCTTGGCCGTAGTCCTGACGGGCGTCGGTAATGACTTCGCCACCGAGGGCGCACTTGTTGTCGCGCGACATCTTCAGGGCAACGAGGTCAAGCATTTCGACCTTTTCGCCATTTTGTCCGTCGTATGTTTCAGGCTTCACCGACCATGCCAACTTGAGGTTGCGCGGGAAAATACCCTTGGCCTCG
>Ga0326514_10001629_pt1 | contig 14537 bp, 27 predicted proteins | sample 3_2548_0518_D_FD_203653 | JGI IMG/M metagenome (GOLD analysis project Ga0326514, IMG submission 203653) | Bovine rumen microbial communities from UC Davis, California, United States - 3_2548_0518 | ecosystem: Host-associated > Mammals > Digestive system > Stomach > Rumen | place: USA...
CCTCGATTTTCTGGATCATCTCCATCTGGCCAGCGTACCGCGCCGCGGCGGAAACAAACAAAACATTCTCTTTGATGCCGTACTGCTCCGCAAGCTCCATGATCTCTTCGAAAGTCATTTTCTTTTTCGCCATTTCCGCCTCACCTCCCGAAGTCCGCGGTTAAAAATGAAAAGTTCGACCCATAGAGGAAAATTCGTGAGGGCCCCCCGGAGCTGTCGGCCCCCAAAAATTTTTTTCCAAACAGGGGGGGCTATAGGGTAACATGGCCAAGCTCATCAGCTCGCCATCGTGTGCTGCTATGCTCTTGCAGATGGCAGTCTTTGCACAATAGCTCCAGATTCTGCCAGGATAAGCTGATCGTTGGGTCGCCCAGGTTCTCCAGTGTGAGCTTGACCTTGTGGTGCACCTCTTCGCCTGGGACTATCAGCCCACGCGCCAAACATCTCTCACACAATCCGCCCTTCTCGGCTATGTATCCCTTTCGTGCCCTCCTCCAGGCACGGCTTGTATAAAAATATTCTATCGGATCTTTGCTCATGTCGTGCGCCTCCCTCCTCACGCGCCCCCATAGTGGGCATACGCACGTCCCGCCACAGGGGAGGAGTGGAACCCCGCAGCACCCACAAGCAAAGTAAAAGCACCCAGCAATGTCTGAACTGGGTGCTTCTGAAATTATTAGAAGCATAGAATGTTCCCATTCATTATGCTTCTGCATGGCCCTGAGGGCCATTATAATTATATTTCATAAGTCTACTGCAAATCAATGCAAACATTCATTACCGCAAGCATACGTTATCAGGGTAGAGCCTGGTCAGCTGATGCTCCCCGGACGACAGGTGATAGAACATGGCCCGTTCTGACACGCACATCATGCCGGGAATATCCCGCAGCGGGACGCCTATGATATACCGGTAGCGGAGCGCTGCTATGTCGTCTGGGTTTGATAGGGAACCGATCAACGGAGACAGCTCCGCCCGCATACTGGACAGATCTGAATATACTTCCGCATAGGCGTCGTCGATCTCCGCAAGCTCTATTGCTCCGGCTTCCACCTTGCTCTGGTTCCCGCCACCGTGCGGCATACCTGTGATTGAGGTGGTGATTTTCGTTGCATTGGAAAAAACACGCGCTCGCTTCTCGCCGATCCGGTTCTCGATACTGATTAACGTTCGCATCTTGGTCAAGTTTACCATTCCATTAACCGCCTCCGTTCTCGTCGCCATCGCCCATGAGGTAATCCATGCTTACATGGAGTGCGTGGGCGATCTGCTGCAACTGGTAGCTGTTAGGGATACGTTTATTCTTGAGGTAACGGCCAATAGCCTCCGGCGTAATCCCTGACGCGTCTGCCAGCTTCTTCTGGTTATAGCCCATCTTGGCCATGGCCTTTCTCATTCTCTCGACATCCAATTCTGTCACCGCCTTTCAACTGTTCGGAATTTCCGAACCAATCGAATCACCGCCTGTCATTTTAGCTCCGCAATTCCAACAAAAGCTCGCATATATTCCTACACCAGTTGTCATTCTTTTTCCACACTCGCTGCATGTATGCGACCAAGCTTCACAATATTTGCTTTCAAAAATCCAATGCCCTATTTTTGGTTTCTGCTCTTTCAGCATAGCAAGGGCATCGGAAGCCAATTCAGCGGTACACTCGCTTTTCCCGTTTCCCCTGCCGTTGTAATCATACGGACATTTGTCACAGTTAACCTTGTTATACAGTTTGCAACGCTCCAGCCCTTTGATAACCTTCTTCCGGTCAATCATCCCACTTCACCGACCTTCCTGCCTGCGTTTCAAAAGATTGATAATTGCTTCAATCCGGTCAATCTTTTGTGACAGCGATTGGATTCCGCAAGCAAGCCATACAGAAAATACAAAAATTGCAATAATCAGCAAAAAAACAACTGCTTCATTTGTCATTCCCACTTCACCACCTGACAGAACCGAAGAATCGAATTCTCCGTGATCACCGCCTCCGCAGCTTCTCTGGTTTCGTATGTCGCCGCTTTCTGCACGTCTTCCGTGTATACTGCCACGGATTCCTCATGCACGGTCTGAAGCTCGCCTCCGCGCTTCTGCCGGATCTCGCCATAAGGGCCAAGCGTCCAGATCGTCTTTTTGCTCTTCTGAATCTTAACGAAGTAGACCTTTCCCTTGCCCCGTGCGTTCACAATCACAAACAATCGCATTCCCTCCAATCAGCTGACCGCCACGGTGTCCACCATCTTGGCCCCGCACTCCGGGCAGCGCTCCGGATAAATGATTTCCGGGAAAAATGAGAAGTCCGGTTCGACCTCAGCTCCGCAGTTGGAACATTCGGCAAATTCGTACAGATCAAACATGTTATAAACGTTCCACTGGGCTTTTCTCCGGAGCTTATCAAACAGTTTCATGAAAACACCTCCAATTGTGCTGCAGCAGGATTGAATAAGTACAATTCCCCGCCGGTCTTAGCTACCACTCGCCGGGCCGCTTCGATGTCTCTGGTTCGCCAGGCATCATAGCAGCTCATGCTCCAATTGAGCCGATGGTAAAAGTGATTCCAGCCTACCAGATACCACGGTCCGCGCTTAATGATCAGGCAAGTCTTCAGGCGAATATCAACCATGCTTTTCACCGCCCTCTCGATCAAAACGGCAGATCTTCATCCGGAATATCAACCAGTTCAAAATCTGTGGCCGGATCAAAACCTGCTTCCCAGCCGTAATGGATATACTCGGCCACATCGTTTTTCAGTCGCTTGGTTTCCTTCTCAAACCATAGTGGGACATAAACATCACGGTTGCCCAGGTCACGGTCTTTGCAGATCTCAATCACATTGTCCGCCTGATAAAGCGGGTTTGTGGCCTTCCATTGAAAAAACTGCTGGGTGGCCTTTTTGTAGTCTTCATCTACCCGGTGGATGATGAAAACATTGTCTGCTGCGTTGCTCAGATCACCGCTACCGCTGATATCATCCATCCGGAGATAGCCGGAGCTTTTCCGCGGGTGCGCCACGAACATAACATGAATGTTCAGGCTCTGGGCCATTCGCTTCAGCTCTTTCACGAATTTGGTCTGCCGAACATACAGATCCCGGTCGAGATTCTCCACGTTCATGGCCATCAGGTTATCCAGCAGCACAAGGTCAAGCTTCTTTTCCTCAACGATCCGGATCAGGTGCTTTTCCATCTCAGTGAACTGGTTCCCATAATCATTGTTATAGACATACACAAATTCGTCCAACCATCGAGAGATTGCTTCAGCCGCTCCATCATTCGGATAGAAGACTTTCTCATACTGCGTCCCGTGAACGTGGGCTTTTCCAGCTGCCTGAAGCGTCAGCCATTTCAATACCTGTTTATCGATCATTTCCCCGGAAAACAGAGCACATTTTAACCCCTGCTCCCTGCACTGAATCACCAGCTGACTCAGGATGGAAGACTTCCCGGCGGACCGAAGCCCAGAAAGAACAGAAACATATCCTTTTTTCAACCCGATCATCCGATCATCAATTCCGGTGATACCGGTCAGGATATGAGCCTCTGCAGGGACGACTCTGTTCCTGATCTCTTCTGTCGTCCGGAACACCGGCCCGATCGGCGCGTCTTCCTGCTGCGGCGGAGCCATGGCAGGCACCTCAGGCAGCTGCCCGAAGCCGGCCGGCTTTGTCAGCAGATAATTCGGAACCGCCGGCTGGACCTCTTTCGCCTGGTATGCATCAGGCTCATAGAACTGCCGGAATTCTTTCCATCCTTTGTCAGAACATGAGGCATGAAGACATTTGAAACCCAGCTTTCCGTCTCTGGATCTGAATATGGCGGCGTCCTTGTGGGTGTGCTGCGGATTGAAAGGGCAGTGGGCGAGGATCCACTTTTCGCCCTGTGCCCATGTCGTCCGGCTGGTAACCTCCACGCCGTGCCGGAGGATCCAATCGTCAAGGTCAAACTGGCCGGGGTTGTAATTGTTATAGCGTTGAGGCTGTTCCTGTTTCGGCAGCAGTCCGGCCACAGCTTCCAGCAGCGCCCTCGGTACTTCTTCGATCTTCTCCGGCACGCGGACGATTCTGCTCATCCTGTGGGGTCTGCTCTCCGTGCTTGCGCCTTTCCGGGCGACCGTGCCATACAACTTACAGATCCGGCTCGGATTGAATGTGGTTGTATCGATGTCCATCGTACCATCATCAAAGAGCATATTCAGCGCCTGAAGAACGTTTGAAATCATCTGCTTCCGTTCTTCCGTCTTGTCAATGCTGATCTTGTACAGCAGATGGGTGCCGTTCCCGCTGTGACAAACAACAGGATCATTCCATCCGCGGTTCTTCAGATACTCAAGGATCTGCTTGGCTTTCTCTCTGGAGCCTTGAAGCTCTTCCTTGCTGGAGCTGGTTCCGGCGGGCCTCTTCGGATCCACATCAATCAGCAGCCAATCATACCAGGTGATATCATTGTCCCCGACAGTAGGGGAAATGTACTCCACAAAATGATTATTGTGTTGCCGTGACAGACAAGCCTCATGAACCCGGTTGAGTGTCATGTAAACGTTCGCGTTCGGCCGGATCCTCGCCGTCTTTAGCTCGTTGATCAGCTGATCCGCATCGTTGAAGACTCCGGCAGCGTTCCACTTTCCGTCAACAAGCCTGACTTCAAAAATCCCGCCGTCTGGATGAAATACAGCTATTGTCTTCCGGATCTCATCCTCATTGATTGCGTAAGACATCAAATCTCCTTTCTTATGGGCCGGCCGAAATCGTCCAGCCCATCGTCATTGTTTGAATTGATAGCGCTGCCATCATCATGGGATACCCATTTCATGAGCAGCGGTCTCCAGTCTTCCACCTTCGTCCTGCCGATCTTCCAGCCCGTGGCGCTGTTGTATTGCAAAAAGGCGTCAATGTCTGTCGTTATGCCAAGACCTTTGCAAAACTCCTCAACCTCCGCCCGCGAAGGTGGTGTGTGCACACAATCATTCTTTTCATTCTTTTCTTCTTTACTTCTTACATTCTTATATTGTTGCCCTTTGCCTGCCGTCTGCCTGCCCTTTGCTTGCCCTTTGCCTGCCGTTTTGCCTGCCGGCACATCCTGATAACGACTGTACTCAAGTATTGAAATTACTTGATATTTTGGCCTTATTCTGGTTGCCACTTCCCCTGTCTCTTTTAAGTGATTTAGGGCAGTTCTAACCTCCTTTGATGACAGCCCCGTGTCCGTCATTATGCGCCTATAGCTGGTAGCAACCTCACCGCGGCGGATCGTTTCCCGTTCAAAATCATGGTCCTCGACATTTGCGTTCATGATCAACCAGATCCAGACCGCCAGCGTCTTCGGATGCTGAAACCATCGCCACTTCAGCAAATTTCTGTCGAACTTCACAAATGTGCTTTTCTCAGCCACCGCCATCAGCTCCGTTTACCTGTGGATTTCTCACTCCATCCAGATAATCATAAACCGCCATCAGCAGTTTGAAGGCCAGAGGATGATTCCCGTGGTTTGCCGCCATCTGGCCCATGGTATAAGCGCAGCGCGTCCAGTCTTCCTCGGAATTGCCCATTCCTTCAAAAGTAGCGTGAAACTTATAAACATCGGTCCAGATATCCCGGACCTCAGGGGGAAGGTTCGATTGCTTTTCCATAGGCGCCTCCATCAGATCGGTGGTTGCTCGCCGTGCTCAAATCTCGCGCACCTGGCGATACGATAAGCGTTTTCCATGCGGATTTCATCATCGCGGTTGATATAACTGCTATCAGCGCCAAAGAGGTAAAATTTGCCATCGTTGGTTGCTGCTGGATATGCACCAAAGTTATCGCCATCAATTGTTTCATAATTGAACGGATAAATTTCAGTTCCGTCCATTGCGTATTCCCAAAGATCTATGTATGTTGCGCGTCCTTCATTTGGAATTGTATTAACAATTAATAGCGGATATTTCCCAGGGGCATTCCACTTATAAGGAAAAGATTTATCGCAATCAGCATTTACCTTTCTGCAATATACGCCAATCTCTCCTCGGACTCGGTACTTGCACGGCTTGTATTCACCGGATAAATCGAGGCAAGCAATTCCATGCTTTTCAACTGGGCCTGCAAATTTTCGGATTTTTTCAGCGTCTTTCTTGTCCATTCTGCCTTTAACTTCGATATATAGGTCAAAAGGTTCGCTTTTATAATCTCCGCGGCATCCGTAGCATTTCACACGGAAGTCTGGCAAATAATACAGCCCGTCCCCCAAATCGAACCCTTCTGGCTCATATTCATACGGAACGCCCAATGCATTAAAGACAACTGCCCAGCGAGCTTCCAATCTCGACCGGAACCAGTGTCCATCATAATAAGTCTGAATCGGCTTAATCTCTTTCATTTTTTCGCCCCTTCCAAATACTCAATGATCTGCTTCCCGGTGCTTCGCCCGTCGCAGAACCGAAACTTAACGCCATATTCCTGCTGCATGGTGATCATGGCTTTCCGGAGGATTGCCGGATCAAACCGCGCCACAGGTCTGCCGTTCCATCCAATGGGAGGCCGCCAACGATCAAGGCGGCCCCCCGGCAATAATTCCTCAACCAGGATGATCAGCTGGATCCCGCACTCCTGCGCCCGGATGCACTCAGCGCGGAACCGCTCATGATCCTGAAAAACATTCCCGGCCAGCTCCAGAACGCTCATCTTTGTGTCAACGCTGATATCGCCCTTCCCGGCGATCTGATAATCACCAACGTTCAGCGCCTGGCGAATGATCTTGATTCCGGCCTGCTGGCAGTACAGATGAACGTTTCTATGCTTTCCAATCTGCTGCCGGGTGTCTTCATACAGCACCATCAGAAGGGTACTTCCTCATCCACGACCATCATCCCGGCGGGCACGGTGGCCTCTGCCGTTGTACCGCTCACGCGGGGCTTCATGTCAGCCATGACCTTGCATTTTCCGGCGTCCATGAACTGAGTGCTTTCCAGCCGGCCAATGGTGGTGTAGGGAATCCCGTTGAATGATCCCTGCCGGACGTTAATGCCGACAGTCTTCCCGACAAGCCCCTGCTCGTTCCAGTCCCAATGATATCCGGGGTTGCTGTCCTCAATCGCCCAGATGTTCCCGTTGAAGCTCCGCAGATCCCAGTCAAAATGTTGGCTCTTCGGGTTCGCCTGATTCGGGATCCGCAGAGAGAAGTCTCCCTTGTAGCGGACATCATACCGGCCGGAGCTGTTCGCGCTGTCATTCTGATAACGCTTGGTGTAATATCCGGCATATTCGCCCTCGATGATCTCCAGCCGGATGACCAGACGCTGATCAGGCTCAGCTCCGTCAATCTTCACGGCTTTGATTCCGGCCTTGTAAAGGCCCTTCGGGAGCATGGGATAAGCGGTCGTGGGCGCCTCAGACTTAAATCCTTCAATAGGTTTCATGTTATTCTTCCTCCGTTTCTTTCGTTTCGGCCGTGCCGAAGTAATATTCTCTGATCGTCCTGTCCACCAGGGCGAGATCATTTGGAATCCGTTCCGGGAACATATCCTCCGGAGTTTTGACGGTATCGTTTCCGTTGGTCTGGGTGCGGAAGAAGTGCCCCTCCGGCGTGACTTCTGTCCGCAGCACGATATCAAACAGCCCCTCTACGGTCAGCTTTTCGTCCAGCATCCGGCCGATGGTCTTGGCCTTCACCCGGCCGTTTACATCCGCCTCGGTATGATGCAGGAAGTAAACAATCACATCATCCGTCGTTTTCCTGGCCACAAAATGGATCAGGTTCCGGAAGTTCAGGGCGAGGTCGGTAAATTTCTGGTAACCGACCTCATTAGCCCGGTCGAAAAACTCGTTAACCAGCAGATACTGGCTGTCGTCGATCACATAGGTCTTCAGTTTGGGAGCTGCAAGCGTTTTCAGGATGGCGGAATAGCCGGCGTTCTTGGCCACCTTGAACGGCTTCCGGAAGGGGAGCCGGGGCTTTTCCACCAGGAAGATTCCAACCTTGTCGGGGTCAAGGTTCTTAATGCTGTAGGTTTTTCCGCTGCCGCTTTCTCCCATGATCATGACAGGGATTCCCATTACTTAATCACCACGCTCTCCGTAGTTTCCAAATAGGCTCCGGGGATCTCCGCGCCGTCTTTGATCGCGGCCTTGACGGCGTCCTTCCGGATCTCCGGCAGCTGGTACCGAAGCAGCTCCTCCGGCTCCGTGTAATGCGATTCGATATAATTCACCACGCTCTGCTCATCGATAACGTTCAGCCGGGTGTTATGGGTGTAGCTGACGCGCACTTTGGCGCTCTTGAAGATCTCGCCCTCCAGCGCCTCACCCAACCAGGCTTTCAACCGCTCGGCCTTATTCTCCGCGGCTTTCTTCCGGGCCGTCAGGGCCTTGATCTCGTTTCCGATGGCCTCCGCCTCGGCTTTCAGATCCTTCACCCAGAGCGCCACGCCTTCCAGCTTCTTCCCCCGCTCCATCTGCAGCGCGGTCAGCGCTTCCGGATCCACAATCTCGCCGGTTTCCTGATCCGTACACGCCAGGATCGCGGCATCGATTTCGTACAGTGTCATTTTTCCCCTCCTTATAATTCAAACATTGATATCTGGTTCTGTTCCTTCTTATCGGCGGCAAATTCCACTTTGGCGTCCGCCAGATCCTCAACGATCCCTTCATCCAGCGCCGCGAGGCAGTTGGCAACGGCTTGTTTGTAATAGCTGGGCTTCAGCTCGCACCCGATCGCTCGCCGACCTGATTTCAGCGCAACGTATTCTGTCGAACCAATCCCGGTGAATGGATCCAGCACGATATCTCCAGGATTTGTCCACAGCTCGATCCCACGCCGGATCACTTCCAGTTGAAGCGGGCAGATGTGGCGCTCATCTTTTTCTTCCCTCGCGCTCTTCCTTTGCAGCGTGTCGGATTCTTTGATATCCATCCACACAGGGCTGGCGTAATGCTGCCAGACGTACACCGGGAAGCTCTCATTTGTATGGCTTACCCTTTCCGGATTGTCTCCCGGTTTCCGCATTGTTACGAGGAAATCAGCGATCCCCTGGCGGCTCATGCAGCTGTCTTTCTTCAGCTGCTTGTGAAGCAGTCCCAGGGCCTTTGTTCGCTGCATCGCCGTGACTGGATTCTTCCAGATCGTTACTTCGCTGTGGTATACGAATCCAGCCGCCTGAAACATGCGGATCAGTTCCCCGCGGAAATCCTTCAGGCCGATGACCCCATCCCGCTCTTTCGACAGTGGAAGCTGCATGCAGTGGAAGGACAGCAGTCTCCCCGGCATCGTCACCCGGTACAGTTCATCGATCAGGAAACGAAAATGCTCTGCAAATTCCTTATCCCCTTTGCAGTTCCCCATGTCCCGGTCACTGTTGCTGTATGTGTAGAGGGACGCGAAAGGCGGGGAAAAGATCGTGTAATGAATGCTGTTGTCCGGGATCCCCTTTATCACCTCGCACGAATCGCCGTTATAAATGGCGTATTTCTGTTTGACTACTTGGTCAAGCACATTCATGATTGAATTCCTCCCATTGCGGAAGCACCATTTCCTTCTTCGGGTTATATGGTGCGCTCAGTCGCGACGTCCGCTTAAGCTCTTTCTTTGTGATGTCCTTCGTATATTTCACCATCTCGTTTATCATCTGCCGGCTGTCCGCTTCTTTCCGGTTGATGTTTTCCAGAACTGCGCCTTCATTCTTGGAGATAATGATATAAACATTGACGTTTTTATCCTGGCCGAATCTCCAGCAGCGCCGAACCGCCTGATAATATTGCTCATATGAATCGCTCAGTCCGACAAAAACCACGTTATGACACTGCTGCCAGTTGACGCCGAAACCGAATATGCTTGACTTGGAAACGATGCACCGGGTATCGCCATTCGTGAAATCAATAACCGCGCTGGCCTTTTTCTCCGGGCTGTCGCTTCCCTGGATCTCTACGCTGTCCGGTATCAGCTTATGCAGAAGGTTGCTTTCCGCGTTCAGGTCGCACCACACAATCCACTGCTCTTCACTTCCATTAACCAGATCCGCGGCCGCCTGGCAGCGTTCCGGCATTGATTTGCGCCGCGCTTCTCTGCGTTCCATCAAGCTCATTGTTTGATATATTGGCGCGTCGCCGTCCACGATGATCTGTTCAACGTTCAGCGGCGGCAGGTCATAACCTTCGATGTCATATCCAAGCGTCCGCGGATTATCCATGAATACGGCCCAGCTTGCCATCCACTGCCAGTAAAGGTCCCGCGCATGTCCTTTCAGCCTCCATTTGGATGTATCCCCGCCATCATGACAGAAGAACATGGCCAGCATTTCCGCCCTTGTCATCACTCCGATAAACTCGGCATGGTTTCCAAGCTCCATATAATCGTTCGGCGCTGGTGTTGCTGTGCATGCGAGCTTATACGGCGTTTCCATGAATGCGTTTATGATCTGATTCCGCATTTTGCCGGAATAGCTCTTCAGTATTGAGCTTTCATCGAGGACGACGCCTTGGAATCTGTTTGCTATAAAATGATCCAGCTTTTCATAATTCGTTATATTGATTCCGCTCTGGACGTCTTCCTGAGACGCGCAAACAGTGACGTTAATTCCGAATTTTATGCCCTCCCGGCGCGTCTGCTCGACTACGGCCAGCGGGGCTACGATCAGAACATCACCGCCGGAAAGCTCGTGAATCTTGTTTGCCCATTCAAGCTGAATCGCGCTCTTGCCGGTTCCGCAATCGGTAAAGACAGCCGCGCGGCCCTTTGCCAATGCCCATCTGACAATATCCAGCTGGAATGAAAACAGCATCGGATTCAGATCTTCTTTTTCGACGTCAAATCCTTTCGATTCCAGAACGAATGTTTTGTTATTCAGAAAGTCCTGATAATCCATTCAGATATCCATTCCCCTTTCATTTATTCAACCAATCGATAAACCTCTGCCACCATGTCAACGGCTCCGGATCCACGCAGGCCAGGATCGCATCATCAATCTCATACAGTGTCATCATCTATCTCCTCTCTGCCACTTAGGGCACCATGACGGGCAGATCCGCGTGTTCAGCCGGTCCAGCAACTCGCGTTTCGCCCAATTCAGTTTTAATCCATACTGCACGGCGATTAGCTTTCCGCCTTTGGACAGGGCCGTGCAGTAAGCCTCCCACCCACCGGCATCTCTCTGCATCCTCAGACGGCAATGCTCGCAGCCGTCACAGGTCGGTCGTTCATTCAAAATCATGGTGTCCGCCTCCTATATCCCACATGATCCTCATGCCGTTCCTGTGGCGCTGGTTGTTCGACGCGAATATCATATGCAACCCGTTTTCCATCGCTCATCTGAACAAAAACCACATCGGGATATCGCCCGCCGGAAGTCCAGCGCCCCGCCACATTCGGCAGCGGCAGGCATTTATCAATCATTCGCTCCGCCTCCGATCTGCTGGTATCCGGCCCCGGTCCATTCGATGCATTGGTTCGTGAATGGGATGGAGTTCCGGATGGCTTCCTGCTGTTCTTCGCGCTCCCGCTGCCAGATCAGCGCCCCCAGGGCGATATCACCCAGCACAAGAACCACAGCCAGGGCTGTTAAAAGCCGGTCTTTTATGCTATACTGTTTCATGGTTTTAATCCTTTCTGGCCCTGGAGTAGTTGCAGCTGCTCCGGGCTTTTTTCTGTTCTCGTTCTTCCGCGATGTACTGTTCAGTACTCTTGTAAAAAGGGCACTCCCGATCGCCGAAATTGGTGCTTCTTAAAAGCTGGCAGCTGCCTTTCCATCTGGCGAAGCAGTCGGAGTAATCACCCATGCATGACGGCTTTGTGCTCATTTGTCGTCATCCCGCTTTTTCTCAAGCATGATCTGCTCATCGATATCGGCTACCATGTCGAGAACGCCCTGCACAGCAACTTCCTTTGCCTCCGCGGGCACGCCTTCCCAGACATTGATAATTGAGTTAATGGTATTAAGTGCTGTCGTCTGGATGTTGGCCAGGATCTCGTCATTGCTCACGTAATTCCACTTTGCCATTATCATTACTCCTCTCTGAATATGTCCCGCAGCGGATATCCGCCGCTGATGAACCGGATCAGGCTCATCACGCTGATCTTCAGCACCGTTCCGGCCCAGAAGAATTGAAGGTCGCCCAGGGTGCCTTTCTTGTTCGCGGCGTTCGTCAGGGATGCCGACTGACAGCCCAGGATCTCCGCCGCCTCCGATGCGCTCACCCAGATCCGGCCAAGATCCCTCTTGACGATCAGATCTCGGAGCGCCATGTCATTGGTCATGGTTCCACTCCTCTCATAGTTTAGAAACCTAAACCCGCTCAGTAAAAAAATAAGATGATACTTTTCCCGGCTCGATGTCCAGGATCTTTTTCGACCGTTCGATTTCCTGCTGAGTAAAGAAAGCGCGTCCTGTCAGCTTTGCAGACATGGAAGTTTCGCTAATCCCAAGCGCTTTCGAGAATTCACGCTGAGACCCGAACTTTTCTTTGATCCGTCCAAGAAGTTTCGAGTAGTCAAACTGTACCTTCGGCATCCGCTCACCTCCTTCGGATTTTGTAGTTGAGATTTCTCAACTGTGAGTATCTTATCACTGTGGATTTAACCTGTCAACAAGAAAATTTAACTTTCTAAACATTTTTTTTAAGATTTCTTGTATTTGCGTCCGGTACATGGTATTCTATTTGCAGGAGGTGACACAAATGGAAGAATTCAGATACAGGCTATTGAGCGTAATCGCAGACCGCGGAATTACTGCCTCTGAACTTTCAAAGGCAAGCGGGATAGACAAAGGCTCTATCAGTAATTACATTAACGGTAAGTATATTCCGAAACAGGACAAGGTGTATCAGCTCGCAAAAGCCCTTGGTGTGGATGCTGGTTGGCTGATGACTGGAGATGAACCTGTTGAAAAAGAACTTTCCTTTGATGAGCGGCTTGCTGTTTCTTACCATCTCGCGGATCCTGGAACACAAGCGGCCGTTCGGAAGCTTTTAGATTTGGAGGTGCGGACATGATTTGCCCCCGCTGCCATAAGGATATCCCGGACGACGCGCTGATCTGCTGTTACTGCGGCCGACATATCGTCATCCAGCGCTCCGCCACTAAGAAGCGCGGGAACGGCACCGGCACGGCCTACAAGCGCGGATCCACCTGGACGGTCCGCATATCATCCACCTCCGGCACGGACGAAAACGGGAAGCTGATCCGCAGCAGACCCACAAAAGGCGGATTCAAGACAAAAGGCGAGGCCCTGGCCTACGCTGAGACGCTCAAAAACGGCCCTCTGAGCGTTTCCGACATCAGCATGGAGAAAGTCTTTATCAAATGGTCAGAGGGCTATCAGGGAAGAATCGGCGCGTCCACAATGGCAGGATATAAGGCCGCGTTTAAGCACTTCCGCGAAATTGCCTACAGACCGATCAGCACAATTCGCCCCGCGGAGCTTCAGACCCAGATCAATGACTGCCCGGCTGGGAAAAGAACCAAGCAGCTGATGAAGGTGGTGGCGGGTCTGATTTGGAAATTCGCCATAGACAATGACATGGTCACAAAAAACATCACCGCGAATCTCTACACCGGAAACGACGCAACCGCCACCCATGAACCTTTCACGGATCTGGAGCTTGCCAGGATCCGGCAGGCGGTCGGTGTAGAACCGTATGCAGATTATGTGATGGCCCTCTGTTTTACCGGCTTTCGCCCTGGGGAGCTGCTGGAGCTGAAGAAGGAATCTTACAATAAATCGGGAAAGTACCTGATCGGCGGCGGAAAGACGGAAGCCGGAACCGATCGAATCGTCACCATTCCTCCGGCGATCGCCGACATCATCACCCAGCGGGCGGAGGCAGACGGGGATCTGCTTTTCCCGAATCTAAAAACCGGAAAGCAGATGACTCACGAATATTTCCGAAAATACTGCTTTGATCCGCTCATGGCGAAGCTTGGCATCACCGGCAAGGTGCCATACAGCTGCCGGCACACTTACAGCAACCTGATTAAGAGAGCGCCGGGCGACACTGGCGACAAGGCCCGGCTGATGGGTCATACAGATTACACCTTCACTCAGGAGCGCTACCAGTCCTCCACAGTCCAGGATCTCCGGAAGATCACCAACCGCCTGAAATGATGTAGCCCACCGTGTAGCCCACCGGGAGAACAAATCGCCAAAAATGACGAATTCCCAAAACGCAAAAAAAGACCCCGAAGCCTTGAAACTTCGGGGTTTTCTTGGTGAGCCCGGCGGGATTCGAACCCACGACCTTTTGATTCGTAGTCGTGAGGTAAAGTCTTATTTATCAATGGCTACAGCGTTTCTTGTAGCCCACCTGTAGCCCACTGTTTTTTACTCTTGGTCGGGTTCCTGATCGGGCGGTTGCTTCTTTTCGACCTCCGGCAGACCGCCCAGGCTTGTCAGGATGCTCAGCACGAACGCAACGCCGGAAACGGACAGCGCCCGGAGCCAATCAATTTCGGAGAAGGCCGCGCCCACAGTGATCATCGCCGCGAAGGTCTGAGCAAAAGTCTTAACCGCCCGGATCAGTGCTGCCAACGTCCATTCTTTCCAATCCCAATTCATTAAATTAATCCTCCCTTCGCCAAATAACATTATT
>Ga0326514_10001630_pt1 | contig 14535 bp, 21 predicted proteins | sample 3_2548_0518_D_FD_203653 | JGI IMG/M metagenome (GOLD analysis project Ga0326514, IMG submission 203653) | Bovine rumen microbial communities from UC Davis, California, United States - 3_2548_0518 | ecosystem: Host-associated > Mammals > Digestive system > Stomach > Rumen | place: USA...
AGCGGAGAATCATACGAGTGTTCTCTTCCATATTGTAAATTTCAAATTAAAATAGGTTAGGAGAAATTGAATGAATGAGCAAATAATTGATGAGTTGTGTCAGAAATTTCATACTACGGTAGACAATTTAATACCCGTTTATTCTAAATATGCGATGAGTAAAGATATAGGTAGTAGTATTATTTGTATAATACTAATCACTATTAGTATTGTATATCTTATCTATCTAATGCATTATTTCAAAAAAGAAGATATTTGTGATTGTTTAGATTTACCAATGTATCACATATTCGGGTCACTAGGCGCCGCTTTTACAATATTAATCTGTGTCATCATAGTGTGTATTAATATATACGACTATGTACTTTGGTCTAATTGTCCGCAGATGAGATTTTTAGATTATTTCACCAGTCAAATAAAATAGGAGAAATTGAAATGAAGGTACTAATTAGTCCAGGATTTGGCGCAGGCTGGTCAACTTGGAATAATCCAGCTCTTGCAGTAGACCCGCGCATTATAGATGCTTTTGAGAGAGGGATTTCTGAAGAAGACATGAAACAGCTTTGTAAAGATATAGGTGTAACCGACATATATGGGGATGTATATATGGGTGGTTTTGACGAGCTTGAGATTGTTGAGATACCAGCTGGTAAACTTTTCCAGATTCGTGAATACGATGGGTCGGAATATATAGAGATTTTTGATGACTCGGATTGGCTGCACGCCGAATAAATTAGGGAAAAAGGATGATAAAGTATTTTTTAATTGGTGGGTTGGTTGGATTATTTTTCCAAGAATTGTTGAATACAATTAAACTCTATAACGAATCATTGGAAGATTTTTTAAAAGAAATAGAAGAGGAGTAATCCTCTTTTTATTGGGAGAAATTTTGCAGAAGTTATATGTACACTGCGCCCGAGCTATAAAATTTTCCAAAAATGCTACTGCTTATGGGAAAATCTATGGCACCGGCGCAGAGTACGTACAACTTATAGGAATAATTTTGCAGAAAACTTCAGCACTAACAAATTAATTATAGGAATTTTGTAGGAATTTCCCACAGCTTCTACAAAAGCTAAGCGAAAAAATTGCAGGAATTTTGCAGGATTTTCACCTGCGCGCCATCAACGTAGTCGTATAATTTTCCAGGATTTTCCAAGAATTTATGACACCGGCGCCAACTACGTACCAAAAAATTCTGAAAATTTGACGTCATAAAAAGTTGATAGAGATTTCAACTAAAATCTACTTAAAATCAAAAGAGTAAAAAATATATATAATACGTATACGTATTACGTATAAGTATATATATACGTATTATAGCTCCGAATTAAAAGGTTGTTGAGGCGAGGGTGGGCTTGTTTAACAAGGCGCGAAGTCGCCGCCGATTAAACAAGGCACCCGGAACCTCTACGTTCAACGTATACATATAATATATACGTATATACCAATCCAACCTAACTTCGTTCCGCGTAGCGCGGAACGCACACCGTATAACGTATACATATAACGTATACGTTATACGTATTATAAATACAACGCTTCCTTCGCCGGAGAGGCGAAGGCCCACCGAACAACGTATACATTTTACTTATACGTTTAACGTATATGTATATAACGACCCAACCCAGCTTCCTTAGTCTATCTCCCGTTCAACGTATACGTTCTACGTATATGTATATAAGGTCTTGCCGCACTCCGTTTCGCCGTTAGGCGAAACCCTACCGTTCAACGTATACGTTATACGTATACGTACTGTGTATACGTAGCGAGGTTTGAAAAATGGTTCGAGGGGTGAACGAAGAGGGATAAGCGTTTTTTCGGTAGTAGAGGTCGATGCAGAGGGTCGGGGTATGTAGGAATTTTTGGCTGCCACAGCCAACGACAAAAGTCAAATTTTAATAAAAAAATGCTAACTTTCCATAGCAAAATACAAAAATTGTTCGTAAAAATTTGAAAAAATAAATCAAATTTCACAGGTCAAACGTATACGTATTACGTATAATAAAAAAAAGACGGGTTTAATAACCCGTCTTTCGTATTAGTTGTACGTATTAGGCTCTCTTGTATCCGTTGACCTTACCCTTTGCGCCCTTAATCTTCTCAGTCACAGCTCTACCGTCCTCAACAGCTCTCTTCACAAGAACAGTTGCCTTCTGCGGAGTACCGATTTCCTCGAAATGGTCGCAGATGTCAGATGCAGTAACGAACTCGTCACCAAGGAACTCTACGATAGCGTCTACCAGCTTAGCCTCAGCCGCCAGCTTCTCAGCTCTCTTCTCATTAGCTTTGCCCTTTCTCTTGGCATTGCCAGAATCCATAGCTTCAATCAGCTCCTGCGCCTTAGCCATAACCTCTTCATTCATCTCGCCATTAACGATTGCAACAAGCATTTCTCTCTTAGTCATTATTGTGCCTTTCTTCGACTTAAGGCAGTCGACGCCAGTTACATTTAAGTTTTTAAAGCTTCGAGAAGTTACTTTTCTCTCTCACTTTCTATATATATTATACAGGAATTTTCAGCTTTTTTCAAATTTCTTTTTCTCAATTCCTGTACAAAGGCGGAAGATTTTTTTATTTTCTTTCCTTACCTTGTATATATATTATAACCGAAATTCGAAGCTTTTTCAAATTTTAATTTGTAGCTCCATCGGATGCATGTAAAAGAAATTTGACTTTTAAAGTCAAATTTTTAATAAATTTATTTGGAAATTTGAAATTTTTTGTCAAATTTTTGCGGCGCAGCTCCCTCCAAATGCAGCTCCCTCGCCCGCGGATAAACGCAGCTCCCTCCACACGCATCGACGCAGCTCCAACGCAGCTCCCAGCTGCAGCTGCCGGCCCGGGCACAGCTCCCGTGATGCAGCTCCATTTGCAGCTCCCTACGTCGTAAAAATTTGACACGGCGCCGCAGCCAACGGCGAACGTATGTTCGGAACGTATGTTTGTTTGTTAATTAACAAACAATCAGTCTGAAAATCTGTAGAATTCTACGAATTTTTCGATTTGAGTTAGTCAAGACTAACTTAGTTAGAATAGTCTAATTGTTAATAAATTATTAACAAACATATGTTCGAAAATTTGACTTTTGGAAAATTTAGACGTGATACGTCTAAAAAATAAAATTTAAAAAGTTAGTCCGCCCTTACCAGACGGACTTTCTCATTTTCTTATGCTTACGCATACAAGCGACAAATATTTCTTTTTCTATTAATACGTCCTCAAGTCCTGTGTGACTTTCGATAAACTCTTTTTGTCCTGTAATATATCTATAGAGAATTTCGGCGGTCTTTCTGACTTGACCATTTTTTGTGAGATAGTCGTTAGATTTGCACCAAGTACGATATCCCCATTCTTTACAGATTGTATCACTTGCCATTTTCATCGTGTCCCAAAGTGGAATACCATAAGGGAAAAAGTATCTGTATTTTGATTTAGTTAGATATCTCTGTGTTGTGTTGGTTGACTTATAATCAAATCTCATATTGTGTGCAATGATTGCTTTTACATTGTACTTATCACAAAGATTTTTAATGTGAGTCTTTGCGGTTATAAACTGCACCATTTTGCGTGTGCCATTAGCAAGGTCAATTTCATAATTGCCGAGTTTATCTGCATAGTATGCGCTTGTCATTACTTCTTTCATGCCTACAAAAGTTTCATAGATTACAAAGGAAAAACTTTCATAGACAACACCATTCTTATCGTGTATACAACCACCAATATCGTATACAATCGGGTCATCCATTGAGTTACAAGTTTCTGTGTCTACTGTGAGATAGTATGATTTTCTTCTGTCAATTTTCATTTCTGTATTGACTCCTTTCTTGATTTGATATACATAGTATACCACGATGAAGGCGCGCGGTCAAATAAAATTTGGACGTAATACGTCTAAAATTTGGGATAGAAAAAACAAGGGATTAACCCTTGTTTTTTTCTTCGGCTTTCTTTTTTCGAATTTCTTCATCACGCTTGCGCTTACGTTCTTTCTCTTCGGCTCTCTTCTTTGCCTTTTCTTCTTTTTCTTCGGTGGCGTGGATGTAATCCTGAGCGAGTTCGTAACCGTCGTAAGGTTCGGTTCCTTTATTTGCGCCAGTTGGCACTTTGAAAGTGATAACCATAAAGTATTCATTATCTTCGCAACCAACACAAGGGATTGCAATTTCGTTAGACTTAACACGAAGAACTTCTTCACCAAGAGAAGAAAGATATTCACCGACTTTTGAAAGATACTGCGTGCGGATGAGTTCCATTTCTACCTTTTTTGATACTGCCATAATTGTTACCTCCTTGATTTGATACCTAATTATAGCATGGGCGCAGAGTAAAGTCAAACAGTATTTAGACGTAATACGTCTAAACTTTGGAACAAGACACATAATTAATATGTGTCAAGTCCACTCATTTCGGCTTCAAAATATGAAATCTCACCGATGAATTTAGGGTCTTTAAAATATTTATAAGCACACAGATATGCTTTTCTTTCATATCTGTTTCAACGATGAAGTCCTCACCTGTTTCGTAGTCATGGAATAGATAATTCTTCATTTTATTTCTTTCTCCTTTACTTTTTCGAACAGATAATAATGTGTATCTGAGAATTGTGAAACTTCTTTTATATATTCAATAGCAATATGCTTATAATGGGTTTCAAATTCCATATGATACCTTTCATTCATTACAATATATGTTTTTGGTTTCCATATTTTGCGACCTCTTTTATTCATTTTTAATCTCCTTTCTTTTGATATCTAATTATAACAAAAATAAAACGAAACTGCAACCTCTGTTTAGACGTAATACGTCTAAATTTATTCAATAAAGGAAAAAGTCGACTCGGCGCCGACTTAATCCTTAGAAAAGAGGTAAACATTTTAGAAAATTGGGGTGGGACTTATGGCGCCCACTATACCATTATCTGCTATTCTGCGAAGAAGTAACCTTTCTGTGTGCCCTTGCCCTTTACCTTGACATCACACACACTTACACCCTCAATCTGACGCAGAAGTGCGCTTGCTTTCTGTGTGGAAATCTCAAGTTCCTTTGCGACTTCAGTTGCAAGTTTTGGCTCTGATGTCAGAGACTCTGCAATCTTTGCGATGAGTGGCGCATTTTCAAGTGACTTCTTACTTGGTGCGCTTGCTCTCTTTGCGTTACGTGCATCAAGTTTCTCAAGTTCAGAAACTGCGAAGTTTGCAAGGTCTGCGTTCTGTGTCTCTGCGATAACTGCGTTCAGAAATTCTCTCTTTGTCATAATGTGTTTCCTTTCTACTGACTTAAGTGATTATTTATTGTATCTATATGATATACTATTTAGATTGATTTGTCAAGAGGTTTTTAAAAATTTCTAAAGGACAATTTTATAGCATATTTTTAAAAACTTTTCAGAGTGTCCGTTTCCACCTTATTGTGTCACCCGTTGTCTCCCCTTGACAATTATTATTATACTCATTTTCTAAAAGATGTCAAGTATAGTTTAGACGTAATACGTCTAAATTTTCTTTGTTAAAAAAATCTCAAGGGATTAACCCTTGAGAATAATTGTATTGTTTGTTTTCATAAAACGGATTGAGTCAACTTCATCAGTGAAAATAATTTCGTTATTCTTTTTTACTGTGAATACTTTTTTCTGCGGGCGGGCAATTGTTCTGTAAGGTTTATATTCTGTTTCAATCTGTGCGCTCATATCGAGAGAGAAGAACAATATTTCTGTTTCTATTTCACTATCTGAAAGTGCGGTATGGTCTTCAACAAATTCTGTATCTCCGCTGATATATCTATATACATTTTCTGCGGTAGTTGAGTAGTTGCCACTATCAGAAAATGCTTCGTGTTCTTCGCACCACTTTTTGAACTCATCATCACAGATAAAGTGATGTGCATATCCTCTAATATCATAGATAGGTATATTATCAAAAGGATTGTTACACTTGAACCAATCACAATTAAAATTGAATACCTTTTCATCAAATGGAGAGTTATAAGCATATGCAGAGGTAACTTCATAATTCTTAATATCTCTAATCATACGCTGGCAGATATACCCGAATTTATCCATTGAAGTTTTACGACTTCTCATTGATGCTACATATATATCTCTTTTATTAGCATAGTATGCAGTAGTAAAAAGCATTGGATTGTGCCAGACTTGTTCTACAACAAAATCTCTCTTACAAAGAATTTCTGCGGTATCAGAGTCGGCAATAACATAACCAATGTTATAGCAAAAAGGCTTATCGAGTGAAGTTGTTTCTGTGTCAAAAATCATAATATTCATTGTTTTACCCCTTTCGGTTATCTATATCTTACAATTATTATTATACTCATTTTAGGACAGAAGTCAACCTCTTTTTAGACGTAATACGTCTAAATTCAAAAAAAATAAAGGACGCCTCGGCGCCCTCTACATTTACTCTCCTTTCTTTTCTCTAATCTCTTTGTCCTTGGCAATCTTCTTCGCTTTTTCGGCTTCCTTTGCCTTTCTTTTTTCCTCTTTGGCTTCAAGTCCTCTTTCGTAGTCTTTTGCCATCTCATAACCGTCATATGGTTCAGTACCTTTGTTTGCACCCGTTGGCACTTTTACTGTTACAACAAGGAAATCTTCATTTCCCTCACAACCTACAACGGGAATCGCAATCTCGTTTGACTTTACCCTCAGTACGTCTTCATCGAGTGCAAGAAGTGCATCAGTAATAACTTCAAGATATTTGCTTCTGATAAGTTCTCTTTCTACTTTTCTGCTAACTGCCATTAGTTTAGTCTCCTTTCATTTGATATAAGTATTGTAACACTAATAGAATCAAAAGTCAAACAAGTTTTAGACGTGATACGTCTAAATTTGACAAAGGAATTAAAATTTTAATTCCTTTATTTTATATATTTATTATATCATATTTTGTTACAAAAGTCAAGTTTTATTTTTAAAACAATCCGCACATATGCCAAACGAATGGAAAGAATGGAATGAAACTAAAGAATACGATATAACAGAACATACTCAATCCCTCATATTCTTTCTGTTTGAAAACAAAAGCACAAAATCCTAAATAACACCACAGAACATAAATTAATACTCCGATACCCATTTTATTACCTCACTTTCTTTTTATTAGTTAATGAAGAGGGAGTTATGATTAAGAGGAACTACTTTATTGCCACTTTCGGGACTTATGACCTCCCCTCTTGACAATATTATGATACCATTTTTATAAGTGTTTGTCAACTACGTTTTAGACGTAATACGTCTAAATTAAAAAGTTTCTCATTAGAGAAACTTTTCATAATTCTTTTTATTCACTTTTTCCCTTTTATACTTTCTATTTTCGTGTATGCCCGTTCTAAATGGAATGTCCTGTATTGGGCGAGTCTGACGGAGTGTATCAATTGCTTTGATAGTTCCGATTGATTCTTTCTTTTTCTTCTTTGCCATTTCTTTTACCTCTATATCATATTATATCCGAGTGCCTGATGTTCTTTTGCAATTTCTATAACGTCTTTTCTGTCAATTCCATATCTCTTAATCTGTTTTGGTCTTGCAATTAACTTTGTAACCATTTTGTGAGTACGTTCATTTCTGATAATGATTATACCCGTATCTGTTACTGTGTGAAGTTCTGCGCCCTTTGGATGACCTTTATCTACTCTGAAAGTGCCAATTTCATTTCCAAGTCCTATCTTTTTGATAAGTTCTTCTCTTACTTTTCTATCATCTGTGTAATGTTTGCTTGTCATTGTCTTGTCCTCTCTTTCTATACATAGTATACACTATGAAGAGGGACTTGTCAAATAGTTTTTGGACGTAATACGTCTAAATTTTACGTACACGGCGCGCGGTCAACTAATTTTCGGAGAAGTTCAACCTCTTCATAAAATAGCGACCGCGCGCCGTGTACATTTTACAAGAATTTTAGGTTACTTTACATTAACTGTAAAGATTGATTTGAGTACTGCAAAAATAATTGTAAAAAGAATAACCCACTTCCAAGCAAAAGTCCAACCCATAATTTTACATACTGTCCAAACAATAAGTGCATTGATTCCAAAACCGACAGCAAGAGTAACGGCGAAAATTCCGAGAATAATTGCAATTTTAATAATAGTTTCCATTTTTCTGTTCCTTTCTTTTTCTGAAAATTTTGGGAAATTTTTTTCTATCTGATAATAGTATGATAACATTTTTCAGAAATTTTGTCAAATAATTTTTGGACGTTTTACGTCTAAATAAAATTCTCCAAGAAAAAATCCCCCAATTTTGGGAGATTTTTTTATGAAGAGGAACAACTTTATTTATTATAGAAATTATTCTACAATCGAGTACGCCTTTCTCTTACCCTTACCCTTTACCTTTACATCCTTTGAAATGAGTCTGCCATCCTTTACAAGCAGAGTGCAGAGTGAGGAAACTCTCTGTCTTGTCAGACCCTCAATTCCAAGACTCTCAACAATTGGGTCAATCTGCATTGGTTCATCAGACCCACCAACAACACCGACAATCTTTTCCATAATTTCGGCGTTCTCTGCCTTTCTTGGGTCAACTTTTTCCTTACGCTTTGCGTTTGCTTCATCCATCTTGACGAGTTCTGCCTTACACTCTTCGATGAGTTCGTCAGTGATAGTGTTAGCGATTACCATTTCAAGTCTTTCTCTTCTTGTCATAATTTTTTCTCCTTTTCTTTAAATAAGTTTAACTATTTACTATACTAATATTATATAGGAAATTTGTTTAAAAGTCAAGTTTTGATTTTAGGAAGTTCAACTGATTTTTTATTTCCCTCTTTCCTCTTGACAATTGTATTATAGCAAATTATGCAGAGGGAGTCAACCCTTGTTTAGACGTAATACGTCTAAAATTATTTTGGGAAAGTAAATCCCTCTTTTATGAAGAGGGAAATACTAAAGAAAGAAAAGAGGTAAAACTATATTTCATAGATTTTGCCGTCAAGTACATAATATATTGACTCGGCGCCATCATATTCTGTAATCATATAGTCTGTGGCATTATCAGGAATTTCTTCCGCAACCAATCTACCAAAAGAAACTTCAACACTATTTTTGTGAGACATCACGAACTTGACAAGTCTTTCATCGGTTCTTTCAATGTCATCATATTCATTCATATTATATTTTTTACAAAATTCTTTAGGAAGTGAAAACCCACCAAATTTTACATTAATAACAACTTTCATTTTCGGACTCCTATCGTTTATCTCTTTCATTTGACAATTGTATTGTATCATTTTCGGAAACATTTGTCAAATGTGTTTTAGACGTAATACGTCTAAACTTTATTTTCGGAAAGAAAAGACCGATTAATCGGTCATTTCTTTTAACTCTTTTAATTTTTCTATAATGTCTGTTGTGTTTGGATTTATAGGAAGACCGCGCCATTTATTTCTGACTCTTTCATCATCATCAAAAATAATTCCATCTTTTTCTTTTGCTACATAATCTTTTCTTGTACCATATTTTACAATGTGCATTTCATCGAAAGTAATTTCGGGAAAGTTTTCTTTTAACCAATTTTTCTTTGCAACTCTTACCATTTTATCGTAAGATTTTTCGGAATCTTTCGCAAGCCACGAAATTATTCCAAGTTTAAACCCTCTATTTTGTAAGATTGAAAGTAATAACTGAAATTCTCCGACATCTACCATTGGTTCGGCTTCAACATATGGTGAAGCGTCAGCTTTGCGAAGTTTTGGAAGCCAATCAATAACGCCATAGAGATTAGCAATAGTTCCGTCCATATCGAAGTAAATTGTATACATTTGGGATACCTCTCTTTTCTTTATTTACTGTACCTACATTATAAACGAATTTTCGGAGAAAGTCAACTGTGTTTTAGACGTAATACGTCTAAATTCGGAAATTTTGTATAAAATAAAATACATAGCTTTGTAGCTCGAAATAAATTGTATACAATTTTGGGTGTGGCGCAGCCACAGTTTTATAGCTCGCAGCTCGCAATGGGAATTTTCCAGCTTTGTAGCTATAGCTCACAGCTCGCAGCTGCCATTTTATGGAAAGTATAGGGCGAAAGTGAGGGCGCGGGCGCGAGGTTCGAACGATTTTCGGAGGTTTCCGAACGGCTGTTCGGCTCTCCTCTCACACTGATATTATACCATAGAATGAAAGTTAGTTACAACTAACTTTAGACGTAATCCGTCTAAATAAAAAACCAATTGGTAAATTTAAAATTATTTTTATTAACCACTTGGAAATTTAGGCGTATGACGTCTAAATTTTTTTATTGACCAGTCGGTTACTTGTTAATTTTTTCACAAATGACCGACTGGTTAGAATTAATCTGTTTTGGTAAGTGTTAAATTTTTCACAATCTAAGGTAAAAAAAAATAAAGCGGTCAATATTGACCGCTCTATTTTAAATTTCTATATCACGCCATTTTGGAAATACGCCCCAAACATCCATATAAACCTTGTTACCAATATTATAGATATTATAATCTGCTACAGGCATATCATATTCGTATGGATATAAATTAGCTTTACCACTATATACTTCTTCGTCTGTGTCATCAGTAAATACCGTTAAAGTGATTTCAGAAATATTAGCATCAAGCTGTGAAGTTAACAGCTTATATAACGGCTGTTTGTGTTCATTGACTTCCATTTCTTCGTATATCTCAGCTTCAATTTCATTCATAAGCTCATCATCAGCTATAATCATATCATCAATAGCGTCAAATACTTCCATTTCACATCTCAGCATCTTCATTTTCGTTTACCTCTTCTTTCCTTTCAGTTAATTGAGTTAGTTATTAAAGCGTTTACCGCTTAATTAACCGCTTAATTGATTAAGCAGTTAATTAAGCGGTCAACGATGTGTTGACCGCTTTAAACCGATTAGAATATATCAATCTCCATAGCATCACAATAATTTCGGATAGCTTTTCCCAATGCAATTGACGCATCTTTCAGCTTTTCATATGTATAGCGTTTATCCTCATATGTTTGATGTGCTTTGTCGTTTTCTGAATATGCCGTATCAAGTTTTGAGCCGACATCAACGCCATTAATGTATTCAGTTTCTAAATCGAATACTAATTCGTTTGTAGCTGAAAAAACAAAATCAGCATTATTATAATCCTTTTCAGCTTTTTCAAGCTCTGTATTCATAGCGTTTTCAAGTGCCATTAGCTTTTTAATTGTTTCCATAATGTACCTCTTTTCTATTATCTCATTTAGAATATTAAAGCGTTTTCGCTTAATTGACCGCTCAAATATTTGAGCGGTCAATTAAGCGGTCAACAATTCGTTGACCGCTCTATATTAGATTATTTCGAATGAGCTATAACATTTATTGCGGTCAAAATCAGTATAACCGCCATTTCTCAATTCGAGATAGAGCTTTTTGCTTGAACACTGTACAGCACGTTCGCTGTCATTTACATCATAGCCACTGTGCTTTGCTATTTTAACGGCTTTGCATTTATCAAGTACATACAAAAAGGTTGATACTCTCATAATTTTATCAACGTGTCTATATTTCCCACCCGTCAATGTACCATCTTTCAGCGTTCTATATGGCTCTATGAAGTCTAACGTATATACGATATATGAGTCGTGCTTATCTCTAATTCGATATAGCTTTTCAATGCGTCCGCCGTTAGTCTTGTTTTCAACGGGCTTGCGTTCACCATCAATCATAATGTCGATGTCGTGATACTTGTTTGAACGTGGTTTGTAACACGTTGAACGGCTGTCGTGGTTTAAGAGTTCGTCAACCTTGCCATATAAGCCGCTGTCGGTTGGTACGTTATCTGTAAGTCGTTTAATGTCGATATTAAGCAATTTAATTGCTTTTTCTAAACGTGTATTGTCTTTTTCGTTTTCTGGCTTAAATTCTCTTATACGTTTTGCCGTTCTAATCTGTACGCTTGTATACTTTGTGTTTGTCATTTTGTTTACCTCTTTTCTATTTAGCTATTAGCATTAAAATTTAGCGTTATAAACGCTTAAAATTGATTGATTGATAACTGAATTAATCAATCAATTTTAATCGCCTATAAAGCGATTATAACTAACTACCATATACACTTAATGCCTATGACCATTTAAGGCGGACAATGCCGTTAGTATGCTCTCTTTGGATACTATCCTTATTTCAGAGAGTGCGCTTAATGCGTTCACTGTTATGGCTCTGAAATAGCACATTCATATTATTTAGGTCACCATTATATTAGCATATCCATATATCAAACACAATACCTTTTAACTATATTTTTAATTTAATTTAAGGAAAGTACACCACACTTCTATTTTAAGTCTGACTTAAATCATATTGAAAGTTTTTAAGAAAAACTTAATACTAAAATTTTGCCGTTTATTACTTTAAAAATAATTTTCATATGAACAATTATTCATATGAATAAGCGTTCATATGAATACTTATTCATATGAACGGGGCGTCATATATCGGAGTTAGAGTACTCTAACTGCCGCCCAACAGCCGGGCCTGAAACATAAACCCCATGAAATAAAATTTCGAAATTTGACCCCTCTCCATCTCACGTGTTATAATTATAGTGGAGGTACAAAGGATGAACCGATTAAAATTAGACTTTACGCTCGAGTCCGCATCGGAGCGAGCTCAATTTATAGATACATATATTGTACAGTTTCCGGACCTTACAAACTCGGAAGCCGAAACAATTGCCAATTACCTGTTATGGGGCAAAGACGACAAAGGCAAAGCCGTAGGTTGTGACTTAAATTTAGAAACTAAGTGGAGTAGGGAAGAAAATTCCCCCGATAGCTTAGATGCCGTTCTCGAACAACCCGGCGCCTCACACATTGTTGTGAAGGACCTCAACAACGCCACAGTCTATCGAAAGCCGCGTCAAGTTTTCGACCGCGCGCAAACACGCAAGGAAGCACCAGCCTACCTATTATCGACCTTCGAAAATCTTTGGCGCCTTATTGATGAGGTTGACCTTGAAATTAACTTTTATGAAGAACGCATAGGTAAAAGGGATAAGCCACCTAGAAACGAGCTACTAAAACGTTTTACAGATGAAGAGGTCGAACTTATACGTGCGCGGAGTCAAAAACTTAATCAATTTACCTATTTGAAACGTAGACACCAGCTCGTAGATTTGCGCCGTGAGCAATTTACGATTAGGGACTCATACCAATCTACTTTTAACTTGACACAGAGTCTATTTTCACCAAACACAAATTCAACCGTTTTCGATTGTGATGTTCCAGTTTTACCACTCGGACTTATTGATGAACCAGTAGGTAAGTTAATTTTTCAGCTAAACTTTGACCCCGGCGCCTACAACGAACAACAACTACGTTCCATCAGTAATTTAGTTTGGTCGAAAAAAGAAGTTGACCCGTCTAAAGCTTTCGACTTCCGCAACCTCGAAGCCGTTTATCAATTATATTTATTTAAAATTGATTTACTCGACCAAATCGAGCGCGACAGACTTTCTAATAAGGTTGAACCAAACCAACAAAGTTTACTCGACACGCTTGACTTTTACGAACAACTCGCAGACTTAACCGACTTACAAATAGAAATTCTACGACTCAAGGAAAAGAAAACAAAAAACCAAGACATTGCCGACTACATTAACCGGAAATATGGAAAGTCCTATACGGCAAATTATATCAGTACCATTTTCCGTCAAAAGATTATTGTCAAAATTAATGAAGCGGCTGAACTTCATAGAGAAACTGTAGAGAATTGTTTCTTTCCAGAGAACTTTAAGAAATGTCCTGAGTGTGGAAGAATTTTATTACTTGATGGAAGGAATTGGGTTAAGAAATCAAGAAGTAAAGATGGATTTCAGAATAAGTGTAAGAGGTGTGAGAAGAAGGGAAGAAGTAGAATATAGACCGGGAGGTATATTGTGGTAGATAAGAATAAGAAGGCTCCAAAGAATATAATGGAGCTTATTTATATGATTAATAAGTTAAAGCCAGAAGAGTTTGTTGGAGTTTGTAAAATTCTTGGGGTTGAGATTTATGTAGATGATTTAGATGATGAACAGAGGGCGATTGAACAAGTTGGTATGTTGAGTGCGCCGGTGCCATCGGATGAAGGATTGGTTGTATCAGAGGATGAATCGACTGCGCGCCAAGAGCATATAACTGATGAACCGAACCTGAGAAAAACACCACGTAAGGCAGAAGACATGATTAAAGATGTGGTGGATAAGTTGCTCATGCTCAACCGAACTCAAAGAAGAAACTTGAAGAAACTCTTAAAGGCTGCAACAAAGGGAGAAAAGTAAAATGCCTTTAAAACCTGTATTTGATATAGATATAAAGGAAATTAAATGTGAATGCTGTGGTAGGTATAGAAGTTCAATGGACTTCTTACCTACCAAATCATTTATGTTTCCAGATGGATATGTACATGTTTGTAATGAATGTCTGGGGAAGAGGTTAGAAGTTGACGAGTCTTGGGAAGTTATGGATAAGATTTGTCAATATGTAGATATGCCTTTTGATATAAAGAGATTTGAAGAGTTACGTAAGACGAATACGGCGGCCAGCCTACTT
>Ga0326514_10001631_pt1 | contig 14529 bp, 27 predicted proteins | sample 3_2548_0518_D_FD_203653 | JGI IMG/M metagenome (GOLD analysis project Ga0326514, IMG submission 203653) | Bovine rumen microbial communities from UC Davis, California, United States - 3_2548_0518 | ecosystem: Host-associated > Mammals > Digestive system > Stomach > Rumen | place: USA...
CATCTGCCCCGTAAAAAAGGCCCGGAGGATCACTCCTCCGGGTCTGGTTCCCAGCGCATCAGGTCGCCTGGCTGGCAGTTGCACAGCCGGCAAATGGTGTCCAGGGTTTCCGTGCTGATCGACTGTTTATGCCGCAGCCGGACGATCGTTCCATTGCTGATCAGGCCTGCCTTCTGCAACCGGTAGCCGGACCAGCCGTTCTCTCTCAACATCTTCAGGATGTCCACAAACACAATCACATAGCATCGCCTCCTTCGGGAGATTGTAACAAAGACCGCCTCCTGCTGTCAATACCAATATTAGAGTTGACTATGCTCCAATATTAGATTATAATGTCATCAGGAGGTGATCATATGGCAATCGAAGCGAAAGCGACACTGCTGAACGAAATGGAGCGAGCCCTGGCCACCGAGGTCACGGCCGCGGAGCTGACGAGGATCCTGACCATCCTGACTGAAAAACTGGATCATTACGACCTGACCATGACCGCCCTGGACGGTCCCCAGCAGGATGATCTGCTGGACGCCTACCTTTCCGCCCTGGCCATCGAAGGCCGGAGCAAGAAGACGATCGAACGCTACCGCTATCTGATCAGCCGGATGATGGACGCTGTCCGGACGCCGACCAGGAAGATCACCGTCTACCACCTGCGCAAATACCTGGCAGACGAAAAGGCCCGCGGGATCTCCGACCGGACGCTGGAAAGCACCAGGCAGGTGTTCTCCGCTTATTTCAACTGGCTCCAGCGCGAGCGCCTGATCGATCAGAACCCCGTGGGGAACCTGGGCGTCATCAAGTACCAGAAGAAGGAAAAGGACGTCTACAGCGAAGTGGACATCGAACGGATGAAATTCGGCTGCAAGAGCTTGCGGGACCGGGCGATCGTTACGTTCCTTCAGGCGACCGGCTGCCGTATCAGCGAGATGGTCGGGCTGAACCGGGACGACGTGGATCTTCAGAGCCTGGAGTGCAAGGTCCTGGGCAAGGGCAACAAAGAGCGGACCGTCTTCCTGGATCAGGTGGCAGCGGCCACCTTGCAGGCCTACCTGGCCACCAGGACGGACGAGCTGCCGGCCCTCTTCGTGGGCAAGGGCACCGAGCGCCTGCACCCCGGCGGGGTCCGGAAGATGCTGTGCGACCTGGGCGCATCCGCTCATGTCTCCCATGTTCATCCGCACAAGTTCCGCCGGACGACGGCCACCAACCTGATCCGGCACGGGATGCCGATCCAGGAGGTCGCTGCCATCCTGGGCCACGACAAATTGGATACCACCATGCAGTACGTCGTCCTGGACAAGTCCGACATCAAATCCTCTTACCGCAAATACGCATAAGGAAGGTGATCCTCATCGTAACAGCCAGGGCATTTATTGAGCAGGTCCTGATCCCGCTGCGGCTGGCCTGGGGCTACATCTACGGCTATGCCGGAGTGAAGTGGACGGCAGAGCTTCAGGACAAGATCGAACGGACCACGGACGCCAACCGGGCCGCGTCCCGGCAGTATGGCAGCCAGTGGATCGGGCGGATGGTGTGCGACTGCTCCGGCCTGATCCGCTGGGCCCTCCGGCAGCTGGGCTCCGACATCATCCACCAGGCGCGCTACCAGTACACCGATCAGAGCGTCCGCAAGGGGAAGCTGGTGAACGGCCGGCGGGAAGACGGTCAGCCGATCCTGCCGGGAACCGCTGTATTTTTGCAGGGCGATCAGGCGCGGATTCACCACGTCGGCGTCTACGTGGGCCAGGGCATCTGCGTCGAGGCCAAGGGCGCGCGCTACGGCGTGGTGACTTCTTCGCTTTCCCATTGGGACCACTGGGGCGAGCTCAAGCAGGTGGACTACACAGACGCCGAGCAGTTGGAAGGCGCGATCGAGATTCCTGAGCGCGGGGACGGACAGGAGCCGGAGAGCAGCTGGCCCAAGGCTGTGGTCAACAACCCCGGAAAGTATCTCAACCTTCGGGCCAAGCCGGACAGCGCCAGCAACCGCCTGGCGCAGATGCCCAGAGGGGCCACCGTCGAAGTGCTGGCCCAGGAGCCGGACTGGTGGCAGGTCCGCTATGGCGGCCGCATCGGCTGGGCGTTCGCTCAGTACCTGAGCCTGATCGAGCCGGACGTGGAAGAACCCGGCGACACCGAGCAGGAGATCCAGCTGGATCCCTCTCCGGATCCCGCCCCAGCTGCGCCTGCTGCGGATCCTCAGCTGACGGATTATGTTGCCGAGCTCCGCGGGATCCGCGAGAGCATCGACCGAGTGATCCGGATGATGGGAGGCGATCCGAAATGATCTGGGTGATCATCTCCATCGTTGTGATTGCGGCAGTCGAGTGGCTGCTGCTGATCGGAAAAAATCGGCCGGGACGGAGGTGAGAAAATGGATACAAACGTCATTGTTGCCATCATAACCGCTGGCGTCTCCCTGATCGGGACCGTTATCACGGTTATGATGGCCAACCGTCAGGCCCTTGCGGCCATGTCGGAGCAGTCAAAACTGACCGACGAAAAAATCAAGGGCAAGATCTCCGTCATTGAGACGAAGATCGACGAATTGAGCAAACGTATAGAAAAACATAACCAAATCATAGAGAGGACCTACAGCCTGGAAACGCGGGTGTCGGTCCTGGAAAAGAAAGGAGCATGAAATGAACATGAGCATGATTGACTTAACCCCCGTTTTTCAGGCCATCATTGCCCTTCTGGCCGCCCTGGTCACCTACCGTCTGATCCCCTGGATCCAGTCCAAAACCAACAAGAACCAGCAGGACGCCCTGATCACCGCCGCCCGGATCGCCGTCCTGGCCGCGGAACAGGTCTTCGGCTCCGGCCGCGGGAAAGAAAAATTCAACTATGCCCTGGCCGCATTGAAAGCCGCCGGCTTTAACATTGACGGTTCTATTGCCATCGCCGCCATCGAAAAAGCCGTCCGCGACCTGAACCTTTTCAAAGATATTCCAGATGATGAACCGGAAGACCAGGCAGAGCCGGTCGAGGTGGTCGACCCGTCAGGCACGGACGGCGTGAAGTTGGACAAAATCTTATACTGTGACGATAAGCCAATCGTCAAAATTACGACGACCCCGGCCGTCGTGGGCTCCGATTACATCACCACCGCCGGCTCCCCGACCGTCACCGCCGAAAACACCGTCACCGCTGCCGACCACGCCAACGCCGTCACCCAGACCGTCGCCCCCGCCCCGGAAGCCCACCCTCCCGAACCTTCCGAAAACGAATAATCTCTGATACGCACGAGCCCCGGCAAAACGCCGGGACCCGTGTTGCATATCGTGTTGCATCGCGTTCCAAAAAGCCGTTTTTAGCTCCGAAAAACCGGAATCCTTTTCGGGATTCCGAAACGTGAAAACGCCCTCTACAAGGGCAAAAAGGAAGAAACCGCGATATTTCGCGGTTTCTTCTGTTGATGCGGCCAACGAGACTTGAACTCTGGGAAAAAGTGGCTAAAACGCCGACATAGACGGGGTTGTGAAAAATTCGTGTTGCATGGCGTGTTGCATCACTTGAAAAAATTGTCGATGGATTCGGTGATTTCCTGGTCCTTGGCCTGCATCACATGCTGATAGACCTGTTTGGTCATTGACGTCGTAGCGTGCCCCATCCTGGCCATGATGTACTTGTCAGGGACGCCCAGGGAGAGCAGGACGCTGTCGTAATAGTGGCGCAGGCTGTGGAAATGGTAGGGCATGTGGAGGCGGTGCATCAGGCGGTCGAAGCGCTTGGTGATGACGTTGGGATGAAAGGGAATGATCAGGGCGTCCGGAGAGACGCCCTCCGGCCGGGTGAGGCATGGCCTGGCTGCCGGCGGGATGGAGACGGTGCGGATGCCGGCGTTCGTCTTCGGGGCGTGGAGGACGAAGTTACTGCTCTTTGATTCCAGGGTGAAGGCCTTGGTGATGTAGAGCAGGTTTCCCCGGACGTCCGACCAGGTGAGGGCGGAGATCTCTCCGCGGCGCAGGCCCATGGTGCTGGCGATGATCAGGACGGGCTTGAAATCGTCCGGGGCGGAATCGATCATCAGGGCGACTTCCTCCGTGGAGGGGATCTCTATTTCCTTGGGTACCAGGCGCGGGAGACGGACGTGGAGGGCCAGATCCGGCGCGGCCTGGGCGAGGGCGGCGGTCAGCAGGCTGTAGACACAGTGGACCGTTTTCGCGCTGCGGGTGCGGGCCAGCTTGCTGATATATGCCTGCACCTGTTCAGAGGTCAGGCGGCGGACGGAGACGTCCGCAATGGGGCCGTAGTGTACCCGGAGCAGGGAGCGGTATTTGAGGACCGTAGACGGGGAGAGGACCGCGGCATTGTGATCGATGTAGGCTTCGATGGTCTCCCGGACGGAGCGGTCCTCCGGGCGGATATTGCGGCGGATCTGCCACTGGGCGGCCTGATATTCCGCGTCCTTCTTATCGGGCGAGGTAAAGGATTCATACTTCCGTTTTCCGTTTTCATCCTTCCCGGCATAAACGAGGCAGCGCCAGGATCCGGAGGGGAGCAGGTGAGCAGTGGGCACGGCGTTCTCCTTTCAGTCGAACAGGTAGGAGGTAGGAGGGAGAAGGTAGGAGGTTATTTCGGCAGAGAGTATAGAAATGTGTGAAAGCTATCTTCTTCCTGGTATACAAACTGCCCCATGTGTGCAGTGTTATACGGTATCGGATCATTCTGGAAATAACCGGTCCCGAATACTTTGTCCCCGATGCGCAGGCAGCGCATCGCTTCAGACAGGCGTTCTTCTTCGGGGATCTCCGGGAAGGTGGCAGCCAGGGCGGCGGCTATGTTATTGATGAATACGCCGACCGAGACGCGGGGCTTGTGCTTCAGAGCCACCGCCGTGATAGCACAGTCTTCCGGAGTTTCCGCGCTTTCCAGATCCAGCATGATCGCCACGATATTTCTTGAATCCATGCCAGTGAGAAACCAGACGTTATCTTCGAGATATTCTTCCCGCATGAACACACGGAAGCCGTCTCCTATATCCTGGTTAAATCTCTCTACAAATTCCGAAGCCGTCAATGCGTAGGCGCTGTTCATTAAGAATAGGATTAACATCATTAAAGACAAGGCTTTTTTCATATGTCCTCCGGTTTATTCCGCCACGTCGGCAGTAAATACAGATTCCCCGGGATAGACCTTTAAGGCCATGACCATCTGCTGCCGGATGTACTCACGGCCCTGAGAGGACAGCGAGCGATAGTCCCGCAGCAAAGTCAGTTCGGAAGCGTTCATTTCTTCCGGCTGACTTTTTATTTGCCTGTGTTCGGTGATCAGATACCCGACAGTACAGCCGAGGCCTTCCGCGATCATGGCCATCGTTTCTTCGGTCGGGGATCTCTTTTCCGCTTCGATCATGGAGATGGCCTGCTGAGAAACGCCGCTCAGTCTGGCCAGGTTTTCCTGGCTCAGATTTCGGGCCAGGCGTTCCGCTTTCATGTTTTTCGCAAATGTGCCCACTGTTTCCACCTCAGCTTTTTGTTTATTATACCACTTTTGTTGTTGACAATATAAAACCATTGTGTTAAGATACCACTACAATAGTTGTGTCGAGGTGATTACATGGTCAATCTACGCGCCATGCGGGAAAAGAGAAAAATGACGCAGCAGGAGCTTGCTAACCGGGCAGGTATCCCTCAGCAGACCATTGCCGCCATTGAAACCGGCATCAGGAAGAATCCAGGCGTCATGACTTTGTTCCCGATCTGCAATGTTTTGAAATGCACCATCGACGATCTGATCGTCGAGGATGAAAAAGGAGCCTGAAAATAGACCGAAGGGGGCGACGATAAATGCCGAGGGTCATGCTGACCGAGGCCCAGCGGAGGGCTGAACGGTACCGGAAGGAAAACGAGGAGATCAAGGGGCGGATCGGCGCTTATATGATGATCTCCGGGAAAACACTGGCCCAGGTGGGCGCGCTGGCGGGGATCCGGCAGACGACGATGTACGAGCGGATGAAGGACCCGGGGACGCTGAGACTGGACGAGTACAGACGGCTGATGGATGTTGTGGGTAGGGAATAGGCATTAGGGATTAGGCATTAGGCCGGAAGGAGCGAAACATGTTCAAGAGACTGATCGCGTCGTTGACGCTGGATTATGAGTTTGTGGCCCGGGGGCGCGGGATCCTGACGAAGGAAGAGATGGACCTGATCTCCCGCGGGGACAGGATGAAGGTGGAGAAGGCCGACCAGATCCTGCCGCCGGTAGGTGTGCTGCCGAACCTGGACGACCAGATCGATCTGAAGGAGTGCGGGCTGATCGTGAACCACATCGACGAAATGTGCGAGTGGATCGACCAACTCTCACGAACAGAAATCGTTTGATTTCTGTTCGAGGTAGGAGGTAGGAGTTAGGAGGTAGGAGGTTAAATGAGCGATCCAAAGAGCAACGCTCCGGACCTGGGACCGGAGGAGCATCGGCATATCTGGGAATACAACCCTGCTTACAATCTGTTCGTCTGCCGGGTGTGCATGGCGATGCGGTTTCCGTTGCCCGGCGAGGTCGAAATGCAGACGGCGTCTGAGCTGAACATCCGGCACGACGGGGAGGAGAGCGACCTGTGAAGGGCAGGCCCATCACGGACCAGGGAGCCCGGGCGCTGGCGGCGGCGGTGGCATTGCAGGCCTGCCTGGACTGGAAGCTGCTCCAGCAGGTGGTCAGCGGGAAGCGCAGGCCGTGGCCGCTGGGCGGGCTCAACATGAGCCGCCCCCAGGAGGAGCTGCGAAAGCTGGAGCAGTTCTTCCTGGGCGGGTGGTACGAAACGCTGACGGACCACCGGGGCGACGTGGCGCTGGCCCTGCTCCAGCGCGACGAGCGGACCAAGCGCCACGCCCGGATCGGCCGGCAGGGCCACCAGAAACGGGCCTGCGATTGGAACATCAGCCGGAGCTGGCAGGATCTCCCGGACGAGGAGCTGCGGGACGAGCTGATCAGCCAGGGGATCTACCAGCAGGACATGGCGAGGGCCATGGGAATCTCTGACTGGCTGCTGCGGAAGCGGATCCGGAAGGGGCTGAGCGAGGAGGACGTGGAGGAGATTCGGGAGATCATACGGAGTAAGGGGATTAGGCATTAGGTAAATACCTCCTACCTTCTACCTTAGCGAACGCAGTGAGCCAGCGCTGGGCGGGGTTTTCTTCTTTGACCGCCTTCCGGGGGCAGCACCCGGACGCCGCACCACCGCCCCGTTTTGACAGGGCGGGGCGGGTCCTTTCTACTCTTTCATGATACTGGCGCTCCGGAAAGACGGAGGCGGCGGGGAAACCCGCCTGTGCGCGCGCGAGCGACCAGACCGTCTGGATTAGCGGGTGGCGGTGGTGTAACTCCACCGGCGCGCACCAGGGCTGCGGATGGCCCGAATATCCGCGGGTTTAGAAGTATGCTCCCACCCATGAGGAAGCGGCTGTACCCATAACAGCACGCAAGAGATGAAAGGTTGGCAGTGGGAAAAGACGCCACCCCGGGCCTTCGGCATTGGGCCCGGGAAGCTCACAAGAGAAAGGAGAAGGGACAATGAGTGACCTGTCAACACTTAAGTCCGGACGCCTGAGCGGGCGGACGAAGGACGAGATCGACCGGGACTTCCGGGCGTGCTGCCGGAAGGCGGCGGAGGACATCCTGCGCCTGGGCTACGATCTGATCGAGATGAAGGAGGTCTGCGAGCACGGCGAGTTTCTGGCCTGGCTGAACGAGGTGGGCTGGCAGGAGCGAACGGCGCAGAACTACATGCGCGTGGCCAAGGCCTGGGACGAAAACCCGAAGTTGATGTCCATGGGCTACACCCGGACGGTGGCCCTGCTGGCCGCGCCGGCGGAGCTCCAGGAGCAGGCGGCGGAAGGGAAGCTGGACGACAAGAGCGCCGCGGAGATCAAAAGGCTGTCCAGGGAGCTCAAGGAAGCCCAGAACGAGGCCGAGAGCTACAAGCAAATCGTCCGGAACCAGCAGCACAGCGCAGCCGTTGAAACCAGGGAAAAAGGAAAACTGCAAAGAGAACTGCAAGAGCTACGCGAACGCGAACCCGAAGTCCGCATTGTCGAGAAGTTCCCGGAGGACTACGAGCTGATCAAACGTCAGCTGCGGATGGCGGAGGACGCGGCCCAGGACGCGGAGGCCCGGGCGGACGAGGCGGTCCGGCAGGCCCAGGAGGCCATGGCCGGGCAGGCGGACTGTTATGAAGGTCCGAGCGTCTCCGGGTTCATCGGCGCGGTGAACGCCTTCCTTGCCACGTCCGGCCATCTGCCTTACGCGGAGGACTGGCTGCGCACGTTGTCAAGGGACGACCGCAAGAGCGTGAAGATGTTCACGGACAGCGTCTGGCACTGGGCGGAGAACATGCTCAAGGCCCTGGAAGCGGACAGGCTCGTTATTATCCCCGGAGAGGGGGCCGTAAGTAATGCAGAGTGAAGAGCTGTGTCAGGTAGGAAGTAGGAGGGAGGAGGTAGGAGGTAATAGTCCTGCTTCTCAGCTCATACTTGTGACGAACCAGCTGCTCTCCGTCGTGGCCAGGCTGGAAGCGCGGATCGCGGCGCTGGAAGAGGACGGGAAGATCACGATCCTGCATCAGGACGCGCTGAAGCTCTCCCAGCTGATCCGGGAGAGGGCGAAGGTCCTTGCCGACAAGTATCAGCTGGGGCCGGCCGGAGAACGGAAGATCCGGATGGCGATCAAAAAGGCGGTGCTCCAGCAGTACGGCATCCGGGATCTGCATGATCTCCCGGCGCGGCGTCTTCCGGCGGCGCGGATGCTGATCGAAGGCTGGAGCAGCTACCAGGCGATCCGGGAGGCGAGCCTATGCGGATGAATAACGGTATTTATCCCGGGCCGATCACCCCGGAGGAGATCGAACGGGTCAAGAAGCTGCGGGACAGTGGGGCCGCGCCGGCGGCTCCGAAGCCTGTCCCGCGGGAGATCAGACGCCCTGTGGACGAGCACCGGGAGCGGATGAACGGCAAGGAGCAGGCGGGGCTCTATTCCCTGGGCGGGGCGAACGAGCTGCTGGCCCAGAACGTGCCCGACGGCCTGGGGAAACGCCTTCGGAAGCTGGGGCTCTGGTGGCGCTATCAGGGACTGATCCGTCAGCTGCGGAACATCCAGGAGGCGGTGCAGGACACGGCGGACAAGGACCAGATCAGGACCATCGCCCTGCGCTGCCGGCACGTCAATATTTTCGTCGGCATGGACCGGGTCGGCGATCCGGACGGCACCTGGGTGCGGATCCCGGACCTGAACACGCTGATGGGCGCGGTGCTGAACGACACCTGCGGCCTGTGCGTGAAGACGTCCGCCGAGGCGGATCACTGCGAGCTGCGGCGGGCGCTCCGGGCCATGACCACCATCAGCAACCGGGAGATCAGCCCGGCGAGAAACGGGTGCATTTTTAAGTCTATGACGGTGATGGAGCAGATCGAAAACGACGAGGGATTAGGCATTAGGGATTAGGGATTAGGCAGATAGTGAGGAGTGAAAGACGGTATGCCGATGGATAAAGCCAGGTATCCGGCAGACTGGAAAGCAATCGCCCGGCAGGTCAAGGAAAAAGCTGGATGGCGCTGTCAGAACTGCGGAAAGCAATGCCGGAGGCCGGGCGAACCGCTGGACACTCATCAGCGTACACTCACTGTTCACCATATAGATCACTGTCCGGAAAACTGTTCCCCGGACAATCTGATCGCGCTGTGCGCTCCGTGTCATCTGAGGGCTGACGCGCAGCATCACGCAACTACCAGGAAAGAGAGGAAACAGAAGGCATGAAAATTTCATTCGGAGATCATTCGGTCGAAGTCCGGCCGTGGGGCGGAAAGGACTCCGGGAAGGTGCTGCTGATGACGGACAGCGGCGAGATGAAGAAAACGATCCTGAACCAGTGGGCCGAATTTCCAGAGGCATTTGAGCACCTGGCGGATGATGCGTGTGTGGAGGACATGGCCGGGATGTGGTTGATCGTGGTCGACGCCAGGAAGGTCGGGATCTTCTTCGACCTGGAAAAGATGCGGCCCGGGGTGTGCGTGTGCCAGGAAGCGGACGACGAAGAGAGTGAAGAATGAGCTGATCCTTGCCGGCGATCCCGATCTGGAAGACCTTTATCTGTGCGAGGTCGTGAAGCCGGCGGACCATCTGACGCCGAATCCGCTGGTCAAGGTGCTGCGGATCCTGCGGTACCCGATCCAGCACGCGATCATGCTGCCGGACGTCGTGAACGAGAACGTGCCGATCGAAGCCGGCACGGTGTGCAGGCTGGAAGGGATCAGGGACCAGGGATTAGGGAATAGTTACGAGAAGATCCTTTCGCTGACTTACGCTGAAAGTCAGCGATTGTCAGCGGAAGAATACCTGCAAAGAGCGCCGCCGGGCGAGGCTGAGATCGTCCGGCGGCATCTGCGCGGTGAATATGGCAAAAAAAGAATCGTCATCGGAAAGTAATGACGCTTCCGGAGATCAGAGGACCAACGGCAGCAGGCCGGGCGCGAGCGCTCCGCCTTTCTGACCCTTGGTCCGAACCAAAGGAAGCCTCGAAAGGATAACACTATGCCGAACAGACTGATTAAGGAAAGCATCTGCACCAGCGACACGATCAACGAGCTGAACTGGTTCCAGGAAGTGTGTTTCTATCGGCTGATCACCGTGTGCGACGATTACGGGCGGATGGACGCCAGGCTGCCGATCCTCAAAGGCCGGATGTTCGCGCTGAAAGAGGACCTGCGCGCCGGCGAGATCGGCAAGGCCCTGGCCGCGCTGGAGAAGGCGGGGCTGATCCGCACGTACCGGGTGAAGGGAAAGCCGTATCTCCAGGTGCTGACGTGGAACGACCACCAGCAGATCCGGGCGAAGGTGCCGAAATATCCCGGCCCGGAGGAAGCTGATATCACCTGCAATCAAATGATATCAGATGATATCATATGCACCCGTAATCCAATCCAATCCGAATCCGAATCCAATCCGAATCCGAAAGAGGACGCGCGCGCGAGGTTTGGCGTTTTCTGGGACGCTTATCCCAAGAAGGTCGGCAAGGGCGCGGCGGAAAAAGCCTTTGAGCGCTGCCGTGTGACGAAAGAGCTGCTGGACCGGATGCTGAAAGCCGTGGCCAGGGCGAAAGAGTCCGTCCAGTGGCAGGAAGAAAACGGCCGTTTCATCCCGAATCCGGCGACCTGGTTGAATCAGAGGCGCTGGGAGGATGATCCAGTAAGCCTGGACATCGGCGGAAAAAGCGTTTCCGCCCAGAAGTACGGCCAACGTGACTATGACGAGAAGCAGCTGGAAGACCAGCTGGGCGTGAACGAGCTGTTCAAGGCGGAGGGGTGACATGCAAAAATTGCCATCCCCGATCCCGGGGAATGTGTACCGGGCGGTGGAGCATCATCTGCGGCACCGGGCGGCGGTGCTGCGCCGGGCCCTGCTGGACCTGAGCGACGCCGAATCCGACGCCGGGGCCATCCGGTCGCCGGGGGCGGAGAGCGTCGGCGGGGGCAGCGGAGGGTCCGACCGGGTCTGCGGGGCGGCGCTCCGGATCGCCGAGGCCAGGACCAGGGTGACCAGGGCCCAGACGTGGCTTTCCGTGTACCAGCAGACCATGGATGTATTTTCCGGCACGGACGCCGGGCGGGCTGTGCGGTATCTGTTCGAGCGGGCGCTGAGCCAGGCGGAGACAGCGCGGAAACTCAACTGCGACCGTCAGACGATCCGGCGGTACAAAGACGATTTTATCATTCGGGCCAGCTTTTTGGCGGTCGGCTGCGGGCTGATCCGAATGAAGGACGACGGGAGGATAATCGACAATGCTGGCGATGGAGATCATCGGGAACCTGACGCGTGATCCGGAGAGCCGGATCATCAAGCGGGACGGCGGGGACCGGACCGTGTGTAATTTTACGGTGGCCGTCAACCGCGTCGGCCGGGAGGACGCGGCGTTCGTGCGCGTGGCCGTCTGGGGCAAGGCGGGCGAAAACTGCCAGAAGTTCCTGGCCAAAGGCCGGAAGGTGTACGTCCGCGGAGAGCCGTCCGTCCATGTGTGGACCAGCCGGGACGGGGAAGTCAAGGGCGAGCTGGAGATCACCGCCGATCCGATGGGCGGGGTGGAGTTCCTGACGCCGAAGGGCCAGGGCGAGCAGCAGGAGGCGTTCCGGCAGGACACCGGCATGGAGCCCAGCGACGTCAACGGATTTGTCGAGGTGACGGAAGATGAGCTGCCGTTCTGACAAGGTTTACGTCCTTTACCGGGTGGAAGGCGAGAAGAAGACGCCGATCGGGTGGTATGACCTGATGGCGGAAGCCATCTGCGCCCTGGAGGAAGAACGGGCCAAGGAGGACGGGCCGACGCTGGAGATCAACACGGAGGTTGCACACAGGCATGAGCAGTAACTGGATCAACGCGAAGTTTTATAAACCCCTGGACGGCGAAGAGGTGCTGGCCGTGGTGAGCGGGCAGCACGGGGGCTTCCGGTATGACCACGAAGTGGTGCGGGCCATCTGGGACGAGGGCAGCTGGTACCTGGACGACGGGGTGGTGGACGACGAGCAGACCATTCTGGTGTCCGACTGGATGCCGATCCCGCAGCCGATCGTGCGGGACGCTCCGCAGCTGGTGGACGCCAAGGAGCTGATGAACCGGCTGATCCTGATCAGCGCGACCGCCGGGCAATGGAGCGGGCCGCACGTCATCCAGGAGGTGATCCAGGAGGTCAGGAGGATGACGGATTAGGTAGGAGGGACGAGGTATATACCTTAGCGAGCGAAAGCGAGCGCTACCTTCTACCTGAGCGAATGAAATGAGCGAATTACAGCCGTCTCCGCGCGCAGGCGCGGGATGCCCTTCAGCCGGTCGGCGATCCTTTCCGCCGCATGAGCGGGTCTTGCGCATAGGTCCCGCGCACGTTCGCAGAAGCCGTCTGCGGACGCCGGCGTCTCCAGGCTGCCGTTCCGCAGCATGTTTGCAAGCTTCATGTCAATGCGGGGCCGGAGACGGCTGGGCAAATACGAAATCGATTTCGGATTTGGGAGGGAAGTATGTGGATCAGAGTTGAGGACAGGTCACCAGATAAGGATGGAGATTATAAGGTGATCAGACGCGCCGGCCGTTGTACGCAATTTGGAGGGAAAAAAGGCTATTACGAAGACGTATGCAAATTTGAAAATGGCTATTGGCACAGTAACAAAGGGGTCTGCATCAGTACCGTCGAATGGTGGTGGTGTGATTAAGCTTCATGTCAATGCGGGGCCGGAGACGGCTGGGCAAATACGAAATCGATTTCATTTTTTGAAAGCTGTTTGTCCTGTTTTTTTGAGCATCGGACAGTCAGGCAAACAAGGCCTATCCGTTCCTGATCATAATAATGAAGAAAACCAGAACGGGGGGCGGCCGTGAAAATGTCTGAATATTTGCAAAACGCGACAAAAAGGGAGGCGCACGGATGAAGGTGGAGCCCATCCGGGACAAGAAGGTGATCCGCGATCTGATGGATGTCCTGGCGCAGGACAGAAGTCCGATCGGCGAGAGGCGGTATCTGTTATTTGTGAGCGGGATCTTCCTGGGGCGCAGGATCGGCGACCTGCTGAAGCTGAAGGTCGGCGATGTACGGGGCCGGAAGTATCTGGAGATCACTGAACAAAAGACCGGGAAGAAAAAGCAGATGGCGTTCAATGACACACTTCAGAAGATCTATCGGGAGAGGCTGGCTGACCGGGATCCGGAAGAGCCGCTGTTTATCAGCAGGCAGCGCAACCGGATCACGGGCAGGGCGCAGGCCATCACAGAGAGGACAGCGCTCAGGGATGTCCAGGCGATCGGAAAGATCGGGAAGCTGCCTGCCGATGTTCACATCGGAACTCATACGCTGCGGAAAACATTCGGCTATTGGTTTTACCGGAATTACGGGGACATGGCCATGCTGATGAAACTGTTCAACCACAGCAAGGCAGAAGTAACCCAGGTGTATATCGGCATAGATGACGATGAACAGCGCAGCGCTTTCCGCAGAACCAGTCACATGTATGACGATTGATAAAAATTTCCCGATGTATGATACATTGACACCGTTTCGCGGACGTGATAAGATACGCTCGAAAAGTTGTGAGGATTCCGGAACAGACCGGGGTCCTCTTTTTGTTGGAGCGATGAGCTCCGTCAGGCAGAGCCGCACATCTATCCATCTACTGGGGCGGCGGGGTTTCCCTCTGCTGGCGGGGGCAGAGATGATCATCATGAAGGACGAAAACTATTATCGACACGCGAGGCATCGCGCCTGGCGGGAGGCTGTCCTCAAGCGCGCTGGCTACCTGTGCGAGGAGTGCAGGAAGTACGGCAGGCATGACAAGGACGGCAATCCGGTCAGAGCAGTGACGGCGCATCACATCCAGCACCTGGATGAACGGCCTGACCTGGCTTACGATGTCCGGAACGGCATGGCGCTCTGCAACGCCTGCCACAACAAGATGCACCCTGAAAAGGGCGGGCGCTACTGGTAACCACTCGCATTTTCTTCCGCGCAAGCTGACCCCCCCACCCCCTAAATATTTTTTACTGGGGGAGCTTAAC
>Ga0326514_10001633_pt1 | contig 14524 bp, 12 predicted proteins | sample 3_2548_0518_D_FD_203653 | JGI IMG/M metagenome (GOLD analysis project Ga0326514, IMG submission 203653) | Bovine rumen microbial communities from UC Davis, California, United States - 3_2548_0518 | ecosystem: Host-associated > Mammals > Digestive system > Stomach > Rumen | place: USA...
GAAGTTCCAGAAGAAGCAAAGGTTAAACTCTATGATGATGATCTTTCGATCATTAACAAGGCAACAGGGATGAAGATCCACAATGACAACGATGCTGCGAGAGCATTAGATAAGCTGCTGAAGAGGCTTGCTGCCGTCATGGAGCAGAATGTCGGTCAGCTTCCGTCTCTGCCTTCGGAGTCCTGATCTAAGAAACTGAAACAAAATATTCTAAGACAATTCTTCTCCTTGATGGATACTGATTATTATTTACAGTACCCTGCAGGGAGGGAGGTAGTTGCAGTTTGAAATGATAGCCGTCTGATGATAAAGCATGCTATAATATTAGAACAAAAGACATGGAAATTGATCGGTGCTATATGTTCAGATCAGCCATAAAGATGGAAAGTGGATATATCACGAATGTGTCAGAATTTGAGGAGGGTCTGAAAAATGTGTTATCTGGTAGCAAAGAATGTAAATAAGCACGGCAGTATTGCCTTCAAGACAAAGCATGGACAGCATTTGGCTGATCTGTCTGATTCTTTGGATCAGGCAGTAAATGGAAAAGGAATACAGATCGTGACAATCAGCAGGCCATCGGCATATGGTGAATACTCTCCATACAGATTTGCAAAAACGGAAGAGGAATTCGTCAGGGAAGTGCATGAAATGGTTTGATGAATGAACCGATCGAACAAAGTAAGGGCATAAGTCAGAAAAGTCAATATTGTGCCTGCGGAGAGATCCGCAGGCTTTTTTATGCGACAAGAGCCGGAATGGCCGGGCGATCTACGACCTTGCGGCATCGTATACTGAGCGGGCATGTCAGGATATGCGAAAGCACCATATCTCCCTTTCTAACATCGTCTCCTTTGCAGTAATTGCAGACATTGTTCCAGACGAGGTAGTTGTTCAGGTACTTGGTCGAAACGCCATGGAACCCATCCAGAAACTCATCCAGCCGGCTGTGATAGCTGTTGACGTGCTGGATGTGATAGATGCCTTTCTTAGCTCTTCCGCCTTTGATCGTGACGATCTCATTTCCCGTCTCATGGCAGTACAGGGAATACGGACGAAGGCCGTCCGTGACCATGACGGCTTCTTTGTCGATCTTCCCGTCGTATACGGCATGGATCGCCTTTTTGCTGAGGACGCCGAGTTTCGCCACTATGGCGATGGATTTCTTATTTCGGTTGACGGCACAGGGAACGCAGACCTGCTCTTTTGACAAGCCCCTCTTGTGGACTCCATGCCCGCGCTTATGGGCAGGCCTCGGCATGGAAAACGAGCCTGCTCCGTGGTTGTGGTTGCCCTTGTAAGAGACGCGGAAGAAGGTCTCATCCGCTTCCACGATGCCGTCCAGAACGACACCGTCCTCCATCTCCCGGAGAGCGTCCAGTATCTTATGCCTCCACGGAAAAGCGGTGTTCCTGTGGATCTTGCATCTCTTTGCCGTCTTCCTGACAGATAGTCCGTCCATCATACAGTCGATAAACTTTGCCCATGTATCATAGTCTTTATGTGTTCCAGACACGACGCTGTTGGAAGTAGCCGAGAAGGTGGAGCCGCAGTCTATGCAGCGGTATCTCTGACTGCCCTTCCTGTCATGACCGTTGCGCACAACATGGACGCAGCCGCATTTTGGGCACACGAGGCCGTCCTTGAAGCGAAGTTCAGCGGCGGCATCGTTCAGGGTCGCAGACTTTACGACCCGCCCGAGCACGATGCGCCTGAACTTCTCCTGGTCATCATCAGAGAGCATGTCGTAGTCAGACATTATGGAAATCAGCGTCGGCATAAGAAAATCCTCCTACCCCTAAGTATAGGAGGGCTTTCGCTGCGTGTCACTCAACCGCTGGTTTAAAACGGCGATTTTCATCACACTGTTGTGACAGAGCCAAAATATTCCATATACATGCTTAAATGTGTGTTATACTGGATGCAAATTAATGTGCTGATCAGGAATTTGATCTGCGCATCCCAGAGGGAGGTTTTTATAATGGCAGAGGAAGAAATCAAGAAAGAAACCCAGGCTCCTGCAGATGAGCCTCAGACCATGGCAGACGTCGAGGCGGAGCTGAATGCTTCGTTCCGCCAGATCAACGAAGGCGACACTCTCGATTGTGAAGTTGTCGGCGTTGAAGATGACAAGGTTACAGTCGACATCGCTTCCTACACGGACGGAATCATCCGCAGGGAGGATGCAAGCGACGACCCGGACTACGCGCTCAAGGATCACTTTGAAGTTGGACAGAAGTTTCAGGCAACTGTCATCCGCCGCGATGACCATGGTCATGTTGGCCTCTCCCTGAAGAAAGCCGCCGCTCTCGCAGCATGGGACCGTGCAAGACAGCTTCTTGATTCGAAGGAAAACATCCACGTCAAGATCACCGGAGTTACCAAGGCTGGCGCGATCGCCAATCTTGACGGCATCCGTGCTTTCATTCCGGCATCCAAGCTCTCTCTTGGCTATGTCTCCGATGATGATCTTCCAGGCTGGATCGGCAAGGACATCGAAGTCCGCGTCATCACCGCTGACGAAGAAAAGAAGAGCCTGGTTCTCTCCGCCAGAGACATTCTCTTCGAGAAGCGTGACGAAGAGCGCAAAGCTCATCTGGCACTGGTCAAGGCGGGAACCGTCACAGAGGGAACGGTCGAGTCCCTCAAGGACTACGGTGCATTCGTCGACATCGGAGACGGTGTGACAGGTCTCCTTCACGTTTCCCAGATCAGCCAGAAGAGAATCAAGACCCCATCTGACGTCCTCAAAGTCGGTCAGAAGGTCAAGGTCAAGATCACCAGAGTCCAGGATGGCCGCGTCTCCCTGAGCATGAAAGCCCTCGAGGATGGAGAAGCTCCTGTTCAGGAAAAAGAGGAAGAGCATATCGTGATTCCGAAGAGTGAAGAGATCGGAACCACCCTCGGCGATCTGCTGAAGGGAATCAAGCTGTAAAGTTTCCGGCATTTCAGTATTTTATAGCTTAACCGATATTCAAATACGAAACACAAAGGTCCGGCCGTCCGGTCTGGATATCCCGATTAAATGGATATCCACTCCGGACGGTCGGACCTTCTTTTATAAATTGTCCCTATATTCTTCTACAGCGACCCAATCAGTCGTTCCCGAACAGTCCCTTGAACCACTCGGAGACTTTTCCGGTCCAGCTCTCCGGCTGAAGCTTCACGCCGTACTTATCGCACTGGTAAGCCTCTGCATTCTCACCGCCGATATCATACTTCAGGTGGTAATAATGGGTATCTATGTGGATGCCTCTTACGCCATCGATCATGCAGTGCGGCTGAATCTTGATCCTGCCGTCGAACGGCTGGTTCGTCGGGATCTTGATCTTGATCTCGTAGACGCCCGGTTCGACCTCAGTGGAGTCGGTCCACGAGACGTAATCCGCACCGTTCACGATGTATCCGTACATATGAAGCGACGCGCGGAAGCCCTCAACCTTGTCGGAAGTGACATTATCGATCCGGTAGGTGATCGTGGAAGTCTCCGGATCATACTCCCCATAGTGGATATCAGCAGTGACTTCCTTCAGGTTGGACTGTTCATCCATCCAGTCAGAGCTCTTCATCAGCTCAGTGTTGACATAATCAAGTCCGTCTCTCTCAACCAGAGTATCCAGGTCAGAGAAGAGGTTGGTCCCCATTCCAAGACGGTCTCCCTCGATCTTGACTCCCAGAGCCGCAAGGGTGGTCGGGAAGTTATCGATCGTTGCAAACTCACGGTAATCGTTTCTGACCGGCTCCACAGCCGGGTTCAGGTAGCAGGTGTAGACCTTGCGGCGATAGTCGTAAGCTGCCCCTGCACAGAAGGTCTTGTTCATAGTCGGATGGTCGCCTGAAAGAACAACCGTAGTATTCTCATACCAGGGCTGCTGCTGGATCCACTTGACAAACTCGGCCACCTGCTTGTCATTCAGATGAATGACATTCGCATACTGTTCCGGGTACAGATCCTCATACCCGGTATCCTTGTATCCCTCCGGATAGTGCGTATCAACCGTCAGCATGGTAAAGTCAAACGGCTCGCCGCTCTCACCCAGCTCAGTCAGTCTCTTCTTTGCATAATCGAAGAGCTTGACATCCTCAAATCCCCACCAGACCTTATAGTCCGCCGGGAGAGTTCCATCCGTCGTAAATCTCTTCCAGTCATAGAAATCAAAATTCCCATGCTCGGAGAAGCAGAGTCTTCTTCCTCCGAAGGTCGCATCCGATCCGAACATCATGTTCATCGTATATCCCTCTTTCTGAAGGATATCACCGATGCAGGTCAGGTTCGGGAAGAAAGAATCCTGTGTATTCATGAAGTTGGTCCCGACACCGTTGATCTCAATCGGAATCTTCAGCGGCAGCCCGGAAGTGGCCGCCCACATCCCTGCCATCGTCCAGGTAGAATACTTCAGCGCATTGCCGCCATCAAGCGTCGTCGCCTGCTGGTCTCCCGCGAAGTCATAGCTGCCCTCGGTCCTGGCAAGCTTGGTCAGCTCCGGAATATAGTTATCATCAAAGATTCCGCCGCTGTCCTTATCGGAGTAAGTCATCTCCATCGACTCAAGGAAAATGTATATCAGGTTCCTCTTTTTCTCAGGGAACGTAAGATTGACCGTCGTGGGATCGACGTAATTGTCCTCGATATACGTGGACTTCTCACCAAGAGAAGAGAGCCTCTGCCCGATTCCCAGCTTGTCCCAGATTCTCCTCACCTGAATAGTGCCGAAAACGACCGCAGCAATCATGACGACCGGGAGCAGATACCTGCGAAGCAGTTTCCTGACCTTCGTATTTTTCTTCTCATAGTCCTTCCTGAGCCTGTCCGCTTTCTCCACGGTGATCTCAGCAGGAACGACGGTCTTTTCCTTCTTCCCGTCCTCTTTCACCTTCCGCGCTTTCGGCGGCTGCTTCGGCAGCAGGAAGATATGGTAGATGGCGATCAGCGCAAGCAGGATGGCTACCGGTCCGATCACACAATACGCAATATAGCTCCAGATGATCCCGCTGTCTGTCCCTTTCAGCGGCTGGGTCATGGTGAACAGGACCTCATCCAGCGACAGATCACCCCATTCATCCGTGACCCACTTGGCCGACAGGCCTGCGATCATCATGAAAGTCGTAACAAAATAGAGAATAAAACGGATCACTCTCCACCTTGTCTTCTCACGCGGATACACCGGAGCGACCATCTTCTGCTCCTGGCCCGCAGCCTCATTCTTGTTAAATTTCTTCTCATTACTCATCTGCATCAGTTCTGTCTTCTTTCTAATAAAGCGATTCAATAGAAGCTAAAGACGCATTGAAGTATTATAACAGTAATAAACTCGATAAACAATGAAAAATCTATGAAAAATTCCTGTAAAAGTCCGCAATTTTCCCGCAAAAAGGCGCTCCGGATAACCGAAGCGCCACAGCATTCCACAATTCATTTTTATATCACAGTCCTCAGGCATACCTGCCCACCGCCCTGTTCATGAAGGAACATGTCACTCAGCTGACCTCTTTTTCGGCCGCCTTCAGGAATCTCGCGTACTCCTCATCCGTGCACCTTACATAGTGAGTACCCTCAACATGATGGGAAGTTCCCTTGTTGTAGTCGATTCCGCTCGAAGCATAATCATAAGTCTCCGCGACACGCTTCTTCTCCACGACCGGGTTAGGGGACGGGATCGCCGAAAGCAGCGACCTGGTGTACGGATGGATCGGATGGGAGAAGATCTCATCCGTCGTTCCGGTCTCGAGCAGATGTCCCAGATGGAGGACACCGATCCTGTCGGAAATGTACTTGACCATAGACAGATCATGAGCGATGAAAAGATAAGCCGTACCGGTCTCATCCTGAATATCCTTCATCAGGTTGACAACCTGTGCCTGAATCGATACATCCAGAGCAGAGATGCACTCATCCGCGATGATCAGACTTGGATTCATGACAAGCGCCCTGGCGATCCCCACACGCTGTCTCTGGCCGCCGGAGAACTGATGCGGATATCTGCCCGCATGCTCCGGAGCAAGACCAACCTTCTTCAGGATGTTTCTGATCATCTCCGCTCTCTCTGCCCTGCTTCCATACATATGGTTGATATCCAGCCCTTCGCCGATGATATCCTCAACCTTCTTTCTGGGATTCAGGGATGCCATCGGGTCCTGGAAGATCATCTGCATCTGGGTACGGAGCATATGGTTGCCCTTGACATTCAGCTTCCCGCTGATGTCAGTCCCCTTGAACGTGATCTTACCGTCAGTCGGATCATAAAGGCGGATGATCGCCCGCCCGATCGTGGACTTTCCGGAACCGGACTCGCCGACCAGCCCATAAGTCTCTCCCGGATAGATCTCAAAGCTCACATCGTCAACCGCTTTGACCGTGAAATTACGGTTCACCTTGAAATACTGCTTCAGCCCCTCAACCTTCAGGAGCGGCTCATTTCCAGTTCTGCCCATCAGTCCCCGCTCCTTTCTGTCCTGTCCGCAGCAGCCCCCGTCTTTGCCTCAGACTCTGCTCTGGCGGCAAGCGCCTCCGGTGAATTTCCAGTGCCTAGGATTCCTGCGCTCTTCTTCGTGCGCTCCAGTCTCGCCTTCAGTTCCGGCGGCATCTCTACCTTCGGAGCTCTCGGATCAAGCAGCCAGGTTGCCGCATAGTGTGTCTCCGTGACCTTGAACATAGGCGGCTGCGCCTTGTCGTCGACAAGGAGTGCATACTTGTTTCTGGGTGCAAATGCATCTCCCTGTTTCTCGTGAAGCAGGTTCGGAGGTGATCCCGGAATCGTGTACAGACGCGGATCGTCTGTCTCCAGATCCGGCATGGCAGAAAGAAGTCCCCAGGTATAAGGATGCTTCGGGTCATAGAAGATCTCGTTGATGGTACCTTTCTCGACGATCTTGCCTGCGTACATCACGTTGACAAAATCCGCGATCTTCGCGACAACGCCCAGATCATGCGTGATATAGATGACAGAGATCCCTCTCTCCTTCTGGATCCGTGAGATCAGCTCCAGGATCTTCGCCTGGATGGTAACATCCAGCGCAGTCGTAGGCTCATCGCAGATCAGAAGGTCCGGGTTGCAGGCCAGCGCGATCGCGATGACGACCCTCTGTCTCATACCGCCCGACAGCTGATGAGGATAGTTCTTCATTCTTGCTTCCGCATCATTGATGCCGACTTCCTCGAGAAGTTTTACAGCTTTCTTATGAGCCTCCTCCTTCGGCATATGGAAATGCCAGATCATGCCTTCCATGATCTGATTTCCGATATTCATCGTCGGGTCAAGGGAGGTCATCGGGTCCTGGAAGACCATGGCCATGCGCTTGCCGTTGATGTGGGTGCGGATCCATTTCTTATCCTTCGTAAGAATCTCAACCTTCTCTTCGCTTCCGTCATCATGGCGGTAGGTGAAGTTGATCGTACCGGAATTCACCACGGCGTTCTTGGCAAGAATGCCCATGGCAGCCCTCATCGTGACGGACTTTCCGGACCCGGACTCGCCGACGATCGCAACCGTCTCGCCCTTGTGGAGCTCGAGATCGATTCCACGGATCGCATGGACATAACCGGCTGTCGTCTTGAAGCTGATGTCGAGATTTTTGATGTCCAGAATCTTTTCGCGTGTATCCATTTACATCTCCTTCATCTTCGGATCAAGAGCCTCTCTGAGGCCGTCGCCGATCAGATTGAAGCTGAGCATCAGGAGCGCCATGACGATGACCGGCGCCACGATCTGGTAAGGATGGGTGGTGAAACTGTTGTAGCCATCCGAGATCAGAGAACCCAGCGAGCACTGCGGTACAGGAATTCCCAGTCCGACGAAGGAAAGGAATGCCTCCGTGAAGATTGCGGTCGGAATCGAGAACATAACCTGTGTGATGATCGGTCCGATGATGTTCGGAAGGATCTCCGCAAAGATGATGTGAAATGGTCTTGCGCCCAGTGTCTTTGATGCCAGTACGAACTCCTGCTCTTTCAGCTTGAGCATCTCCGCGCGGGCGATCCTGCTCATGCCGACCCACTCAGTCAGCATCAGGGCGAAGATGATGGTGATCATGCCGGGCTTCAGGATCAGCAGCAGAAGCGTTACGATGACAAGTCTCGGAATACCGTTCATAACCTCCAGGATACGCTGCATGATCATATCGACCTTGCCTCCGAAGTAGCCGGAGATCAGGCCATAGGACATACCGATCACCATATCGATGATGGTCGCCGCGACTGCAATGATCAGAGATACGCGGGCGCCCTGCCAGGTACGGGTCCATATATCACGGCCATAGCGGTCGGAACCGAACCAATAGTACGTATCGTCCAGACCCTGCTCTTCATACAGGTTGACGGTATTGGTCCCTGTCGAAGTAGACATCTTCTCATCGCCGTTGAGGATTCCGATCTTCTCGATTCCCGGAACACGGGGGGCAAGATTCTTGCTCTTCAGGTCCTGGGTCGAGTAGTCGTAGCCATTCATATGAGGTCCTATGATCGCCATCAGAACGATGATGAGAACGATCCAGAGACCGACTACACCGGACTTTTTCTTCTTAAAACGTGTCGTAATGTCCTTCCAGACGGACTGGGAGGCGAAGTTATGGTCGACCTCGATCGCGGCATCCTTCTTCAGGACGAAATCCGAATCAACCGGAGTATATGCCTGCTGTGGAGTGAAGGTCGCAGTCTGGGTTTTTGCTTTTGCCATGTCAGCTTCCCTCCTTTGCAAGTCTGATTCTCGGATCGATCACACCGTACAGGATATCAACTACCAGCATGATTGCGATGTACATGGCGGAGTAGATGAAAGCGAGAGATATGACGACATTATAGTCATTTGACTGAATCGCGTTGACAAGGAGTGAACCGACGCCCGGGATCGCAAAGATCTTCTCGACAACCAGCGATCCGGTCATCAGATCGACGATCAGCGGTGCCAGGACTGTGATGATCGGGATCAGGGCATTGCGGAGAGCATGGGCAAAGATCAGCTTTCTGCCTGAAAGGCCTTTGGACTCCGCCAGCAGCATGTAGTCGGAATCCAGGACTTCCATCATCTCGGTCCTCGTGAAACGGGCGATCGTCGCCATCGTGAACATGGACAGGGAGATCGAAGGCAGCCAGCTGGATGCCATCGGCTGTTTTGCGGAGTACAGCATCGGAAGCCACTTCAGCTTGAAACCGAACTGATAGGAGAGAAGCAGCGCAAATACATAGGAAGGAACCGAGACGCCGATGACGGATATGATCGTGCAGATCGTATCCCAAATCGTATCATGGTTCAGCGCCGCGATCAGGCCAAGAATGAGGCCGACCAGAGCTCCCAGCCCGACAGCCATGCCGCCGATCCGGATCGAGATCGGGAGCCTTGTCGCGATCAGCTGCGAGATCGGGGTATTCTTGGATATGTTGTAGCTCACGCCGAAATCACCAGTGAGCATATTTTTCACATATTTAAAAAACTGCACAACGACCGGCTGATCCAGACCGTATTTGGCGTACAGAGTCGCCTTCTGGGTCTCGTTCAGCTTCTCATCATTGAAGGGAGATCCTGGCATCAGCTGCATCAGGATAAATAATACAAGAAGTATGACGAGCAGCGTGAAGATGGAGGTCAGAACACGCTTACCGATGTATTTCTTCACAATAACCTCTCCTCCCATATCCTGGGACATGTCTCCCGCCCCGCCTTTTTCTGCGAAGCAGTTTCCCCATCCACCCGGATATGCCTGCGGAGCGGATGCCCCGCGCCAAGTTGTTGGTTTGCCTTAAGATACGACTATAGGTGCCAGACACCTTGCCGGTGCCCGGCACCTATCTATTCCGGTACTTTTTCAGGTATCAGGCATCTTCCGGTGCCTGGCACCTATCTATTCATCTTACTCTGCAGCCTTTACTGTATCCTTATATACACGGTTCAGAGCAACCGGGTGGTACTCGATTCCGGTAACGGCCGGTGAAACCATCTCAGCGTTGGACTGAGTGTACAGCGGGAAGATAACTGCTTCGTTCATAACAAGCTGCTCAGCATCGTAGAGCTTGCTCCAGCGGCCTTCTGCATCGGTAGCAAGATCGCCGGTGGTGCACTCGTCGATGATCGCATCATAGTCCTCGTTGGACCAGAAGCCATAGTTGTTGGAGTTGTCGGTTACCCACATTCCAAGGTAGGTCATCGGGTCTGCGTAGTCCGGTCCCCATCTGGTAAGACCCAGCTGGAAGTTGCCGTCCTGCATATCCTGGACTCTCTGCTTCTTCGGCTCAACAACAAGGTTGACGGTCAGACCCGGAAGGTTGGTCTGCCACTGTTCCTGAAGAACGGTAGCAACCTTCTGCGGAGCATCATCCGCATCAACTACCATGTCAAGGCTGAAGCTGTCCTCTCCAAGCTCCTCAAGACCCTTCTGCCAGAACTCTGCTGCCTTTTCCGGATCAGAATCGCAGACATCCTTGAACTTCTCCTGATCACCTGAGAAGTCAGATCCATCCGGGCCGGTCGCGAACTGCGGCGGAACCGCGGTGAAGGTCGGAAGAGAACCATCCTTGAGGACATCCTCGGTGATGGAAGTTCTGTCGATTGCGAAGGTCAGAGCCTTGCGGATGTTTTCGTTCGCAAGTTCCGGTACGTCCTTCATGTTCGGAGATACATACCAGAGATAACCGGCGCCGACTGCAAGGAATGCCGGGTCATCCTTGACCTGGTCAACCTGATCGCCGTTGACAAGAGTGGTGTCAAGGTCGCCGGACTGATAGCTCATCAGAGCGGTCTGGGAATCCTGGATGACCTGATAGTCAAGTCCGGAAAGCTTTACACGGTCTGCATCATAGTAATCCGGATTCTTGGTCAGATGGAACTCGGTTGCTGCCGGTTCATAGGAATCCAGAATGAATGCACCATTGCTGAGTGTGGTCTCCGGAGAGGTCCCGAAGGTGTCTGCGCAAGACTCGAAGAAGCTCTCGTTGACCGGATAGTAGGTCGGGAAATACATCAGGGACAGGAAATAGGAAACCGGAGCGTTCAGCTCGACCTTGAGGGTCTTGTCATCGACAGCGGTAACACCAAGCTCTGACTTATCCTTCTCACCGGCGATGATCTCGGCTGCGTTCTTGACCTGGCCGATATCGCTCAGCATATAAGCGTACTCGGAAGCGACATCCGGATCGACGGCTCTCTGCCAGCCGAATACGAAGTCGTTTGCAGTGACCGGATCGCCGTTGGACCACTTTGCATCCTTCAGCTTGAAGGTCCAGGTAAGACCATCATCAGAAGTCTCGTAGCTGTCTGCAAGTGCGTTGACCGGCTGTCCGTCTTTATCCATCTGCATCAGGCCATCCGTGTAATCTGCGATGACCTCGAAAGAAGTACCATCGGTAGCCTGCTGCGGGTCGAGGGACTCGACCGGGGTCTCGAGCATGATGCTCAGATCGTTCGCTGCGTCATCCGCAAGTGCAACGGTCGGAACAGCTCCCGGAACCATTCCAAGTGCCATAGCCGAAGCCGTGAGGGCTGCGACATAAGCTTTTGCCTTGTTCATATTCCACTCCTCCTTTTATCTGTAAGTACCATAGCAGCGCATCAGGAAATTTTTTGTCATGGGAACACAATCCCCTGCGCTTATTCAGGATGATAGCACGTTAAAGTGTTGAAGTAAACAACAAATTCCGCCATTTCCTGTATTTTCCCAAAAAATGTTTGTTGAATCTTCCCTTTTTCAGTTCGAAATGTGTTCAGATAAGCGGTTTGAGTGAAACTTTGTCTGGCGTGCAAAAATATTTTTCGTATCGATATGAGTTTCAGATCGTTCTTGATACGATGTAGCGGGGCCGCCTCTTCGCTTCCTCATAGATCCTCGCCACATAGTATCCGATGATTCCCAGCGAGATCATGATAATGCTTCCGATCAGAAGGATCAGCAGGATCACCGTGGTAAATCCTTCCACCGAATGTCCGGAAAAATAGCGGACAAGTGTCTGTATTCCAAGGATGATCGCGAAAATGAATACACATATGCCGGCACCTGTCACGAACTGCATGGGTGCTGTCGAATAGCCGGCGATATTGCTGATCGCGTACCTGACCAGCTTCTTTGTCGACCACTTGGAGACACCTGCCTCTCTCTCCTGGACATCAAATTCGATCTGGGTCTGCTGAAAGCCGATCCAGGAGCTCATCGCCCGGAAGAAAGCGTTCTGCTCCGGCATATCCAGAAGCGTATTAACTGCTCTTCTGTCCAGCAGCTTGAAGTCCGAAGCCCTGGACATATCGATTCCGGTCGCCTTCGACATCAGCCTGTAGAACATGCCTGCTGCCGCTCTGTGGGCCCCGCTCTCCTTGCCGCGGCTCTTCTTCACTCCTTCGATGACCTCATAGCCCTGTTCCCAGAGCCGGTACATCCCGACCAGAGTTGCCGGCGGATGCTGGAGATCGCAGTCCATGACGGCAACACAGTCGCCCTTTGCGGCCGCAAGTCCGGCGAAGATCGCTGCTTCCTTCCCGAAGTTTCTGGAGAAGTGTACGCCATGCACTCTTTCATTTCCGGCATGGGCAGTCTGGATCTCGCTCCATGTCAGGTCTTTCGAGCCATCGTCGACAAAAACCAGCTCATAATCGATTTTTTCTTTTTCAAGCAGGCTTCCGAGTACCTTCACGGTCTTCGGAAGCATGGCCTCCTCGTTGTAGGCGGGGAGAACTACAGAAAGTGACGGCATGTCTGCCTCCTTTATTTTTTCCGGCGGAAGATGATCAGTTTGGAAAACACATAGTTCAGGACCACGACCAGGACTGAGACCACGACTTTGGCCATCATGCCCTTGACGCCCAGGACCTTCTGGTCCATGCCAAGCTTCACCAGAAGCGGAACGCCCGCCATCTCGATGACGCCGGTGATCAGCCTTGCCGATACGAAGAGCGCTGCCTCCTTCAGGACAAAACCGATCTTCCAGCTGTAGCTGTGGAAGACCCATACTTTGTTGGTCAGGTATGCAAAAACGACTGCACAGATCCATGAGAGGACGTTGGAGACCGTAATGCTCCATCCGCAGATCTTCGCGAAGAACGCGTAGGTTCCCCAGCTGACGACCGTCGTGAGGACGCCCATGATCAGGTAGCGGATCACTTCTCCGAGGTCCATCTTTCCTGATTTTTTCTGATTTTCACTGACTTCCATAGATACTCCTGAAAAAATGATGCGGGGTTCAAGGTTCTTCCCGTTTCCGTGCAGGCACGGCGCGGAGAATGACCACGGGACCCTTGCATCATATCATAAATCCCATGCTTCCGCAGGCTGCTTTCAGCTGCGCCCCGAACTGATCATAGAAATCCTTGTCCGTGTCGAAGCCCGCCATGTAGCACTTCTCCAGAATGAGCATGCAGACCAGATGCCGGATGCCCTTGCCCGCTGCCGCGCGGGCTTTTATGCCCATGGCACCGGATCCGCCCCTGTCTGCTGCGGAGGCTGCCTGCGCGCCGGCAGGTCTCCGGTCTCCTGCTTCTTCCGCCTCTCCCAGGTCGCAGACCTGCTGAGCTTTCTTCAGAAAAGCGTGCCACTTTCTGCAGTAATCTTCGTAAGCCGCCAGGTTCGGGATTCCCAGCCACTTCCTGACCTTGACCTTGCTTCCGGTGCAGTGGGTGCACTCTCCCACCTGCAGGATGTAGGAAAAGTCTCCGTCCTCCCAGCTTCTTCCAAGTGGATAAAGTCTGCAGATTCCGGGACGGAACGGATGGATCCCGCACCTTCCGTCCGCTCCAAGGTACGGACATACCCCATCCGCCATGTTCAGGACCGGCTGAATCAGTCCGTCGATCACTTCCAGGCGGACCGTCCGGCCAAGAAGCCCTTCCAGCCCCTGTCCGGTTGCCTTCTGAAGATCATAGATATCGTGCGGATCGAGAACGATCAGAGCATCCATCCTGCAGCAGTCCGAACAGCCGGCGCATCCATTTGTCCCGATCTTGACCAGATCGTCCGGGCGGTAGCTTCTGCCGTCTGAGATATCCTCCACTGAGACATTTCTCTTCATAATACTGCCCTCCTGACCATGATTTTATACGATTCTCTCCGCTTTCGCCATACGCAGAAAAGTCCCGGGATGAGACCGCGCTCCGCAAATGGATGCCGCCTTATCTCAGGACTTTTCTTCTGCCGCCCCTGCCATGATCTCCGACAGCACCGGCAGCGCATTATATAGGTAGCGATCGGTCGCATGGCTGTCATGCTCCTCGCCTTCCCCCATCAGGAAGGCCACGTTGCAGGGCTGCCCTTCCCCCGCATTCTGCGGAAATGTGAAAAACTCCGGATGTTCTTCCTCGTCCCCGACCTGTGCCTTCACGACTTCCCTCGCAAAATCCTCCGAGCCTGTGCAGGAGTAGAGGAAGAAGTCATCTTTTCCATAGCCTTGCTTTTTCACGGCGTCCATGATGTACCTGGCACCAAAGTCGGACATGGTGCCAGTCTCCCGGGCGTCCGGTCCCCAGTAGAGCGAACCGCTCATGCAGAGGAAGGTATGAAAGTAGGCGAGGCTGTCGCAGAGGCGATAGTAGGCGGTCACGCTTCCCATCGAGAA
>Ga0326514_10001634_pt1 | contig 14524 bp, 16 predicted proteins | sample 3_2548_0518_D_FD_203653 | JGI IMG/M metagenome (GOLD analysis project Ga0326514, IMG submission 203653) | Bovine rumen microbial communities from UC Davis, California, United States - 3_2548_0518 | ecosystem: Host-associated > Mammals > Digestive system > Stomach > Rumen | place: USA...
CGACGAAACCCTGAAAAAAACGACCGCACCAGAGCCCGCACAACAGGCCTCAAAAGACAAAAACGATAAGACAACCGCGGAAAAAGCAAACACCCCTGTAAAGAGCCCTCAAGGGCCAAATACAGCAAATGCCCAAAAGGAGGCTCAAAAATGAGCCCAGAAGCCGCAGAATTACTCCGAAAACGCGCAAAAATCGAGCTAGCACGCAAAAGCCTCTGGCATTACTGCCAACTGCAGACGCCGGGCTTTTATTTACAGGACCGAACATACCTCCACGAAATGGCCGACACGATCCAGAAATTCATCGAAACGCCAGGCGCTCACTTTCTCGTCATTTCCGCACCGCCACGCCATGGCAAAACGCTGACCGCACAGCACGCGAGCGAATGGTGCCTAGGCCGAAACCCCCACACGACAATCATCACAGGCTCATACAATGAAATCTTAAGCCAACAATTCTCAAAGGCCGTCCGCAACGCGATCGGCGAGCAAAAGGCCGACGCGAACCGCGTCGTTTTCTCGGACGTCTTCCCGGGCGTAAACATTAAGCGCGGCGACGCAAGCGCAAAGCTCTGGGGAATTGACGGAAGCCCAACCACGAACTACCTCGCAACGAGCCCAGGAGGCACCGCAACCGGCATCGGCGCAAAGTTTCTCATTCTGGACGACACGATCAAGAACCCGGAAGAAGCATACAACGCAAGGACGCTCGACAACATCTGGCTCTGGTTTACAAGCAACCTGATGCAACGCACCGAGGGCAACGATTACAAGATCATCGTCATCGCAACCAGGTGGGCAAAGGGCGACCTTTCCGGACGAATTCTCGACAACTACCCGGACGCGCAGGAAATCAAGCTCAGAGCCGTCCTCAAGCCGGGAGAAATGCTCGACAGCCGAATCTTGAGCTGGCAAGATTACCAACTCAAGACGCAGGAGATGAACCCGGACATCGCCGAGGCCAACTACAACCAGGAGCCAATCGAGCGCAAGGGCGTCCTCTACCCGAGCCTCATGGAGTGGACCGAAATCCCAGAAGACACCCCGGCCACAGTTTATGGGCGCTGCGATACCGCAGACACCGGAACCGACAACCTGGTCAGCATTTACTACCGCAAGGGTAAAAACGGCGACCTTTACATAACGCACATTTACTCAAGCGACGAGCCGATGGAGATCACAGAACCGGCAACAGCAAAAGACATCGCCGAACAGAAATGCGTCCAATTCAAAGTGGAGAGTAACAACGGCGGCCGAGGCTTCGCAAGAAACATCCAGAAACTCCTGGAGCAGCAAGGAACCGGCTGCTCGGTCATGACCGTAGCCCAGAACGCCAACAAGGAAGCAAGAATAATGAGCTCGGAAACCTTTGTAAAGCGCCACATTTTCATGCCACCCCACTGGCGCCAGAAATACCCGGAGGCGTACCGCAGAATAACCACCTACATGCGAGGCGGAAGAAACCAACACGACGATGAGGTGGACGTCTTGGCGAGCCTTTATGAGGACAACGCACTCCGCGAGGCACAGGTCCAGGACATCAGCGCACTCACCGGCCAAAAGCGCAGACGCTCACCATTTGAGCGCAGCTGGTAAAAATAAGAGCGACACAAAAATAAAAACATGCTACAATAAAACCAAAAGGGGAAAGAAAAAGAATGGATCCAAACGTACTAACCCTGGCAGGCGTCTGCGTCACTGCGGCAAGTGGCGTGATTGTAGCAATCGTCCAAACAACAGCAAGCAGCCAGAAGAAAGTCCTCGGAGCAATAGGGGATGTAAAGAAAGACCTAAGCGCAAACAGCCGCGCAACGGTAGCCACAACCAGAAGCCTCATCTCAGGAATTCACGAAAAATACAAGAACACGAAGAAACTCCCCGAAAAGACATGGAGAAACGTGCTCGATTTATACGAAGCATACAAAGGCATCACGATCGACGGCCACACACCAAACAGCTGGTGCGACGAAATCGTCGAAGAAATGCGCAAATGGGAAAAAGTCTAAACAGGAGGTAAAAATGGAAAAAGCACCGACCACAACAACCCCAACACAAACACCAGACAAGGAAACTAAAAAAAGAATCGCCGGACGCAAGTCATTCACAGCAACGGTCGTCACATTCGCATTGACGGCGCTGCTTTGCTTCATGGCTTGCTTTATTTTAATCACCGACAAAGAAGACAAGTACGGAGTCATCCCAAGCGCGGTGGCCGTAACGGTAGGCGCGATCCAGTTTTACTTTGGCACTAAACAAGGAGGCAACAATGGCTAAACAGAGCACATATTATAGACCACCGGTACGCTTCACACTTCCCGCAGGAAGCGAACCAACCCCAGAAAACATCGAAAAGGCGGTGGAAGAACTCCGCAAGCGCCAGGACAGATACGAGCAGCTCTACGATTACTACATCGGCGACCAACCAATCCTCTACAGGACAATGGAATCAGACGCAGCAAAAAACAACAAGCTCGTAAACAACTTTTGTAGCTACATCGCGGAAATTTGCGCGGACTTCCTACTCGGCAACCCGGTAGATTACCAGGCGCCAGAAGACATCGACATCGATGAAATCATGAAATTATACACGAACCAGGGAATGAGCGACACAGACAGCGACCTCGCACTCGACGCAGGAATCTACGGCGTGGCTTATGATTTGACATTCGCAGACGAAAACAGCGAACCACAGACGGTCCAGATTGACACCCGCAACGCCCTCATGGTTTATGACGACAGCGTAAAGCATAACGAGCTCTTCGCAATTACCTGCGCAGACGAAACAGACGACAAGCGCAAGACAATCGGCCACGTCACAGTTTATACCCCAAGCGAAACCATCACCGGAAGACTTGACGGCGACAAATGGATCGAAGAAAACAGAACCCCGCACTTCTTCGGAGAGGTCCCGGTTTCAGTTTACAGAAACAACAAGAACGCCACCGGAAACTTTGAATGCGTGCTCGGCTTGGTAGACGCATACAACATCCTCCAGAGCGACCGCGTCAACGAGAGCGAACAGCTCGCAGACGCAATCCTGATGCTCAAAAACTTTACATTGACAGACGAAAACTCAGAACTTCTCCGCGAGAAAAGACTTCTGACAAGCGTGCCTGCAGACGGCGACGCTTCATACATCACGAAGCCATCAAACGAAGCAGACGCAGACCTTCTCAAGAATTCAATCGCAGACGATATCCACAAATTCAGCAAAACCCCGAACCTCAGCGATCAGAACTTCGTCGGCAACAGCTCCGGAGTGGCACTTTCATACAAGCTCCTCGCATTTGAGGAAGCAACCAAAACCCGCGAGCGCCACATGGAGAAAGGCCTCAAGAAACGCCTCCGCCTTTACTGGAACTTCAAAAACAGGATGACACTCAAGAACGCGAACACAGACATCAACCGCGTGGACGTTATCTTTAATAGAGCCCTACCAAAGAACGACTACGAAACAAGCCAGATGATCAACAATCTCAACGGAATCGTAAAGCCAGAAATTCTCGTCAAGCAGCTTTCATTCGTAGACAACGCAGAACGCGCACTCACACCAGAAGCCGCAGCGGAAGACGAACCGGAAACAGCACCGGAAACATACCCGCCAGTAACGGCAGAAGAAATCAACGCAGACATCGAAGAAAAACTAGCAGCAACGGAGGCATAGAGCCATGGCAAACTACGCGGACAGACGCGTCTGGATGATGACGGCCGCGGAAGCAAAGCTCGACGAAATCCGCAAAGAGCAAGCAACGGTCGACAGGACGAATAAGATCTACAGACAGGCCACCAAGAGCATCCAGGAGAGAGTCCAGGCTTTATACGACGAACTCGCCACACAGGATCCACAGAACCGCTGGAGATTTGAGGGCCTGAACACCCCGGCAACACTTAAGAGCGCAACAGCCCTACGCAAGAAGATCGAAAGCGCAGGGCTTACCGACTACGTCCCGGAACGCTTACAACGCCGCCTGAGCGTTTATGAGGTCATGGAACTCGACAACTGGTACACGATGACCAAAGCGGGCCAGGACGCCCACAGCACGCTCAAAAGCGCCCTAGAAGCCAAAATAAAGGACCAGGGCGAGATTTGGCAACGCGCACTTAAAGCAGGAGGCGCGGGCTTTGTCGGCTTTGATAGGAACCAGGTCGGGTACATGCTAGGCGAGAACTGGTACGGCGGAAACTTCAGCTCCAGATTATGGGATGAAACGCAGGCCAACTGGGGAAAGGTCCAGGAAGAAATCGCCAAGGCCCTAGCAAGCGGCCAGGATCCGCAAGTAACCCGCAGGAAGATAGCACAGATACTCGTAGGAGCCCACCAGGACGGCGTCAAGGGCTCCGGAGGCTTACAATACGACGTAGAACGCATTGTACGCACAGAAATGGCTAGAGCGGCCACACAGGCCGACATAATCAAATGGCAGAACGAGGGAGTGGACGAGGTCCAATGGAACGCGACACTCGAGGCCAACACCTGCGAGCACTGCAAGGAACGCGACGGCCGAGTTTACAAAATCAAGCAAGCACGCGACAGCGTCCCACTACACCCGAACTGCCGCTGCTTCCTCACCCCATACGACAGGACCATAGAAGAAAACCGCACAGACCGCAAACGCCAATACAAGGACGAAAACGGTAACTACGAGCTCATCGACTGGGCTCCGATTTCCGCACTCACGAAAACCGAAGACGGCTGGAAAGCGGCCAAGGTTTCCGCTTACTTCTTCCAGGCGAGCCCATGGACCACATACGAGCCACCAAAAACCACGCTGAAATTCACAGGCGAAATCAACGAGGGCTACACAGAACTCGCAAGCCGCGCAATCCAGGACGCAATCAATCAATACCCGGAAATTGGCTACGAGCTCAAGAACAGCTACGGAAACACAATCTACGAGCACCGCGGAATGAGCGCAACGGTGGGCAACGGCGTCGACATGATCGGCGGCGTGGTCTTCCCTTCCGGCGGAAACCAGGTCGGAGTGGCACTGGCATACCCGTCCACGCTTTCCGGAACCGCGAAAGCCATACGGGAGAAAATGGCCGAGATAGCGGCCAAACAATACGCCCAGGGCTTCTGGAGCACCGACAAGGTACAGCACACGATCATACACGAAATGGGCCACGTGCTCGAGAACTACATCCGCAAGCGCGCAGAACGCAAACCAGGCGAAACCGTACAGGAGGCCGGCGACCGCGCAATCCTTGAGATTTTACAAGCAGCAACCGGAGAAAAGGGCAAAAAGAACGTGCTCCAGGGCCTGACCGGAATAAGCCGATACGGCAGCAAGAACATCTCGGAGGGCTTCGCTGAGCTCTTCGCAAGAAGCATGGCACAGGACACGAACCTCAACAACAAGACGGTGGCACAATTTGTCAGCAAGCTCAACCAGGTCCGCGAAGACTTACCTCAGCGAGCGAAAGCAACAAGAGTAAAACTATCCACAGAGGGCCAGACGGCACGAATTGAAGAAATCACCAGAAAAGCCGAAAAGGCAGAATGGATCCACTCAGAATACGTGAAACTATTTGAAGAAAATGGAATAGGAACGGAAGCAATACCGGAGGCAATGAAAGAAAAACTAAAAACAAAGATGGCGGAAATTAAAAAAGAGGCGGATGCCATATTTGGTGAAGAAGCAAAACCGGCTAAAGCGCAGACGACAGCCATGCCGGCAAAAGCAAGGACGACAAGAACCAACCCGGTAAGCAAAGCGCAGACGGCAACGGCAAAACCAACAGGACCGTCAACCTTTAATGATTGGTACGACTCCCTAAGCATGGACGAAAAAGACGTAGTCAAGGAATACAAAGGCGGTGGCTACAGCATACTTTCAAAAATTCAAAGACAAGACCGAGATGACATCTACTGGCTCGACGACGAACAGTACGCAACAATAAAAGCAAGAAGCGACCTGCTCAAAAAGGCCGTCGATAAATTCGTGCTACCCGAAGAAAAGATCGTCTGGCGCGGAATTAGGTCAGAATCAAGAATTGACGTGATGGGCAGGCAAAGCGATCCACAATCAAACGAATTCGTAAAGAAGCTCAAGGAAATCAAGGTCGGCGAAACCTTTATAGATAAAGGCTTCTCATCAACCACCACCGACAGGAAAATCGCAGCCGGAAGAATCTACGGCTACACAGGAAAATCTCCAAAAGTCGGCGACAGCTTACTCGTGAGAATCAAGGTCCCTGCCGGCAAAGGAATCGCGGCGGAGCTTGATGATTTCAGTAAGCTAAAGCCGGAAGACTACTCGGAACGCGAGCTCCTGCTCAACGCCGGATCCAAATTCAAAGTCGTCGGAAAGTCGGTCGTGGAGATCACAAACTGGACGGACAAGAACAGCAAGCCGCGAAAAGTCACGCAACTCGATCTCGAATTGATGACAAAAGCAAGCGTAGCGACCACAGAACCGACCGCAAAGCCACTCACAAAACAAGAAGCCACACAGATCTACGAAAAGGCAATGGAAACAAAAGACACAATGAATGCCACCCTAGACGAGCTCAAAGAGGCCTACAAGGATGGAGGCGTGCCGTACGAATACTCCGGCGAAATCGGCCATCTAGCACGAAAGACAAGATGGAATGGCACAAACAGCATGAAATACACGCTCGAACATTTCTCAGAATTTAGCAAAGAGCGCATAAAAGAGCAAATGGAAAGCGCGCAACAGGACGTCGAAAAAGGCATCCAGCTAATGAAATTCGCAAAAGAAACAACGCAACTCTACAAAGACAAAAAAGACCTACAAGACAAACTGTGGGCAACGCGAATGGACGAACATACAATCGCAGAAAAACGCGACGCACTCGTACACAAAACAAAAGAACTGTCGACAAAAGCAAAAGACCTAGACGACTGGACCGCAATCAAGGCAATCGAAAAACTGCAAGAAGAAATCAAGTACCTGGTCGGATTAATTGACGATCAGAAAATCGGGTAGGGCCAAAAATAAGCCCTTGACAATTCCCCACTACATGGCGAAACAAGAAATCGGCCAACGTCGCAAAATAATGCGAGGGCCGATTTTCAAAATGCGACCAAAATGAGCACAAATTGTATAACAGGGGTAGAGCCAAAAATGAGATGGAACGCAAGCGGGCTAAAACACAACGTGCGCGGAGTTATTAGGCAATCCGGGCAATTTCAAAGTAGACGGGTAAACATTCAAAAATCGCCTAAACTTTCAATGTCGCACATTGTATAATCGCCCACAAACAAGCACCCAAAACTACAACACAAAACAAGATAAAATCAACCCACTCAGAAAAGGGATGGTGGCTCGACATTGACGCCCTCCTTCTTCAGCTCCGCGATCACAAACGCCTGAGCTTGACGCCAACCACGACAAACCGCAACGCGGAATCCGCAGCTCTCGAACGCGGCCAACCATTCCCTCTCCTCCTTTGATGGGTAGGCTTTGCGGACGGTTTCCGGAACTTTCAGCTCGATAGCAATGCGAACATTTGGCGGATAGAAAAAGAGCCAATCCGACACGCCGGACTTGACTCCCATACGTCTACGAAGCGCGCCCAGGCGCATGCGCTCGGCCTTATTTCTTCCCGGGTTTTCATTAGGAACATGGAAACCGCGAAGATCAGGAAAAGCAAGCCGGGTACGCTCAAGCCAAGAATTCAAACAACAGGACTCCTGGAATTCGTATTGTTTCATAATTTAATTGTAGCACAACAAAAAGACCGGGCAAACTTTGTGAGGAGCAAGCCCGGTCAAGTCAGCTCGAAACCTACCTAAAAACTGACACACCAATAATACCATAGAGCAAACAAAAAAGCCAGGCTGGTGGGCAAATGCCTGGCGAAATCATTGTACCACAAAAGAAAAAGACCGGCAAGAAACAGCCGGCCCGGAGGCGCTAGAAATTCTCAATGGTTATCTCGGATTTATACAGAAATGGCGACAACTCGATCGCAAAAGCGGAAACCTTAGCAGGCTCGGAATTGAAATAGACAATGAAATTGTCACCGTCCAGAACCGCACCACGATAGGCGCGGACGATTTCCGCAACCGCTGAAAGGTCAGCGTCCTGGCGAAGCCAGAGTTTAAAATGATGAACCTTCATAAAACCACCTCCTTGTAAAGTGCGCACCCCTGGGGAGATTATAGCATAAAAAGCCCGGGCCGCTTGCGCAAGCCCAGGCTGAAAAGATGAGGGGAGCAACGGAAGCTGCAATCCGCCTCGGCAACGCCGGAGGCATTGAGGAAACAAAGAGTCCTCCGACACTTTCATTATATCAGAGAAAAGCACGAACGGAAAAAAGTCCTTGACTAATTCCAATCATGTTATAATGGAAGCATAAGCCGACGGGCGTAAAACGGAATAAGGAGGAAATACCATGACCGAGAATAAATCTCAAGATAACACCAAAGATGAAAAAGACGTAGAAATGACTGAAACCGGAGCAGAAGAAACGACCGACACAAAGGCCGAAGAAACTGCAAAGAAATTCACTCAGGACGAGGTCGACAAGCTCATCTCGGAGCGTTTAAAACGAGCAGAGGCTAAAAAGGCCGGCGACATTGATGCAGCGGTAAAGAAAGCCATCGCAGACTACGACCGCAAGGCGAAAATGACCGAAGCTGAGCGTGCAGCCGAAGCAAGCAAGGAACGCGAGAACGAGCTCACAAAACGAGAACGCGAACTCGCAATCCGCGAGAATACAGCTCGAGCAAAGGAAATTCTCTCCGACCACAACATCCCTACGAGCCTTGTAAAACACATCGCAACCGCAGACGCAGACGAAACCGACGAAAATATCGCGGCATTTGAGGCAGACTGGTCCAAAGCACTACAAGCAGCGCTAAAAGACGCAGCCCGCGGAACCGCGCCACGCGACGCAAGATCGGTAGAAGACAAGCAAGGCGGACGCGAAATCAAGCATACCGGCACGCAGGTCTTATAACTTAATAAGCAAAAGGAGCCAACCATGGCAAGAACTAACGCACAAGCAATCTACACAGATGCAGCACAGCAAATCAAGGACCTTCTCGCAGAGCGCTACGATGCCCTCATCGAGAACATCCAAACTCAAGCAATCTCAATGCAAATCAAGAACCAGAACCTCTCCGGTGATCCACGCGCAGGCTCAGTCGAGGTTTCTCGCTTCGCAAACGCAACCGCAGCTAACTACGGTACCGCACGCGCAGCAGGCGCAGGCCAGAAATTAATCAACAGCGGCAAGGTCACCGTCAACATCGATGTCGACCGCGAAATCGTCACTGAAATCGAACGCAAAGACGCTCGCTTCAAAGGACTCGCAGACCTCATCGCACAACGCACACGCAACCACACACAGGTCATGTCGGTTGATCTTGATAACGCATTCTTCGCAGAAGCAGAACGCGCAGCAACCGCAGTTGACGTAACCGGCCTCACAAAGGCAAGCGAAAAAGTCGATGCAGTCATCGAAAAAATCACCAACACTAAGAACGCATGGGTAAACGGCGTCGACCGCGCAGAGGTCGAAATCACCGTAACAAGCGCAGTCTACGATGCACTCCTTCGCGAGCATGACTTCTCACCAATCAACGAAACAACCGTCCAGGCAGGCCGCCTCGGTCGTTTTCATGGCGCAACCATCCGCGAAAACATCCGCCAGACCGCAGACATCATCGGCCAACGCGTTGAATCAATCGCACAACCAGTCGTCATCGACGAATACACCGATCCAGAGAGAATCCCACTCTCAAACGCATACGCAACATCACTCTTCTACTCATACGGCACCAAAGCCGTCACTCCAGATCTTATCTTTAAGGTCGGTGGCGAAGTCGTAAGCGAATAGCAGACAAACCCTAAGCCCGGCGGGTAAAAGCCGGGCACCAGAATCAAAGGAACCATCACAATGGACGCAGACCAAAAGAACACGATCATAGGATACGCAAAAATCCTCTGCACCGGACTACCGGAAGCGAGCGACGAATTGCTGTCCTTTTCTGTTGATGAGGTAGCAGACCGCGTGATGCTTTATTTAAACGCGAAAGCGATAGATCCGGCACTCAACCGCGTAATCGCAAGAGTCGTCGTCGGAGCTTACAACAAGGCCCACGCCGAGCAAACAAGCACCGACGCACCGGAGCGCGAGGTCAAGTCGATGAGCGACAACGGCCAAAGCCTAACCTTTGGCGACCACGTCAAGCAATACTTGGCAACGGCCGAAGACAATGCCTTATTTGACGGCTTCGCAGACCTTCTCGCGAGATACAGGGAGGCCGACTGTGGACATACCGGAGTCATTCAAAGCGACTATTAGTGCCACATTTTACAACTCAGAACTCAAGGTCCGAAGCGTAACCACGCAGACAGACGCAGAGGGAGGGGAGCAAAAAGTAGCAGGACCAGTCGAAGAAACAACAACCGGGAACATCGCACCGGTCTCAGCAGAACTGAGCCAAACGATGCTCGGCCAGGACATAATCGCGGAGCTGAAGATCACAGCACCGGACAACATCCAGGCGGACAAGGGCAAACTCATCGAAGCAAAGGGCGAGATCTACGAAATCGTAGACTTCAAACGATACGAGAGCCACGCAGAAATGCTGGTAAAAAGATGGAGAAAACCATGAACGTCAGAATGCAAGTCTTAGGCATCGCGAGCGTCAAGAAATTTCTGGACATTGATGATCGATTTGACAAGCTGGCCGCTTTCCGCAGGGCTGGAAATGTGGTCCAAAATAACGCAAAGGACCGCGCACCAGTTCGCACAGGTCACCTCCGCCGAAACATTAGCTCGGTGGCAACGGAAGACGAAGCGGTAATCGGCGTAAGCCTAGCCATCGTGCCATACGCATGGTACCAGGAGGCCGGCACAGTTTACATGCCAGCCCACCCGTACCTACGACCAGGGCTCGAGGCAAGCGCAAAACAGATCGGCGACATTTTCAGAGATGAACTACAAAAGGCGGTCCACGCAAGAGTCACAGGAGGCAAACAATGAGCATAAAGCAAGAAATCTACGATTTACTCAAAGACGCAGCACCGGAGGGAGTCACCGTAAGGCAATCAAGCCAAGGCGTCGACTCGGTACTACCGGCGCTCACTTTCTCGGCGCTCAACACAGCCGACACCCGCGACCTTGACGGCAACATCATAAAGCGCGACGTTTCGGTCCAGATCGATGTCTGGGGAAACAACAGCCCACAAACAAGCGAGCTCGAAGCATTGGTAGAAGAAACCATGCGAGCAGCGGACTGGACCATGAGCGGAAGCCAAGACGTACCGGACAGCAACCCGAAAGTCTATCACAAAATGCTAACCTTTGATACAATAAAAGTATAAGAATAAGGAGATTAATCATGGCAGGAATTAAAGCAATCGGCTCCAAACTCTCAGTGAATACCGGCACAACCGAATCACCAGTCTGGGAGCAAATCGCAAACCTAACAACCATCGGCGAAATCGGTCTCGAATCAGACGAAATCGACGTAACCACACTCGACTCAGCTGACGACTTCAAAGAATACATCGGCGGAGCAAAAGACGGCGGAACCGTAGACCTCGAGGGCAATGTCGTAACCGACGCAGGCCTCACATCACTCTACGCACTCGCAAACAGCCGCGCAGTCAAACAATTCAAAATTGAATACCCAAAGAAGACCGGCGAAACAACCGCAGCATTCTGGACACTTACTGGCTACGTAAGCAGCTGTAAAGATGGCGAAAAGACCGTAGACGGCCTCCTCACCTTCTCAAGCGGCATCCGCGTATCAGGCGCACCAGAATTCACACCAGGCGCAGCTTAATCTAAAAAGAAAGGACAGGAGCAACAATGGAAGCAACAATTGGAAAAAAGGCCGTAGAGAAAATCAAGGGCCTCAAACTAACAGCAACCCGCCTCGCAGCATTTGAGAGAGAACTCGGCACACCCCTCACAAGACTAACCGCAGACAACATCGGACTAAACACATTCATCTGCTTACTCCGAAGCGCGGGCTTTTCAGACGACGAAATCGACGCAGCAAGCGAAGAACTCGGAATTGAGAAATTTACTGAGGAATGCGGCAGGGCTCTCCTAAATAGCGGACTTTTCAGTCAAGCGAAACTCCCGGAAAAGGCACCAACGAAAAAGTAGCCAAAGCCAAGGCCAAACCGGCCAAAGACTACGCGAGCTTCGCTGATTACTGGCAGGATCAAGAAGAAGACGCCATCATTATAGGCCTCACAATTGAGGACTGGTGGAATTTGACGCCGGCCGAGGGGAAAAAATACTTCTCGGCATACGCGAAGAAAACCGACCAGGAACTAAAGAAAATGGACGTCGCAAATTTCATTCTCGGCAAGTACATCATGTACGCCGTCAACAATCCAAAAAAATACCCGGACAGGCCAATCACACAAGAACCGACAGACACAACAACTGACGACACAGAAGAAATGACAGACGCAGACCGGGCACGATTAGATGCCATGTTTGGTGCATTAGCAACCAAAAGCAATAAACTCCCATCTCCAACGCCAGAACCGCCTCAGAACGGCTCAGAAAAGCCCACAGAGCAGAAATTATAAAGCAAAGGAGCCACACAATGCCGACAATCAATAGCGTAAACGTGAAAATCACCGGCGACGAGTCCGGCCTAAAAAAAGCAAGCAAGGAAGCGCAGAGTGACATAGGGAAAGTCGGCGGCGCGGCTCTTTCTGTTGGAAAGCTAGCCCTCAGCAATGCCCTGGGCTTCGCTTTGACAAACGTGGTCGGCAAAGCCATCGGAGCGGTAACGCGAGAGATGGACGGAGCAATCTCACGCCTTGACACGATCAACAACTACAGCAAGGTCATGGGGAACTTAGGAATCGGAGCAGATGATAGCGCAAAGAGCATCGATTACTTACAGGAGCACCTGCTCGGACTCCCAACGGCCCTAGACGACGCGGCACTAGCGGTGCAACGCTTCACAGCCACGAACGGGAACATCAAGGCCTCGACCGTAGGATACCTGGCACTTAACAACGCAATCCTGGCCGGCGGCGCATCCATGGAAACGCAGAGAACCGCCATGGAGCAACTCACGCAAGCATACAGCAAGGGCAAACCAGACGCCATGGAATGGCGCTCAATGCTTACCGCAATGCCGGCACAGATGAACCAACTCGCAAAGGCCGCAGGGTACTCAAGCGCCGTAATTGGCGGCGACTTTTACAACGCAATCCAAGACGGCAAATTCAGCATGAATGATTTTATGGCCACAGCCGTAAAATTAAACACGCAAGGCGTCGCAGGCTTCGCATCATTTGAGGAACAGGCAAGGAACGCCACAGGAGGCGTCCAGACTTCAATCGCAAACCTCAAGAACGCAATACAACGCGGAATCGCAACGGTGCTCGACACGATCGGCCAGGCGAACATTGCTGGCTTTATAAACGGAATCGCAAGCGCAATCGGAACGGTGGCCAATTACATCGCAGCATTCGTGCGTTTAATCAAAGAAGCGGTAGCCTGGCTCGGCGTCCTCTTTGGCTTCAAAGTAGGCGGAGGAAAAAGCACCGCAGAAGCAACGAAATCAACCGCGACCAACCTCGCAGCTGCAGATAAGAGCGCAGGCGGAGTAGCAGGCGGGCTCAACAAAGCAGCCGGAGCGGCAAAGAAACTCAACAACCAACTCGCATCGTTTGACGAGATGAACGTGCTACGCGAAACAACCTCAGGCGGAAGCGGATCAGGAGGCGCAGCCGGAGCGGTAGGTGCTGGAGCATTCGCAGTACCAGAAATCGACTGGAACCTCGACAGCTCGGAAAAGAACGAGAAAGCAATCGAAAAGATCTTGAATAGGCTAAGAAAAGCATTTGAAAAATTTGCGAAATTCCTAAAGCCAATAGCAAAAATAATTGCGGACATTTGGAATTCGTACATGCTCCCATTCTTCGGATGGGTAGGAAATGACCTGCTCCCGGCTTTCTTAAATGCACTAGGCGGAGCGCTAGAACTTCTGGGCTCAATCATAAGCAACGTGTGGGCATTCTTAAAGCCATTTATAGACAATTTCCTAGTCCCAATCGCACAATGGACAGGCGGAGTCATCGTCGGCGTCCTCAACGCGATCGGCGACGCACTGAGCTGGATCGCACAACAATCCACAATTGTCGGCTTTATTTCAGACGCAGCAATCGCAATCGGAGTGGTCACCGCGGCAATCTTCGCATTTAATGCAGCCGCAACAATTATGAACGGGCTCCTAGGCGCCATGGGCGCAGAAATGCTCGTCATTCCGGGAATAGCAACAAGCACCGCAGCAGGCATGGCCGGAATCACAGCAGGCGCGACAATCTTTGAGGGCGTCGCAACAGCAGCATCCGCAGCAGTTGGCGCATTAGGCGCAGGGCTTGAATTCCTAATCTCCGGATTTGGCGGACTCATAGCACCAATTACAGGAGCGGTGGCAATCTTTGAGGTTTTCAAACAGGCAAACGAGGTAGCAGAGCAAATGGCACTCCGCTACGTTTCCGTCCAGGACCAAATCAAGGGAGCAACAGAACGAGCAAACTACGCAGCACAGCAACAAATCGAA
>Ga0326514_10001636_pt1 | contig 14508 bp, 14 predicted proteins | sample 3_2548_0518_D_FD_203653 | JGI IMG/M metagenome (GOLD analysis project Ga0326514, IMG submission 203653) | Bovine rumen microbial communities from UC Davis, California, United States - 3_2548_0518 | ecosystem: Host-associated > Mammals > Digestive system > Stomach > Rumen | place: USA...
TCGCGCACCGCTTGTCACTTGCTGTTGTTCCCATCTTTTCGTCCTCCTCTTCTGTCATTGTACCATGGCTGTCAAGCTCAAAAGATTGTCTCGTACCGAAGGCTAATGATTTCGTCGTCAAAGATGCTTTCTGTCCCGCAATCATCGTATACTGCGGAGTAATACTCTCCGACATAGATATCATCGGAGTCATCCCACTCCCAGGTGTAGCCCATGCCGTCAACCAATACGACGACGTCGTCCTCGATTGCCAGCACCTTGAGCAGGCTGCCATAGACGTCGGCTTTTGCTGTCTGGGCCGCCAGGGCGATCAGTGCGGCGGCGATCAGCGCGGTTATTTTTTTCAACATGGTTTAATCCTCTCTTTCTCCAGCATCTGGTGCTGGCCACAAGGCCCCCAGCGGAGGCCCTGTCCGTCAACACCAGAGGCCGAGCATCGCCTTGACGCGGTCACTGGCTTTGGTCTTCTCTTCTGCAAGGATGGTTTCGAACGTTGCCAGGTCGAGACGGCCCCAAGAGTCATGATCATCATTGGCATCGAGCTGCGCGAACAGCCTGACGGTTACCGCGTCCAGGAAGGAGGCCACTTTTTTTTCTAACACCGGGTTATCGATTTGGTACCGGACGCCCTGGAAGAATTCTCTCAGCTCCTGCACTGTCCGAAGGTATCCGCCGTTTTCCCACTTGCTGCTGTAGGCCTTCTTGCCGATCTTGACGGCGGCCTTGAATTCTTTGGTGTAGTCTGCGGTATCAGCCGGGAGGGTTTCCTTCCAGCTTTCGCTGACGCTGCGGAGATTCATCTCGTAAACCTTGGTGAAGGCTTCCAGGTAATCCATTCCGGTCATGTTCCGGCCGTGCTTGATGTCGTACAGCCAGAAGCGATCCGTCTGTCCTACATTGGCAGCGTCTGCGATTCCTGCCACGATGCCAGCCGCTTTTGCGAAGCTGGACTTTTCAATTACGAAGCAACTCATTCTGTGTGTCCTCCTCTTCATTCTTGCGGTGGTTTCCCGCGACCGCCTTCTGGCGGTTTCGGCTGGTTGCTGTCCAGCTCTCATCAGGCGGGTTATTGGTGGAAGCAAAGCTGGAATCCTTCGTTGATTGACTCTCTGAGATGCTTTGCAACGCGGTTTACGGTCAGCTCGTTGCGGGGGAAGGTGCCAAGCTCCTTTGAGCTTGTCCAGATGACACCGTTTTCAATCCACCATGTGCATCCTTCATAGCACTTTGTTTCCGGGGCGTATGGCTTGATCTCGATCTTCAGCCCGGTGCGGAGAATGGATTCTAAGTCAGCTACTTTCATGTTCATCGTGGTTCCCTTTCTGGCCTTCAGGCCGTCCGTCTGGTGGTTTGGGGTGCTACCCCTTGCGACGGTCTGATGATATCACAGGGGTGCTACCCTTGTCAACCCCTTTCCGAAAAAAAGTTTTGAAGCCTGAAACCCTTGTGCCACAAGGCCGGGAAGGTCGAAGGCCTGAGATTGACAAAAAGTTGTCAAAGATTTTTTCGCTGGGATCCTGGCCGTTTGGCTGCTCCATGTGGCCGCCACCAGGCTGATGGCCATCCCGCTGCCATGGCTACCATGCCCATCAGGTGCACCTTCCCCTGATAGTGGCATAAAATCATTCTCCCATCTGTTGACAGTGCAAGGTCTTGACGCTATACTGTGCTATAGTGATATATCTATATCAGATAGCCACCTGATCTATCAGTCAGGTGGTTTTTTCTTTCCTCTTTAGCGGCTTTTTTAGCAGCTTTTTTAGCTCCATCTCTTACCCTACTGACCCATAGCAATTTCTTATCTCTCAACAGCTCCCATAGGTTATACCTATAGCATCCCTCAACCACTTGTTACACAAGTAACTTTTCTTAGAGCAGCTTTAGAGGATAAGACACAGTCAGGGCGGTGGGCGCGGGCTGGCGGGCTAGCGTAAAAAACCGCGAGCGCGCAACCCCTGCCCCCTCCGCGCCCCGCTGACCGTGTTGCTGGCCGCGCATCAGTTCCCGCCGAACGGCTGATGGCGAGCAGATCCGGAACAGAAGAGGAAGAAGGCGCTGAAGATGGCGAATCTGGTATGGCCTTCACTGGATATGGTTCCAACTATTCGTGAAACAACTGTTTAGCGAATAGTTGAAGCGGTAAAAATGGAGCAAACCTGTACAGAATGGTATAGCTTACTTACCATTGCTTACTTGCCACAGGGTTTAGTGGTGATGGCTAGATAGCTTTGTACCATTTTCAGCAGGGCAGCCAGCGAGCTGAGCGCAACGCCGCGCAGCGGAAAATATGGTAGGCCGCCCCACCCCGCCGCCTGCGTCGCCGCCCCAAGGGGAGGGGGTACGCCCTCGCCGCCCGCCCTCGCCACCTGGCTGCACGGCGGCCAGCCCGATCCGGTGCGGCTGGCCGAAGGCCAGACCCGCGAACCCGGGGGGTGGGGGTGGGTCAGCCGGAGGCCGGGGGGCCGAATCGTGGCCGGGACTCCGGCACAGCGGGAGCGGTATATATATAACCTCCCCGCCCCAGCCCTCAACCCCATGGGGGCAAAATTAAAAAGTTACCTGCGTAACCAGCGGCCTGACGCTGGCGGCCCCGGCGGCCCGGCCCTGCGGGGCCATGGGGCCAGGTTGGCTGAATATTCAAAAAAGACATGGTGGAGCTGGCGGCTTCACCGGGAAGGAGAGCAACATGCCGAGACCCTTACCGAAACTGAACGAGAAGCAGCTGAAGTTCATTGAGATGTATGCGAAGGGCTTCAGCAGGACGGAGATTTTCCAGGAAGCGTTCGGGGTTGACCTGAACACGGCTCCGAAGCAGGAAGTGCAGCGGATTGACACGATGATGTGCCGGATCCGGAAGCGGCCCGAGTTCATGGAGATCTGGCGGGACGAGATCCTGAACGTGGTGATCGCGGCCAGCGGCAAGGCGATCAAGAAGCTGACCTACCAGCTGGACGACGAAAAGCAGCCGTGGCTGGTTAACAAGGCGGCGAACGACATCATCAATCTGAGCCGGGGCCTGATCTTCGGAGACGAGGACAAGACGGTTACCGTCAAGATCAGCGGGATGCCGGAGCTTGGATCCCCGGATACGGAAGAGAAGGATGCCAAGGGTTGACGGCTGGCGGCGAGCCGTCCCCCTGGCTGGGAAGCGTGGTGGTGACGGATGCCTGAAATAGAAATCAACTACGAGCCGACGAAGAAGCAGCGGATGTTTCACGCCAGCAAGGCGAACGAGATCCTGTACGGAGGGGCCGCTGGCGGAGGGAAGACAAAAGCCATTGTGATGGACGCGCTGTTCCGCTGCATGACCTATCCGGAAACAACGGCGGTCATCTTCCGGCGAACCTACAGGGAGCTGGAGGACACGGACATCAAGGAGGCACAGGCTTCCTATCCGAAGACGCTGGCGATCTACAACGCGGGGAGGCACGAGTTCAAACTGGCGAACGGGAGCAAGATCCTGTTCCGACACTGCGAGAACGAGAGCGACCGGTTCGATTACTCCGGCCTTGAAGCGCAGTTCATGTACTTTGACGAGCTGACCACCTTCACGCAGACGATCTACGATTTCCTGAAGACCAGGCTGAGAGCGAAGAAGAGCCTGGGCGTCGTGCCGATCATCCGGTCTGCCAGCAACCCGGGGAACATCGGGCACGGCTGGGTGAAGAAGATGTTCGTGGACGCGGGGCCGTATATGGAGATCCGGGAGCAGACGGTGTATTCCGAGGCCCTGCACAAGTCAAAGACCATCCGGACGCAGTACATTCCCTCCCTTGCGACGGAGAACCCCTTCATCACGGAGGACTACATCTTCGAGCTGGAGCAGAAACCGGAAGCGCTGAGATTGGCCCTTCTCAACGGGTCTTGGAATTCTTTCGAAGGCCAAGTGTTCAAATCCTTCACCGATGCCCCGGAGCACTACGCTGACCGGAGATGGACGCATGTCATAGACCCGTTCGAGATCCCGGACGACTGGCCGCGATACTTCAGCTTTGACTGGGGATATTCCGATCCTTTCAGCTGTCAGTGGTGGGCCATCGACTATCAGGGCAGGGCGTACCTGTACCGGGAGTGGTACGGGTGTGTCCCCGGGCAGGCCGACAAGGGCATCGAGATCTCCCCGGAACAGATCGCGCTTGGCATCCTTGAACGGGAAGAGTACGAGAGAAAGAACAACATACGGGTGCTGCGGGTGGCCGACCCCAGCATCTTCGACAAAAGCCGGGGCGACAGCATTGCCGACCAGATGGGGCCGGGGTTCCGGGGACGGCACGAAGGCGTCGTGTTCACCAAGGGCGATAACGCCCGGATCGCCGGGAAGATGCAGGTGCATGAGCGGCTGCGGTTCGACCCTGACGGGAAACCGATGATGTACATCTTCAATACCTGCAAAGAGTGGATACGGACGGTTCCGACCCTGCCGTATGACGATAAAAAGACAGAGGACATCGACACCGAGGCCGAGGATCACAGCTATGATGCGACCCGGTACTTCCTGATGGAACACCCCATCAGTCCGACCAAGAAACCGGCAAGAGAATACAGGCCGCCGAGTCCCTTCGACGAGGACGAGCGGCGCGGGCCGTATGGCGGTACATACGGCGGGGCCGGGGGCTACTACGGCTGATAGTCACATTTAAAGAACTATAGGGGGCTTCGCCCCGGCTCATAGCCGGTGGTAGTTGGGTGGCGAAGCGGCGTAGAGATGCCAGAGGGAACGATACGCATTATGACTTAAATTGGGCGAAATTAAGCGCGGCGGGCTTCCCTTCTTCGTGTGCAAAATTAAATAAAAAAAATTTAAAAATGAGAGGAGGAACCCTTCCGGTTCACTGGCCGCCCGCCGCGCTTAATCATAAAGAGAGCAACCCGGAAGCGGAACCCGCTGACGGTCTGGAGGAAGAAGCATGACCAACAAGGAAATCGACCTCGAGCTTGAGGAAATGATGCAGGACGAGCAGATCCTGACGGAGGAAGAGCAGAATCTGCTGGACACGATCTATGAACGGCTGGATATCTTCGAACAGATGAACCGGCCAACCCATGACGAGGCCCGGGACATGCGGAAGACCCTCCACATGGAAGACCCGTGGCAGGATAACCCGGAGACGCTGGCAAACAACGGAAAGCCGACGCTTCAGCTTCAGACGCTGAAAAGCACCATCAATAACGTGGTGGCCGACCAGATGCTGAGCATGCCGGAAGCCAAGCTGCTGCCGGAGACGCAGGACATGCAGGAGGCGGCTGACGATATCCAGGACATGGTGCACTATGTCATCTACTGCGCGAACGACTTTGAACAGCTCCACTACCGGCGGTGCGAGGACTTCTACGGCGTCGGGACGGCGATCACCCAGATCGCCTGGGATCAGGACGCTGCCTACGGGAAGGGCGAGATCGCCCTGATCCGCTGGCCGCTGGAGGCTTTCCTGTGGGATCCGACAGCGGAGAACATCCAGGACTGTCGGGCGGTCATGAAGGTGAGCTGGCGGCCCCTTTCCTGGTTCCGGGAGCATTATCCGGACGAGGGACGGTATGTGGGCAGCGAGACGGGAACCCACGACAACGTAGGCATGACCGAGGGCCAGCTGAATGCCGAACACGGAAACGACGAAGAGCGGGCGCTGATGATCGAATACTGGTGGCGGGAGTACAACGCCAGCACCAGACGGTACACCATCAACGTAGCCTATGCGGCTGGCGGCGCTCTGCTGGACGTACAGAAGGACGTGTACGCCCACGGCATGTATCCCTTCGTGCTGGATGTGCACGACAGCATGGAAGGCAGCATGATGGGCGAGGGGCTGGTGCATGAGCTGGCCCCGATGATGCGGTACATTAACCGCTACATGGCCTACATCGACATGAACATGCGGATGTCCAGCAAGGGACGACTGCTGGTTCAGCGCGGAAGCGGCATTGACCGGGAGGCGCTGGTGGACTGGCAGAACGACGTGATCGAGGGCGACAAGATTACCCCTGAGAGCATCCAGTGGCTGAGCAACAATCCGTTCAACCAGTCAATCGTCAGCATGATGACCATGCTGGAGAGCGATCTGAAAGCGGACTCCGGCTCCAACCAGTTTACACGCGGCGAGACCACCGGCGGCATCGTGTCCGGCAAGGCCATCAACAGCCTGATTCAGGCTGGCGGCAAGATTGCCAGCATGCGGACGGAGCAGCTGAAGTACGGCTTCAAGATGATCGTGGAGCAGATTGTCTGGCTGATGGCTCAGTTCTACGACGATAACCGGGTGATTATGATTACCGGACGGAGCGCGAACCGGGGACGGATTGATCCGGAAACCGGGGAACAGATCCGGGCCATCCGGGTGGACACGAAGAAGCTGTTCGGGAAGAAGACGAAGGGCGCGGCGAACCCGCCCCCCTACACCGTCCAGATCGAAGTCAGCAGCCGAGACCCGCAGCGGATCGCCAACCAGAACCAGATGTTCATGGAGGCCTACACGATGAGCGCCCAGGCCCAGCAGTTCTTCCCGCTGAGCAGCCTGTTCGAGATTCTGAACCTGGACGGTAAGGACAAGATCCTGCCGGTGATCCGGGCAAACGAAACCTATCAGGAGCAGATGCAGCAGATGCAGGCCCAGATGGAGCAGATGGCCGCCCAGATGCAGCAGATGCAGGACGAGAACCAGAACCTGCGGAAGACGGCCACCCAGATGACCAACGCCCTGGCCACCGTCGGGAACCGGCGCGGCGGGGCCGCCCAGACCGGCGGCACGGCGACTCCCGGAGGAACCGTCCCCAGCATGGAGGAAGAGCCGGGAGCCATCGTGACAGCGGCAAGGAACAACATGGGCCAGCCGACCGGCGCGCCCCTACCGACATAAGGAGGACAGCATGGTTTCGATCATCGTTTCCATCCTGGTGGTCGCCGCGTTTACAGGCGGCTTTGTAACCGGGTATGTGATCGCCAAGGGCGAGAAATAACGAACGTTTCCCTTTACAAGAACACGAACGTTCGGTATAATAAAAGAGGCCAAAGTTCGGCAGGACGCCATCATACCAGGCGGGCCTCCACCCCGGACGGTTTCCCCCTTTCCGTCCGGGGCCTTCCTGCCGACATCCTACAGCTCCCTCAGGCCTCTGTGGCGACACATGCACACTTGAGGGCGATCTGGATACAACAGCGCCCGCGATTTACGGGTGCTTTTGTATATAGAAGCGTATACTGTGATTTGCAGATGCGAAAGGAGAAACCTTATGGCTATGGACGAGAACATCCGAGACGAAGAGCTTCCGACAGAAGATTCACTGGAGGAAGAACTCGTCGAGGAACCGCAGGACGACTCAATCGACATCGACGAGGCGCTGGAGGAAGACGGTCAGCAGGACGGGACGCAAGGTACCGGCGAACCGGAAGCGCAGGCCGCCGCACAGCAGTCAACCCAGCAGGAACCGGGGTATGTGCAGAGACGGATCAGCAAGGCCGTGGAGAAGGCGCTGGCAGAACAGCGGGAAGCCTTCGAGGCCCAGATGGCTCCGATGCGGGAGTACATGCTGAACCAGGAAGCACAGGAGCTTGTCCGGACGGGCAAGGTGAAGGATCTGGAGACGGCCAAGGAACTGGTGCGCTACCGCCAGGGACAGCCCCAGCCGCAGCCGCAGAGCCAGGAACCCCAGCCCCGGAACGAGCGGGGACAGTTTGTCAGCAGACAGCAGCAGGGCGACGATCCCGTCATCACGGCGCGGATCAGCATGCTCCAGCATCAGGCTGACAGGATCAAGGCGTCCGGCGGGCCGGATGTGATCGCAGAATTCCAGAACAACGAGGACATCAAAGAGAAAATTGTATCCGGGGAGATGGACTTCTATGACGTGGCTGATCAGATGCGGCAGAAAACCGCCAGCCGGAAGAAATCCGCTCCCATGCGTTCCGCGAACGGCGCGAACGGAGCACCCGGAAACGCCATCAGCGACATGTCTGATGAGCAATTCGATCGCTTCGTGAAGAAAGTGCAGGGAGGGGGGCGCTACTACGCAAAATGAAAAGGAGAATAAGATATGCCGAATGTCAATATGAACTACAGTTACGCTTCCGGCCTCCAGCCCACCCTGGCTGAAGCCTACATCCAGCGCAAGGCGCTGAAGAACGTTGAACCCAATCTGATCTACGCGAGGGATGCGCAGAAGGTGGCCCTGCCCAAGAACAGCGGCAAGTATGTCCGGTTCCACCGGTACACCGAGCTGCCCGCGATCACCAAGCCCCTGCATGAAGGTGTGACGCCCGACGGCCAGACCCTGACCGAGACCTCCTTTGAGGTGGCCACCAAGAATTTCGGCGGCTGGATGGGCTACACGGACGAGCTGGATCTGTGGCATGTGGACAAGAAGACTGACGCCATCGGTGACCGGCTGATTCGTCAGGCCCGCCTGTCCATTGACACCGCTGCCCGCGACCAGATCATGACCGGTCTGAACGTGATGTATCCCGGCAACAAGACCAGTCGGGCCGCGCTGACCAGCAGCGACGTGCTGACCTACGCCATGATCAAGAAGGTGGTGCGGAACCTGAAGAAGAAAGGCGCTCAGCCCTTCTCTGACGGCTATTACCACGCCATCATCGACCATGACACCTACTATGACCTGACTCAGGATTCAAACTGGGCCGACGCCAACAAGTATCAGGACAAGGAACGCGAGTCCAAGTACATGCTGGGCATCCTGTACAAGGTGAAGTTCTTCGAAAGCGATAACGGCAAGATCTTTACCGCTGAAAGCTACCTGTACAACAGTGTTGCTTCCCTGACCGTGAGCGCCTTCGATCAGGCGACCGGCGTGGCCACCGTGACCGCGACCGACCTGACCACCGACATCGCCCGCGAGCTGGAAGGCAAGCTGGTGTACATCAACTACACCAAGAGCAGCACCCAGTACGTGGCCCCGGTGTGCATCGAGAAGGTGACACCTGCCACCAAGGCCGTGAAGCTCCGCTGGATTCCTGATGGCATGGGAACCGGTACGCTGAGCAGCATCACCATCACGCCCAGCGGCGGCGCGACCAGCGGCGATGAGGTGCATGCCTCCATCATTTACGGGCAGGACGCCTACGGCATGGTCAGCCTGGGCGGTGCCAAGGAACCCAATATCCGGATCATCGCCAAGCCTCTTGGCTCCAGCGGTACGGAAGACCCCCTGGATCAGCGCGGCAGCCTCGCGTGGAAGGTTCCCTTCTTCGCCTGCACCGTTCTCCAGGACGACTTCATCGTCAGGCTTGAGCATGGCGTAAGCGCCTGATCCTGACGGTATAGTATGACAAGGGGAGGCCCCGGTATGGGGCTTCCCCCTTTTTGACGAAAGGAGACGCCGAACAATGGCAACCAAGACGGAAGAACTGAACCGGGAAAGCCTGACAACCGTGGTGCAGAAGAAAGAAGAGGAATATGTCGGGCCGACGGTGCGGATCATGCTGCCGGAGCTTCCCGGCGGCGAGGACGCGAAGGTCGATCAGTACGAGCATGTGACCGTGGCCAACGAGGCGAAAGAGAAGCACTACAAGATCCACCGGGGCGAGTATGTGGACGTGCCGGTTCCGGTCTTTCTGGCCCTACGGGAGAAATATCCCAAGCTGTGAGGTGACGGAAGATGACCTTTGCGGAGATCAAGGAACAAATAATGTTCCAGACCAACAACGACGCGGATGACCTGGACGATTATCTCCCCCATGTGGACGATTACGTGAACGAGGGATATGACCGGCTGGTCAAGGCATGGGCGAAGAACCATGTGCCAGCGGACGACTATCCGAAGCTGGAGGATGACGACGACGAGCCGAGCCTGCCGGGGTGGACGCACAGGGCGCTGGCCGACTACGCTACCTGGCTGATCTACAGGAACGGCAACCCCCAGAAGCAACAGCGGGGGCTTTACTTCCTGCGGCATTTCGAGGAAGTGCTGGCCATGATCTCCGACGAAGGCGGGGCTGACGGACTGAACGAGGACGGGACGCTGAAGCGGTATAACCGTTTCGTCAATATCCCTGTATGAGGGAGGGATGAAGCATGGCAACACCGCTTTACTCGACCGCGTTTAACATCACTCAGTTCAGCGGACTGAACCAGACCGGGGACGGGTACAACATGAACATGCAGTACGCCCGGGAAATAGAGAACGTCAACGTGGCAGGTGGGAGCTACCAGCCCATGCGGGAAGGCCTGCCGATTGATCAGGTGCTGGAAAGCCACATCGGTACGCTGGCGTATCTGCACAGGCGGTTTGGGGAACACGCTGGGACGACCACCCTGGTGGCGATTACGCTGGAAGCGCATGAAGGTGGCCCAAGCGGATGGTTCTATGTGGTTCACATATACACAAAGGAACTTGACGGGGATGACGACTGGGCAGCTGGCCAGCTCATCCTGGGCGACCAGCTGATCACGGAGAACGATCAGAGCTACGCTGACTTTGACTGGCTGACTTATGAGGTCAATACCTATCCGGAATATGACGCCACCAGAACTTACACCATGTATGAACGGTGCACCCATAATAATGTTTACTACAAATGCAACACCAACATCTCGACAGCGGAGGCGTGGAACGCAAGCCACTGGGATCGGATTGACGCCGCCGTCGACGCCGACCCGGTGGATGTGCTGCTCATTACAAACCAGAAGTTCGGGATGTACTGCATGTATGGAGACGATCTGTCAGTCATCCGGGTGAATACCCCGGCCAAGTTTGGCGTTATTGCCAGATACAATGAGCGGATCTGGGGAGCAGGCATTGAGGAAGACCCGGACAAGCTGATCTACAGCGCACCGTATGATCCCTTTGACTGGGAGCAGAACACCACCATCCCGGAAGACGGGGCCGGGGACATCCTGCTGCCCACCTGGGACGGGGACAGGTTCATGGCCCTGAGACAGTTTGGATCATCCCTGCTGGCGGTGAAACGTAACTCGCTGTGGCGGGTGTACGGCACAGAACCCAGCGAGTTTTCCATTCAGCAGCAGTACGGCGGCGGCACGATTGAAGAGGATTCGCTCCAGGTATACGGCAATTATGCCTACATGCTGGGCGAACACGGGCTGATGAGGTACGATGGCGTATCGGTGACACCTTTCCTTCAGGAAGCCGTACACGTCCTGATGAACGAACAGGTAAACCGGGACGCGATTGATCAGACATGCGCGGCTATGCGGAATGGAACATACTGTCTCGCGCTGCCAATCAACGGAAGCAGCTTCTGCAACGCTGTGCTGGAATATAACACGCTGGAAGGGACGCTGGCTCTGCGGACGCAGATCTCTGTGGAATCGTTCATGTCGTTCAATGAACGGCTGTTCTACACATCAGCCACCGACCCCGGGCGGGTATACGAGATGCGGGACGATGTGGGCAGGGCGCTTTTCTCCAGGTGGATCTCCGGATATCAGGATCTGGGGCTGAAAAACTCCATCAAGAGCGCATTCATCGTTTATATGACGGTAGAGACGGAAGTTCCGTTTGAGCTGCGGGTCGGCATCCGGACGGAGAAAAAGCTGAAGCAGAAGACCGTCGCCGTGAAACCGGGGAAGATACTCCGGCTTCATCTGAACCTGACCGGACGGATCTTCCGGCTGGAGATCCAGAGCTACAGCGCCGCGCCATTCCAGATATCCGGCGGCGTTCGGGTAGATCTGGAGCTTGATCCGGACTAAGGAGGGAAACGAATGAGCGAGAGAAAGATTCCCAGGAGCACCATCCCGTTTCCCCCGATTCCGGAAAGGTGGAACGAGGACGGGAAACGATTCGCCATGGGCCTGAGAGGCGCCCTGGATCAGATGCAGGCGAGGCTCTGGCAGAGGGCCTTGCCCGTTGGCATCGTGGTGCTGACGGCGGAGAACGAAAAGCCGTTTGAATTCGGCAAATGGGAAAGTGTACAGACCGGGATCGCCGGAATATACGGATGGAAGAGGGTGAACCCCTGATGGATACAGTCAAGATTGAGAAGCTCCAATATCTGCAAATCGGCGTCCAGGGCGACAATGAGGCTATGGTGGTTCCGATTGACATGACAAGCTGGGTCGAGGATCTGAGGAAACGTTACAGCCAGATCGGATTTCATATGCTGTTCAAGCCGTATAACGGAACCGTCGCGATACCTGTCGTTTCCGAGTTTGACTCCAGCACCAACATCCTGACCTGGACGGTCACGCTGGACGCTACCACGGCCGAGGGAATCGGGTTTACGGAAGTCCGGGCGCTGAACATCCCCGAGAACCCGAGCAACACCAGCGGCGTTTCGCTGATCAAGAAAAGCCGGATCGTACCGACCCTGGTGGACAGGAGCGTGACGGGCGTTGAGGGCGGGGCGATCCCTGCATCGCAGTCTGACTGGACGAACCTCGTGCTGAGCTATCGGGACGCGGCAGAAACGTACAAGAACGCGGCGAATCAGAACAGAGCGAACGCTGATTACGCGAAAGCCCAGTCCATGATCGCCGGGAAGAGCAGTCAGGCAACCTATGTGAACGCGAACGGCACGACACAGACCCTGACAGTGACCAACAAAAACTGGACGAAGGCCGACGGCACGACTCTTACGATTCCGGACAACTCCATTGGACACGCAACGGCTGCAAACGCGGAGGCCCAGATCGCTCACGGATATGCGAATGACGCCAGCAGAAGCGCAGACAGCGCCCTTGGATCTAGGAATAACGCGATCGATGCCGCAGGCGCCGCGAACCGGAGCAGGGCGTTAGCCGACGAAGCCAAGGCAAAGGCTAGTGTGGCGGGTATTTACGCCACGGCGTCGTGGGAAGACGAAGACGGCACTACGAAGACAGAAAGAGCAGGGAACGCTACATTCCGTCTCGCTGACGGCACATCTGTCACTGTAAGCAACAACGCGGCGGGAATGCGCACGGCGGCGAACTTCGAAGCAGTAGTATCCGGGCATTTTGCAGAAGACGCGCTTCTCAAAAAGGTTGCCGCCGACCGGCTGAGAGCGGTAGCGGAAACGCTGGCCTATGCTGACAGCGCGGAGTACACAAACGCCAATGGTGTCACAGAGCAGGTGGATGTGCTTCACACAAACTGGCAGAAAGCTGACGGAAACACCATTGTCGATCTTCCGAAAAACGCAAGCGGGTACGCGACAGCCGCAAATGCTGAAGCGACGCTGGCAAAAGGATACGCGGAGACGGCTGGCGGCATCAAGAACGACACTCAGCAGATCAAGGAAGACACCGAGGCTATCAAGGAACAGACTGCTGGGCTGCTTTCCGGCAAGATTGACAAGCAGAGTATCGAGACGTTCAACCTGGCATCGACAGGCGCATCGCCTAATTATGTTGACATCTATCTTCCCAATAACGGAGATTTCGCGATGGGTCTTCTGAAGGGTACGTATTCGAGAATCTACTGTTTCATGAATATCAGCGGCGTCGTGACCCGGGTGACTTCATCGGATATGTCCGGATTTGTGCACTCCTTTAATCCTATAACCGGGAGAGTACGTTTGGAGAATACATCAGGCACAACCGTCTTTAGGTACATCGGCGTACTTTTCCACCAATTTTCGTAAGGTGAGGTGAGAGCATGTATCAGGGAACAACGCCTACGCTGGTGCTTACGCTGGACGACGCTAATCTGGACGGATGCACCTGCTACGTCACCATCAAGAGCGGTTCCAAGCTTGTCACGAAGAGCGGGACAGACCTTGATGTATCCGGCAATCAGATATCCGTTATGCTGTCCCAGGACGACACGCTGGGTATGACACCCGGGAGCGTCGAGATTCAGGCCAGGTGGATTGACAGCAACGGGAACGCGATGGCGTCCGACGTCGGGAAGGCCAAGGTATCCGGTGTGCTGTACAAGCAGACCATTGACTATGTAGAGGAGGGGTAACGTGATTATTGAACCGAGCAACATTACCCTGAGAGTACAGGATACCGGCCCCGTTGGACTTAACCTGACGCCGGAGATTTTGCCGAGGATTATCGAGGGAATCAGCCCGGAAGTCACTCTGGAATCCCAGAGCGAAGGTGTGCTGATGACCGTGACCACAAAGAGCGGGACAAAAACCGCGCTGATCCCGAAGGGGGAGACTGGAGCTACCGGGGCAACCGGCCCCCAGGGGGCAACAGGCCCCCAGGGCCAGAAAGGGGACACGGGCGAGCAAGGCCCGAAGGGTGACACAGGCGACACTGGAGCAACCGGGCCACAGGGGCCGCAAGGCATCCAAGGTCTCAAGGGAGACAAGGGTGACACCGGCCCGCAGGGCATCCAGGGCGAAAAAGGTGATAAGGGTGATACCGGGGCCACCGGGGCGACCGGGCCGCAGGGGCCAAAGGGGGATCCCGGGTCTGTTCCGATTGACGATACTGCCGGGGTCGGCGATACGACAAAGGTATGGTCAGCGGATAAAACAGCGACGGAGTTTTCTGATGTAAAGAGCGCCTTAACCAAAACAGGAATAGACATATCAAGGCTTTTTGTCTACGAACAGCCGTCTATTACCGCCGATAGAGGACTCCTGCTACTGCATGTTGAGAC
>Ga0326514_10001637_pt1 | contig 14506 bp, 17 predicted proteins | sample 3_2548_0518_D_FD_203653 | JGI IMG/M metagenome (GOLD analysis project Ga0326514, IMG submission 203653) | Bovine rumen microbial communities from UC Davis, California, United States - 3_2548_0518 | ecosystem: Host-associated > Mammals > Digestive system > Stomach > Rumen | place: USA...
GCGTGATGGCGCTTGCGGCAATTGGCTTCAAGATCGGTTATAACAGCCGTTCGGCGGATCAATATGATCGGTATGTGTCCCAGGGACAGCAGTATGCCGCGGCGGTCCAGACAGAAGGTGATGCCAAATATCTGGCAAGCGAAGCGCAGTATATCAGCGCCATCAAACTGCAGCCGCAGACGGAAGATGCCTATTTGGGACCGGCTGCACTGTATGGGGGAAAAGACGCATCTGTGACGGGAAGCGAGTGCGCCAGCATGCAGGGACTGCTTGCAGATAAGGTATTTGAGCGCAAAGGACGAAAATATGCACAGTTTGCGTTTGCCTGGGGATCTTATCTCTACTTTTATTTCAGCACAGATACCAACGGCGGAGTAGGCGAGGGAAGTCCGGTCATGGCGAAAATCTATCTCAGAAGCGCCATGGAGAGCAGCCCCTCCGAATTGGATAACGATCCGGTACGGGGGCAGGCAAAGTCAGAGCTTGCAGCGATCATGTACAACATTGCTGAGGGTGAAGAAATGCTCAAAAGCAAAGACAGAATCAATGCTGAGTATACCTATAGCGACTATTGGGACGATCTGAACCGGATTTTGGAGGTCAGCCTCGAGACGACGGAAAGCGGTGGCAACAGATTTTTGACCACTGTAGATAGCGGAACGGGGAACTCCACCTATTTTGCGCTGAGCCTTTACAAGACGGTCATTGACGCGATACGCGATAACATGGTGGAATTTAATGCGGCAGGAAAAAGCGTCAGCAGCATTCAGGCAATGATCGAACGGGTAGAGCAGGCCAATCAGCAGCTTTATGCGGAGTATCGGACGGCAATCGATAATGATCCGGTCAACAAGGTGATCTATGATTACATCAACCGACAGATTGCCTTGGCCAGACAGTTGACCGATGCGATGTGACGCAGAAGGGGATAGGTCATGGATATCTGAATGCATCTCTGCTGCAGCGCTTCGCTCAGGCAACCTATGGAGAACTGAACAGCTATTATGGAGGAACAGGGAATCAAAATGACGCCGGAACTTCAGTGACAGGGGAAACCCTCTCTACCGGCAGCTTCCGAAAAGTTACATATACCGATGTGGGGATCACGTTCTACTATCCGGACGGTGCGACCAGCGACAGCACACAGCCTGTGGAGATCCACCTGGATGACCTGAACATGCTGTTTAACGGTATGGAGGACAGTCTCACTTTTGAGGAACTGAGAGCGCTGGGGCTGAGAACGCTGGAGAAAAAGGTATATGGCAGTTTTGGAACGCTTGTGACATTCGAACTGTATGACTGCATCGTCTGGGTCGCCTGTGATGACAACGGTACCATTACAGGGCGCAATGTATGGAACTGCATCATCCCCACTGTTGAGGACTTGATTGATCAGGATGCGAGCGGAGGGACTCATGATGTCTTCGGTACAATCCGAAGCGCAACCACGGGCCGGCCTATTGACGCGGTCCAGATCACTGTTTACAACCAGTACAACGCAAAGGTGGCAGAATGTGTCAACGAGCGGGACGGCGCCTACCGGATCGAGGATCTGGAGCCCGGTTACTATACTGCCGAACTTGAGGCAGCCGGCTATGTGACCGAGACGGTAGATCTCTATGTCGATAAGTGGAGCCGGGAAATTGAAAAGGACATCTCTATGTCGCCCATTCTGAGCGCAGGCCAGATCCGTATTGTTCTGACTTGGGGTCAGATGCCTGCGGATCTGGACTCCCATCTGTTTACCAACAGTCAGCACATGTTTTTTGCAAATCCCGTTATCTCATTCGGCAGCAGCGTGATTGCCGAACTGGATGTGGATGACCAAGACGGCTACGGACCGGAGACCACCACAATTTACGACAGCAGTCAAACCTACCATTTTATGGTCGAGGACTATTACTACTCCGGGCTGCTAGGCGCATCTGGGGCTCAGGTCAAGATCTATCTGCCGGACGGCAGCAACCCCATCGTAATCGATGTGAACCCTGCGGCGGAAAATGTCTGGGATGTGTGCCGGATCGTAAACGGTCAGGTGGAAATCATCAATCAGCCGGCGGAAAGTATAGGCTGATAGGCCATGACAGAGTTGTATATCATCCTTGCTCTTTGCATCGTCATTCTCGGGCTTCTTGCTGTGGTGGGGGCATTGGTCATTCTCCTGATCCGAGGGGACAATGCGGCGCCGGAACAGCAGCATTCCAGATGGAATAAAACAGTCTATGCGGGCCAGAGAGATGCGTACAGTGAGCAAAAAATGGCTCAATGGCAGTTGGAACTGCTGAATTTGCAGAGCGGTCAGCGATACCGCATTGTCCTGGACCGGCCCATCGTGATCGGCCGCAGCATTCCAAACTACCATACGTTTAACGATGTTGGCATAGGACAGTCCACTGCCATCTCAAAACGTCAGTGCCGGATGTTCGAGACAAACGGTCAGATTTATCTGCAAAATCTGAGTCAGGTGAACTGTACCCGCCTGAACGAGCAACTGCTGGAAAGACCGACAGCGCTGCACCTGGGGGACATGATCCAAGTGGCAGATGTGCTGCTGCGGGTCAACATGATGTACTGCATGCCCGTTTGACGGGAAATAGACACATTCACTCAAAGCCCTGTTTCGGCAAAAAAGGCCGGGACAGGGCTTTTTTATGCAAACGGATCTGCAACCTGAAAAAATAAGGCGCTGCCCGTGTTCGGTCATATAGAGACAGAAGCGCTCATACACTTGACCAGAGCATAAGAGAGGAGGGACGAGCATGGAGCGTCTTCAGGCAGTGAGAGAGGCATCAACCGTTTTGCCCAGAGAACTGCGGATTGTCTTGCTGGCCCAGCCTGCCGAACGGCAGGGCGACTGGGAGGAAATTCGCCTGCGGGCAGGGCGAGGCATGAGCTGCGTAGACGGAAGCGGCCGGGAAAAAACGATCTATCGCCCTGTGACGGCGGAGGACCTTCGCCTGACGGTGGAGCTTGCCACCAGAGCCTCCCTGCAGAGCGTCTCGGAAAAGCTGTCAGCGGGCTTTCTGCCCCTCAGGGGCGGCCATCGGCTGGGCATCTGCGGGACGACAGCCATCCGGGAGGGAAGGATCCTCCATTTTCGGTCTATCTCCTCCCTGAATCTGCGCATTGCCTGTCCTGTGACCGGCATTGGCGAAGAGGTCCTGCCCCAGCTGCTGGAGGACGGACACTTTTGCAGCACCCTCATTCTGGCTCCGCCCGGAGAGGGCAAGACCACGTTGCTTCGTGACTTGATCCGTTTGCTGGGGGAACGGGGCATCCGCACCGGACTTGCTGATGAGCGGGGGGAGGTTGCGGCGCTGTATCAGGGGGAGCCGCAGCTGGATGTTGGTCCGTTGGCCGATGTGGCAGACGGCTGTCCCAAGGGAGAGGGGCTGATGCTGCTGCTCCGGGGCATGAGTCCTCGGGTGCTGGCGGTGGATGAGATCACCCACCCCAGCGATGTCTCAGCCCTCTGCCAGGGGGCAAACTGCGGAACGGCGGTGCTGGCCACGGCGCACGGCGGATCACTGGAGGAACTGAAGAGCCGCAGTGTCTGCAAGCCGCTTCTGGAGCAGAACGTCTTTTCCCGATTGATCACCATCCAAAGAGAAGGGCGGCAGCGTACGTATCGGGTGGAGCGGATTTCATGATACATCTGATTGGCAGCTTACTGGTGACAGGCGTCTGCCTCTGGGCGGGTTGGAGCAGACGGCAGTGGCTCCGCCGCAGGCGCCAGACTCTGTCTGACTTTTGCCACGCCCTTGCCCGAATGGAGACAGAGTTGTCTGAGCACGAGACGGATACGGCGGACCTGCTTGCCCTCATGTCCTCCGGGACAGGCCGAGCCGAGCCCTTTTTCCGACGCTGCGTGGCAGGCTTGGAGCAGAGGGACTACACGCCGCTGTGCAAGATCTGGTCTGAGGCGGCAGAGGCCTGTGACCTGCCGCTGAAAGCAGACGAGCGAAGCCTGCTGGAGCGGGGCGGACGGCTGCTGGGCCGCTATGACGGACGGGCCCAGGCCATGCTTCTGGCACAGCTTCGGCGGGATATGGAGCGTTGTCTGGAGACAGCAAGAGAAGAGGAGCGGCGAGAGGGGAAAACGGCGGTTCTGCTGGGATTGACGGCAGGATTGATTACGGTATTGATGCTGAACTGAGGAACAAAGGAGACTGTACAATGGATATTGATCTGATTTTCCGCATCGCAGCGGTGGGAATTCTGGTGTCGGTGCTGAATCAGGTGCTGGCCCGCTCCGGCCGGGAGGAACAGGCGACCATGGTGACATTGGCAGGTCTGGTGGTAGTGCTGATGATGGTCGTGCGACAGATCAGCGCTCTTTTTGACCTGGTCAAGAATCTCTTTGGGCTGTGAACGGTACGGCGGTGCTGGCTCTGGGCGCCATCGCTGTGACAGGGACCTTTTGCGCCCTGGTGCTGCGCAAACAGACACCGGAGCTGGCGCTGCTGCTGGCCCTGGTGGCCGGGTGCCTGCTCCTGTGGCAGTGCCGGGAGTGGCTGGCGTCAGTGCTGCAGCTTTTGGACAGGCTGGCGGAATTGGCGGGACTCTCCGAGGAGATCGTTACCCCCCTGATCAAGACAGTGGGCATTTCCATTCTCGTCCGCATTGCTGCGCAGATCTGCCGGGACGGCGGCATGGGGAGCATTGCCGCAGCACTGGAGCTGGCCGGCAGTCTGGCAGCGCTGGTAACCGTGATGCCCCTGCTGTGGGCCGTTTTGGAGTTAGTGGGGTCGCTGCTGTGAGAAGACTGATTGCTGTGATGGGCATCCTGCTGCTGCTCCTGGTCCCGGCGGGAGCAGTGGAGACAGAGGTATGGGACAGCGTTGACACTGAGGGACTTCAGCGTCAGGCGGATGACTATATCGACATTGAACTGACACCGGACATTGACCTGGATACCGGACTCTCTGCCCTGGGAGCAACTGCGTTGGAACAGCTGGACTCCATCCTGGTGCGGGCCACCCGCAGCGGAGGTCTGATCCTGATGATCGCACTGTTCTGCGCACTGACAGAGACAGTATGCGCAAACACAGGTGTAGTTGAAAAAGGGCTGCCCCGCATCGTGGGGACCCTTGCGCTGACTGCGGTGGCAATGGGAGATCTCAGCTCTCTTTTGGGGGCAGGAAAAGACACCGTCGTGCGCCTTGCGGAGTTTAATAAGCTCCTCATTCCCGCCATCACAACTGCCGCTGTGGCCAGCGGCTCCTTTACCGGGGCGGCAGCCCGGCAGATGATCACGCTGTTCTGCTCCAATCTGCTGCTCAGTCTCATGGAAGGAGTGCTGATCCCCATGACCTATCTCTTTGTCGCCGCCTCAGCCGGTGCCCTTGCCACGGAAAACCAGGGCATACGGGCCATTGCGGACTTTGTCAGCTGGGCAGTACAGACCATCCTCAAGTGGCTGCTGCTGATTTTTACGGGCTACATCAGTCTCAGCGGAGTCATTGCAGGCACGGCAGACCGGGCGGCAGTCAAGCTGACCCGGTTTGCCATCTCCGGAATGGTCCCGGTGGTGGGCAGCATCCTTTCTGATGCCACAGAGTCGGTGCTGGCAGGGGCAGGCATTCTCCGAAACGCCATAGGGATTTTTGGGACGATTGCGGTAATGGCCTTTTGCCTGATACCTTTTCTGCATCTGGGCGTGCAATATTTGCTTTACAAGCTGGCTGCCGTCCTGACTGCGGCGGTGACCAACAGTCCCATCTCCAGGTTGATTACAGACATCAGCAAGGCATTTGGACTCATTCTTGCCATGACGGGGACGGCGGCACTGCTGACGCTGATCTCCATTATCACCACCGTAGCGGTGGCGGTGACCTGAGATGGAGGCGCTGAAGGATTGGCTGCTGGCAGTGCTGGCAGTATCGCTGCTCGCCGCCATTGCTCAGGCGGTCATGCCGGAGGGGAGCGTCAAAGCGGTAGGGCGGTTTGCCTGCGGCCTGCTGGTATTTCTGGCGGTCGCCCGGCCGGTGCTGGGCATTGACTATACCCGATTATCTTCGGTCATCCGCAGCTACGCCCAGCAGACACAGCTGACAGAGGCAGAACTGACAGAGACAAAAAATAGCTTGACCGAATCCATCATAGCCCAGGAGACGGCGGCATATATTCAGGACAAGACGGAAACACTGGGACTGGATTGCAGGGCGGAAGTGGCCTGGACCTGGTCGGAGGAGGGACTCCCTGTACCAACTCGGGTAACTGTGACGGGAACACTGACGGAGGGGGAGCGATCTCTTCTGACGGACAGCCTGACGCAGGATCTGGGCCTGTCTCCGGAACAGATCGTCTATGCAGATGAGGAGGAGCCATGAAGCTGCCATGGGATATGAAAAAGTGGGGAGAGCTGCTGAAACGGTATCAGGCGGTGCTGTTGGTGCTGGTAGTCGGCCTGGGACTGCTGCTCTGGCCGGCCGGAACGGGCAAAGAGGGGGATTTCGCAGCGTCGGAAGAACAGCGGGCCATTATGGACAGCGATGCCTATATAGCAGACCTGGAACGGCGGCTGGAGACGGCGCTTTCTCAGATGGAGGGGGTGGGCGAGGCCACTGTGGTACTTACACTGGAGAGCGGGACCCGCCGGGTCCTGGCCTATGATCAGAACGGGGAAGGGCTGGAGACGGTGGTCATCTCTGCCGGAACAGGACAGCAGGAGACGGTGACCGTTCAGGAATTGGCGCCCCGGCTGCAAGGCGCACTCATTATCTGTCCGGGCGGCGGGGATCCCAAAGTCCGGCTGAATATCCTGCAGGCGGTAGAGGCGCTTACCGGGCTGCGGGCCAACCAAATATCTATTTGTCAAGGGACAGGAGGCAATGCAAAATGAAATTGTGGAAACGAAATGCGGTCGTAGCGGCCATCGTACTGTTCGTCTGTGTGGCGGTCTATCTCAACTGGTCCTACGGCCAGCAGGAGGCCGTGAACGGCAGCAACGCAGCTCCCACTAACATTTCCAACGAGGGAGGAAATACCAAGACACTGGGCGAGGCGGCGCTGGTCAGCACGGACAGCCTGAACTCCGACGGAACGGAAGAGGTGATTCTGGACAGCTGGGATGTACAGGAGGTCAGCGGAGACACCCAGAGCGGCGTGGACAGCTATTTTGCAAATGCCCGGCTCAGCCGTGAGGAGGCCAGAGCCAGCGCACTTGCTATCTTGCAGGAGACGGTGGATGACCCTGAGGCCAGCGAGGCTGTGATCAACGCAGCAGCGGACAGCATCACCGCCATGGCCTCTGCCACGCTTGCGGAATCTCAAATTGAGAGCCTAGTGACAGCCAAGGGCTATACCGAGTGCGTGGCCTTTATCGGAGAGAACAGCGTCAGCGTGGTAGTGGCAACGCCTACCGGCACTCTGGAGGCGGCTGACGTGGCCAAAATCACGGACATTGTCCTGGGAGAGACCAGCTATTCGGCAAATTCCGTCAAGGTTGTACTGGCAGAGGGAGAAGCCGCTCAGTCCACAATGATGGAGCAGAGTGAGACAGAGGAAACGGTGGCGGAACAGCCGGTGGAAGAGCCCACCCTGACAGAGCCTGCCATGGCCGAAGAGACGGAGAATATCATGGAATAAGCAACTTTGAGGATGGGGAGACCTGTCCTCATTTTTTCTCATTTCTTTTTTCCGGAAAAAGGGTTTTCAATCTGTATATTTCGGTGTATAATGAGTGAAAAACTGTATATTGGGTCATTATGTAGTGACCTGAGAAAGAGAAGATGGAGGAACGGGAAATGACAAGAACCGCTGCCCGTGAGATTGCAGTTCGCCTGGCCTATGAGTTGGGCTATACCAATGAGAGCGCTGAGCAGATGCTGGACCGCTTTCTGGCCCCGGAGCACTTTATGACCCTTGCACAGGAGGATGACCTGTATGCCGATTATCCCGGCCAGGGGGAGGAGGCATATATCCGCAGACTGGTGTCAGGCGTTGGCGCCCATGGGGCAGAGCTGGACGGTTACATCGAGAAGTATGCCATCGGCTGGCAGTTTGAGCGGATCCCCCGTGTGGCGGCCGCCATTATGCGGGTCGCCATGTATGAGCTGCTGTATATGCCGGATATTCCACGACGCACAGTCATCCACGCCGCTGTCCGCATTGCGGAGCACTATGAGGACGAAAAGGTTGTCTCTTTTATCAACGGCATTCTGGGCAAGTTCCTCCGCACCGAGCTGCCTGAGGAGGCAGACGACTGATGGGCGCTGTTCTGGGGATCGACACCAGTAACTATACGACCTCTGCCGCTGTTCTTAGGGACGATCATACCGGTGTGAATGCCGGGAAGCTGCTGGAAGTCAAAAAGGGAGAGCTGGGCCTTCGTCAAAGCGATGCCCTGTTTCAGCATGTCAAGGCGCTGCCCGAGCGCTTTTATGAGCTGGAGGAGAAGGGACTGCTGCGGGACATCAAGGCCGTGGGCGCATCCACCCAGCCTCGAGCGGTGGAGGGATCCTATATGCCCTGTTTCCTGGCCGGCGCCTCTCAAGGGCAGACGCTTGCCACTACGCTTGGCGTTCCGTGCTATGGCTTTTCCCATCAGCAGGGCCATGTGGCCGCTGTCTGCTGGTCGGCGGGGCGTCTGGACCTGCTGGATCAACCCATGCTGGCCTGGCACCTCTCCGGCGGCACCACAGAACTGCTGCTGGTTGTTCCGGAGGGGAGCAATGTACGCTGCGCCCGCATCGGCGGGACTACGGACATCTCTGCCGGCCAGCTCATTGACCGGACAGGCCAGATGCTGCATGTGCCGTTCCCATCGGGGAAAAGTCTGGACCGGTCGGCCCAGTTTTCTGACAGAAAGGACTGCTTCAAGGTCCGCCTGCAGGGGCTGGAATTCTCCCTTTCCGGCATAGAGAATAAAGTGAAAGACATGGTGGCAGATCACCGTCTGCCCTCTGATATTGCCCGGTTTGCGCTTTTGACCATAGCTTCCGCTGTGGAGCGCGCTACCCAGGCTGCCCGCCGTCAGTATCCCGGCCTGCCGGTCATCTGCTCCGGCGGTGTTGCCTCCAACACGCTGCTGCGGCAGAAACTCTCCGGCGTCACCTTTGCTGAGCCTGCCTTTTCCACAGACAATGCTATGGGTATCGCCGTACTCACCATGCGCCGCCTGCGTCAGGAGAGCTGACGATGGTGCAGCAGTCTGTTTTCTCTGTCGGCCAGGTCAACCAGTATTTGAAGGCCAAGTTGGACGGAGACCGGGTACTCTCCGCCATTGCTGTGCGGGGAGAGATCTCCAATTACAAATGCTATCCATCCGGACATCATTATTTCTCACTCAAGGACAGTGAGGGAGCGCTGAAATGTGTCCTGTTCCGCTCGTCTGCCCAGCGGCTGCGATTTCGGCCGGAAAACGGCATGAACGTCATCGCCTGTGGGCGGATCACCGTCTTTCCCAGAGACGGCCAGTATCAGCTCTACGCCGACGGCCTGATTCCGGACGGTGTGGGCGAGCTGTATGTCGCCTTTGAACAGACCAAGGCACGGCTGCTGGAGGAGGGCCTGTTTGACGAGGGGCACAAAAAGCCTATCCCCGCCTATCCGGGGACGATAGCGCTCATTACCTCTGCCGCCGGCGCTGCGGTACACGATATGATACGGATTCTGAGAGCCCGCTGGCCGATAGCGGAAGTACGGCTTCTGCCGGTACGGGTGCAGGGAACGCAGGCTCCTGCCGAGTTGGCCGGTGCGCTGCGCTATGCCAATGCCCACCGGCTGGCGGATGTCATTATTATCGGTCGGGGCGGCGGCTCAATGGAGGATCTGTGGGCCTTTAACGACGAGCGGCTGGCACGGGCGATCTATGATTCAGAAATTCCGGTCATCTCCGCCGTGGGGCATGAACCGGATGTGACCATCTCCGACTTTGTGGCAGATCTTCGGGCGGCAACGCCCTCCAATGCCGCTGAGCTGGCTGTTCCCGACTGGCGGGAGATGTCTCAGCAGCTGGACCAGTTTTCTGCCCGGCTGCGTTCGGCCATCATCGCCCGTCTGGAGGAGGAGAGAGGAAAGCTGCACCGCCTGTCGGGAAGCCGTGTGATGACCGACCCCATGACGCCGATCCGTGACAAGCGCCTGCTGCTGGACTGGCAGCGGGAGCGGCTAATTAGCCAAATGCAGGCACTCACCCAGACCCGGCGCAGCAGACTGGCGGGCCTTGCCGCAGGATTGGACGCTATGAGCCCCTTGAAGGTGTTGGCACGAGGATATAGCCTGGCTGCGGATGAGGACGATCACCTGCTTAAATCTGTCGATCAGGTGCAGCCGGGACAAAAACTCCGGCTCCGCCTGTCAGACGGCAGCGTGGACTGTGTTGCGATGAAGAAACGAAAGGATGTGGCAGACCGTGCCCCCGAAAAAGAAAAACTTTGAGGAATCCATGACCCGCCTGGAGGAGATCGTCTCCCAACTGGAGCGGGGAGAGGCTCCGCTGGAGCAGTCTGTCGCACTGTTTGAAGAGGGGACCCGGCTCATTCAAAGCTGCAGCAAACTGTTGGACAGTGCGGAACAGAAGGTGCTCAAGCTCTCCAAAGGCCCGGATGGAGAGCCTGTAGGCGAACTTTTTGCGGACGGCGAGGAATAGGCTATGGATTTTGTGCAGGAACTGGGCAGAGCTCAGGCAAAGATAGAGGGGTATCTGGCCGGGTGCTTTGCCGGTGAGCCCCGACATGCCGCACTCTATGAGGCCATGCGTTACAGCCTGCTGGCCGGCGGCAAGCGGATCCGGCCGGTGCTGGTGCTGGAGTTCTGCAGGGCGCTGGGGGCGGAGGAAGACAAGGCACTGCCCTTGGCGGCTGCCATTGAGATGATCCACACCTACTCTTTGATTCACGACGATCTGCCCAGCATGGACAATGACGATCTGCGCCGGGGCAGACCGACCAATCACAAGGTCTATGGAGAGTGTATGGCGATTCTGGCAGGTGACGCCCTGCAGTCCGCCGCATTTTCCGCCGTTCTGTCCGCTGATTTTTCCCCGGAGACGAGAGCGGAGGCCGCACTGGTGCTGGCCCGTGCCGCAGGAGAAGACGGCATGGTGGCCGGCCAGGTGCTGGACATGGAGGGGGAGCAGAAATCTCTTTCACTGGATGAGATCGCCCATATGAACGCACTGAAAACCGGCTGCCTGCTGGAGGCTGCCTGCCTGATGGGCGTGATTGCGGGGGGCGGCAGCGAAGAGCGGAAGCAAGCGGCAAAAGCCTATGCCGCCGCCATCGGTCTTGCCTTCCAAGTGCGTGACGATATGCTGGATGCAATCTCCACATCCGAAGAGATGGGCAAGACGGTGGGCAAGGATCAGGCACAAAACAAGTCCACCTTTGTCTCTCTGCTGGGGCTGGAGGCCTGCGAAAAGATTGTGGCAGAGCAGACCGAGCTTGCAAAGTCTGCTTTGCGGCAGACTGGTATGGAGACGGAATTTTTCTGTGCACTGGCAGATTATCTGGCCGGGCGCAGTTACTGACAAAGAGAGAGGAAGAAGAGAGATGAAATTTGACATTCCATCCGCAAATATGGTTTTGATCCTGTCCGGTCTGTCCTGGTTTTTTGCGCAGCTGGTCAAGGGAATCATCCAACGCATTGTCAACGGGTCGTTCTCTCTGGAGCAATTTCTGGCCAGCGGCGGTATGCCCAGTTCTCACTCTGCGCTGGTGACCTGCTGTGCCATCAGCATTGGGGCGTATTATGGCTTTGACTCCGGTCTCTTTGCGCTGGCCCTGCTCTTTGCCATTGTTGTGATGTATGACGCCTGCCATGTCCGCAAATCTTCCGGTGAGCAGGCACTGCTGCTCAATGATCTGCTGCGTTATCTCTCCGAGCATCAGGGCGAACAGCCTACAGAACAGGAACTGAAGGTCGTTTTGGGACATACAACACTGCAGGTCTTTTTCGGCGCCCTTCTGGGACTGACAGTTGCTCTGGCGGGTCTTTGGCTTTTTACTTGAGTTGAGTGCGTATTTCCGAGGAGATGCCTGATATGTGGGAGAGTATATCAAATCTTTCGCTGCCTATGATTGATCTCACGGATGATCAGGGCGTGGAGTTGTGTAAAGCGCTGCGGCATGATCTGGTTCGATCTGTGGCTCAGACCGGAGGCCATCTGGCGTCCAATCTGGGCGCTGTGGAACTGACGGTTGCAATCCACCGTGCCTATGACACCAGTCGGGACAGGGTGGTCTTTGACGTGGGCCACCAGTGCTATATTCATAAAATTCTCACCGGCCGGGCCGAGCAGATGAGCACTCTGCGGCAGTATGGCGGTCTTGCCGGCTTCCCAAAGCCGACGGAGAGCGTACATGATGCCTTTATTGCGGGCCACGCCTCCAACTCTGTCTCCGTTGCGGTGGGCATGGCCCGTGCCAGGACCATCCGGGGAGAGGACTATGATGTCCTTGCGCTCATCGGCGATGGCGCGCTGACCGGCGGCCTTGCCTATGAGGGCCTGTCTGACGCCGGCGGCAGCGGCGAGCGCATGGTGGTCGTTGTCAACGACAACGGCATGAGCATCAAGAAGAACGTGGGCGGAATGGCGTCTCTTCTGCGCCGTCATCATTTGAGGCCCACCTACCTTGGGTTTAAGCGGGCCTATCGGACCTTTACCCGCAAGCTGCCTGGCGGGAAAAAGCTCTATGCCGGGATCCACAAGATCAAAAAAGCCATCAAGGGTACGCTGCTTCCGTGCAGTATGTTTGAAGATATGGGCTTTACCTATATCGGTCCGGTGGACGGACACAATCTCAGCGAGCTGACCCGTCTGCTCCGCTACGCAAAGCAGTTGGACGGCCCTACGCTGCTCCATGTCCGCACGATCAAGGGCAAGGGCTATCCGCCTGCGGAGCAGACGCCTGCCAGCTTCCACGGGGTCAACCCCTTCCGCCCTGAGACGGGATTGCCGCTGAAAGCGTCCGGAGAAAATTTCTCGGCTGTGTTTGGCCGTACACTGTGCCGTCTGGCGGAAGAGAATCCGAATGTATGCGCGGTCACGGCTGCCATGGAGAGCGGAACGGGACTCTCTGGCTTTGCGGAGCGTTTTCCGGAGCGCTTTTTTGATGTGGGTATTGCCGAAGGACATGCAGTTGCCATGTGCGGCGGAATGGCAAAGCAGGGCATTGTCCCTGTCTTTGCCGTCTATTCTACGTTCCTTCAGAGAGCCTATGATATGCTCATTCACGATGTGGCGATCCAAAAGCTCCATGTGGTCCTCTGTGTGGACCGGGCAGGCCTGGTGGGAGCAGACGGAGAGACACATCAGGGAACCTATGACGTTTCCATGCTGGCTGTGGTGCCCTATATGCAGATTTTGGCCCCTGCCAGCTTTGCGGAGCTGGAGGAGATGGTCACGTGGGCGGTAAACGAGGCGGTCGGCCCCGTTGCGGTACGCTATCCCAGAGGCGGAGAAAACGGCTACCATGAAAATCACTCCGATAAGCCTACCGTCATCCTCCGGGAAGGGACAGACATGACCCTGGTCACCTACGGCACCTTGGTGGGAGAGGCCCTTCGTGCCGCAGAGCAGCTGGAGCAAAGGGGGATTCGGTGTGAGGTCGTCAAGCTGGGCCGCATCTTCCCGCTGGACAGCGGTCCGGTGTTGGACAGCGTAAAGAAGACCCACCGTCTTACCGTGGTGGAGGAAGTGGCGTCTCGTGGCTCTGTCGGCCGGGACTTGGCGACCCAGTTGGCCGCCTTGAACGTGTGGCTGGAGCGGGTGATTCTGCTCAACGCAGGCGATGGTCTGGTCACGCACGGCAGCGTCAGCCAGCTGTGGGCAATGCTTGGCATTGACGCAGATCATATCGCATCCGCCATTGAGGAGGCAGTTTTGTGAGTAAGATTCGATTGGATCAGGCACTGGTCCAGCAGGGCTATGCGCCCACCCGGCAGAAGGCTCAGGCCATTATTATGAGCGGCCAGGTCTTTGTATCCGGCAAGCGGATCGACAAGTGCGGCTTTGCCATTCCGGCAGAGGCGGAGATCGAAGTTCGGGGTAATACTCTGCGCTATGTGAGCCGGGGCGGACTGAAGCTGGAAAAAGCGATGCAAACCTGGCCCATTACGCTGGAAGCTGCCGTCTGCATGGACTGCGGGGCATCTACCGGCGGATTTACCGACTGTATGCTGCAAAACGGCGCATCCAAGGTCTATTCTGTGGACGTGGGCTATGGCCAGCTGGACTGGAAGCTGCGGACAGATCCCCGCGTTATCAATATGGAGCGTACCAACGCCCGGTATCTGACGGTGGAGCAGATTCCCGACAAACTTGACTTTATCTCTGTGGATGTCTCCTTTATCTCTCTCGGCCTGATTCTGCCCGCTCTTCAGCCACTGCTGAGAGAGTGCGGCCAGATGGTTTGCCTTGTGAAGCCGCAGTTTGAAGCCGGCCGGGAAAAAGTGGGGAAAAAGGGCGTTGTCCGGGACCCGGCGGTGCATCAGGAAGTGCTGGAGCAATTTCTGATCCATGCCGCACAAAACAACCTGACGGTGCGGGGCCTGACCTATT
>Ga0326514_10001638_pt1 | contig 14497 bp, 13 predicted proteins | sample 3_2548_0518_D_FD_203653 | JGI IMG/M metagenome (GOLD analysis project Ga0326514, IMG submission 203653) | Bovine rumen microbial communities from UC Davis, California, United States - 3_2548_0518 | ecosystem: Host-associated > Mammals > Digestive system > Stomach > Rumen | place: USA...
GATGAATACGTCGCCATTGCGCACATCGCACCTCATCTTCTCATGCACCACGCCGCAGAGAGAGCTGATGCCCTTACGCATGTCAGTACGTCCTGGGCACAGATAGTAGCGCATCGTGTCATAATAACAGTTGTAGTTGTGTGCACTATTGCGGCTGCAAAGGTACAAATAAACTACAACTGCTACAACGTGTATTTCAACGGATGCTTACGTTTCTTCATACCAACACAAAAAAATACACCCCGAAGTATAATCTATTACTTCGAGGTGCAGTTAGTCGCTTGCCTCTGCTCTTGGGGCAGAAGGAATAATTACTTCAAAGGAAATTCTTCGCAGGGATATGGCGTATTATGTTGTCATCGACACAAACAATGACATCTTCATTATTTTTGGCTTTCTCTTCCAGCATCTCACGTTCTGCAATTTCGAACCCACGAGTTATCTTCTCTACTATTTGTTTATGTTCAGCGTTTGGCATATTCTTCTAACTATTTGTATAAAACACTATTCTTTATCAATAATTCTTGGCCTTTACCACCTGTGGCAACAATACTTCTGGGAGTCTCACTGTTATCTTTCCTGCGTACCATTAGGGTCACTGATAATATGTAGATACTTATCTTCCATATCTGTCTGCAAAGGTATATAATTTATGCGGAAGATAATCTTTTGCCTATTTTTTCGGTTTTATTGGCGAAAGCATCCCCTTCATGTGGGGCTGCATGCCCATCGCCTCCAGCTCCCCTAAGAATGGTTCGCACCAGCTCATCAGCGTCTTCGGGCTCTCGTACCATTTGCTTCAGAAAGTCTCTATCAGCATAGAGTTTCAGAACAATACGATACAGCAAACGACTCAAGACACTTCCCAATAATATACGTTTTATTTACTCATAGTCTGTTTTTCTTCATTATCTATCTTAATATTATCCTAAACGCCACTGCAGAAGAAACGGAGACTGAAGAGGTAGCCTCAACTTGAATACCTTTGCCTGCAACGTGGAACTTGACCTGCTTGCCGTCAGCAAGGCTGACAATGCGCTTCACTTGGCTGGCACTGAGGCTGGTGAGGGTAAAGGGCTTACCGTCCCATTGGCGGACGAATACATAGATAGTACGGCCGTCCTTCGATTGGGTATAGCGGATGCTACGGCCCTCGCCGAAAGTGGTATAGGGACGAGTGCCATAGACGGCCTCTCCATACTGTCGTAGCCACTGGCCGATGCGGCGCAACACTTGCTGCTGGTCGTCGGGGATAGTGCCGTCGCTTTTCGGTGATATGTTCAGACAGAGGTTACCGCCACAGGCTATGTTATCGACGAGGTTGCGGATGATGCCGTCGGCAGACTGTATTTTTAATCCTTCAATATAGCCGAATTTATTGCCGATGGGGTCGTCCACCTGCCAGTAGCGATCGTAAGGTTTCTTCGGGGCACGGCTCTCACGCTCGAAGTCCTGGATAGAACCAGCTAAGTAGGCTTGCGACTTCGACTGGATACTGACCTCTTTATTCCACTGATAGGCACTATTGTAATAGTAGCGGGCCAAGCGCAACTTCCATGGGTCGAGCGAACGGTAGTTGATACCATTGTCAAAGTAGATGAGGTCAGGCTGGTAGCGGTCTATGATTTCGTGAACGCGCAATTCCCATTCGTTGAGGAAGGCATCGCTCTGCGGGTGATGCCCCTCGGCAGCCGCCTCGTTGATAACGGCCTCAGTGGCTCCGCCGTTGGCGGCTGCCGCCAGTGCCTTCGGTCCCATACCACTCTGTGCCACAGGTTTCTGTGGCGGCCCATAGAGGTCGGCATAGTCGGGCAGGAAGAGGTCGGTGGAGTCCTTCGACATAGAAAGTGGATACATGAAGTCCCAATTCTCGATGCGGTGGTTCGACACACCGAACTTCAGTCCCTTGCTTCGCACAGCCTCGGCCAGTTCGCCGATGATGTCTCGCTGCGGGCCCATCTGCTTGGCGTTCCACCGTGTCAGCTTGCTGTCGTACATGGCAAAGCCGTCATGGTGCTCAGCGGTGGGGATGACGTAACGGGCACCTGCTTCACGGAAGAGTTCAGCCCACTGCTGCGCATCGAACTTCTCGGCACGGAACATGGGGATGAAGTCTTTATAGCCGAACTGTGACTGGCGCCCCCACTTGTCGCGGTGGGCCTGGGCCAGTCCGTTATACATGTGCTTGGGATACCACTCACTGCCTGCTGCGGGCACCGAGTAGACACCCCAGTGAATAAAGATGCCGAACTTGGCATCCTGAAACCATTCGGGCGTGCGGTAGTGTGCCGCCACCGACTGCCACGAAGCCTCGTACGGTCCGTCGGGACACTGCTCCAGCTGCTCTTTTGTCACAGGGATGGTCACGCGGTTGTCCGTCCGCATCACCTCACGACAACTGTTCACCCACAGGTCGGCCATCAACTGGTGACCTGCTGCCGTGGGGTGTATGCCGTCCCAAATCCAGTTTGATGTGGGTACCAGTGGATGTTCTGTCTTTTGCACAGCGAAGAGTGAGTCGTAGCGTAACAGCACGGCATTGTAGTCATGGGCTATTCGCCCGACCGTCTGCGACAGCTGATTCACCAGTCTCTCACGCTCGGTAAAGTCGGCAGCTGCTCCGACCTTTCCGACCTTAGCGACGAATGGCGTGCCCAGCACGAACTTTACTTGTGGATTGGTCGAGCGCATACGGTCGAGCAAGTAGCGATAACGCTGTTCCCAACCCTGAATGTCAAAGGGGCTCCCATCATTCTTTTCTAAATAATAATGTATATCGTTCGTTCCAACCAGTATCGACAGTACATCGGGCTTTACGCCGACGGCATCCTCTTCCCATCGGGCTTCCAAGCGACTGAGGTCATCGCCGCTGATGCCTCGGTTCAAGAACTCATAGCCTGACTCTGGCCGTTCGCTCATGTAGTGGGCCGCGCACAGCATCATATAGCTATGCCCGAACAGGTGGTTCTGGTCCCACTGATTCCGTTCCTTCGAAGGCTTATTGCTGCCACCGCTGAGACCCCATCCGCCATCGGTCACCGAGTCACCGATGTAAAGAACCTTATGCTGGGCAGAAGAAATCGTAATAATGCCTATAACATATAAAATAGTAAGGATAATTCGTTTCATAGTCATTCTTCTCTTTATTTCACAAGAACCTTTTTGCCATCAACCATATAGATACCAGAGACAGTAGGATGACTGATATGTCGACCTTGCAGGTCTGTGTAACGTATCTGGGTGCCTTCGGCCTTAACGGTACGAATGGCTGTCTCTTTCTCGTTCAACTGTTTATAGTACTCTACAGGGCTATAACCCAAGTGTGGTGGTTGGTTGTAGCCGCAGTTCTGCCAGACAATGGCGAGATCGTATGTGTGATCATCACGTAGCCAGGGTAGTTTATACTGACTATCAGTGGTTGTAGTAAAGATGGTCAGGTAGTAGTCGTTACCGTTCTGTGCCCAATAGACGGCCTCCTCGCGCCAGTCGCCATAGAGGTCGCACTGCAGATTAGGGTTATATTTCGTGCTATTGATAGTATTGGCTCCGTATCCGAAACTATAGAGTGTGCAGGTACGGTCCCATGCTTTGCTGGTGGCGTTCCATTTGTCGATGTGACTGCGGTCGTGATATTCGCGCAGCAGGTCACCATCCCAATAGATAGCGTAATTGATCGAAGCGCTCTTGATGGCGCCTTCCTTCCATGGTGCAATGACTTCACCGTGACAACTCATGAGGTTGGTCTCTGCCATCTCCATGAACTCAGCACCGTCGTAGCGGGCATCGCAGTCGAGAATCAGTCCACGGCCTGTATCGCCACCCGTCTGCAAGATGCCATGCAGGATGGTACCCGTCTTGGCGTCGATGATGGCGGCATCATACTTGGCATTGGCTTCCTCGGTAATCATAAACACCTCCAGACCCTCATTATCAGGATCGAAGTCGCCCAGGTGAGTAGCATCGCCATGTCCTAAGCCTGTACGCCAGAGTAGCGTGCCGTCGTGGTCGAGGGCTGCTGCACCTACCATCACCTCGTCAAAGCCATCGCCGTCCAAGTCACCAGCAGTCAGGCTATGCGCTCCTTCGGCATAGATGCCCTGTCCCTTCTTATTAGAGGTATGCTTCCACAGGTTCTTCAGTTCTGTGCCGTCCCACGAGAAAGCAGCAGCATAGCTGTAGGTGTAGATGCCACGCACGGTGACGGCACAGGGTGTCGGCTTGCCGTTGACATCGAGACAGGCCACACAGGCTTTCATCCAGTTGCCGCGATGACCATAGGCAGCACCGTCGGTCTTGCCGTCATCGGCCCAGTTGCTCTGCACGCTAAACAGTGGCCAGTAGTCGGTGGAGGCCAACTCCTGCCCCGTCGTACCATCAAACACCGTCAGCCATTCCTTGCCGCCACTGGTGATGACACCCGACGCATTGACTGACGATTTCGTATGGTCGGCAGTAGCAGCAGGTCCGGTGTGCAGGTATTCACCCGTAGCATCCTTTGAACCTTGTGCCGTCTTGCCGATGAGTTCACCCTTGCCATCACCATCGAAGTCGTAGCACAGGAAGGTAAAGCGACACCCCGCCAGCACGTTCGGACCGAAGTCGATACGCCATAAACGCGTGCCGTCCAGCTTATAGCAGTCCAGAATCTGCGGGCCTGTGGGCGTGCAGACGGCTCCTGCATTCGACGGTTCCCATTTCATGATAATTTCCTGTTCGCCGTCACCGTCCATGTCATAGGCCGAACAGTCGTTTGGGGTATAGGTCACCACCGTGCCGTCCTTCATCGTATAGTCGCCGGGATAGTCAAGCTTGATATGGTGGAAAAAATTGGCATCGCACTTCACACCTTCTTGCGAGTCGATGATGTTTCCGTCAGCATCGAGCACCTCGAGCTTGAAGATGGCGTTGGCGTATGTCGATGACAGTGTGACGTTAGTACGGTCTTTCAGCGTCTTAATCAGCCGTGTACCTGAATAGAGCTTGTAGGTGGTGTTAAGTGGGTCGTCGGAAGCCCGCATACGCCAGCTGACGAATACACCGTTGCCGTTGATGTTCTTGCAGGCCCACAGCCCGCGACTTTTGTCGGCAGCCGACAGCGTCGAAGCCATCAGCACCATTGTTAATAGTAGAATTAGTTTGCGTTTCATAATCTTATTGCAATTACGCTGCAAAAGTATGAATAATATATCATAATCTTTATCGGAAATTGCCATGACAGTTTCACTTTTTGCCAAGACAATTGCCATTCTGTTTTCTATATTCAGTGGGCGACATGCCTGTTTGTTTCTTAAACAGAGTGGAGAAATAGGCGGGTGACTCGAAATCTAAACTATATGCAATGGCCTTCAAAGACAGGTCAGTGTTTTGCAACATTTGTTTGGCCTGTCGGATTTTTTGTATTTGGAAAAAACGGGAAGGGGAATAACCCTTTACTCGACTGAATTCACGGCGGAACAAGGAATAACTCATACCGACCTCTTTGGCCAATTGGCTCATGGATACACGGAAGTTCGGTTTTGACATCAGCATACAGGCCCGCTCAATATTTTCTTCGTAATGGTTCTGAGCTACCATCTGCATTTCACTGAGGCTGCCTAACAGAGCGATGATATAATTGGTTAGAGCACTAAGAATCTGCTGATACATGCATTGTTCGCTGTCAGCCACCTGAACAGCCTTCTGGAAAAGAGAAAGCACTTCGTTATTAAGCCCAATAGTAAAAACGGGGTTCTCACGGTTGCAGTGACTATTTGAGAGCCATTGCTCTACATCATTGTTTCGGATGCCAATCCAGTAATGGCTCCAACCCGTAGTCTCGTTAGGATAATAAGTATGCCATTCACCAGGAAAGAGTACAAATATCATTCCCTGTCGAATCTGGTATATGCCGCCACTGGATGTCTCAAGTGTCCCTTCCCCTTCGGTGATGTATACCAATTGGCATTCATCCAGCATCCTACCTTTATGGGGATCAAAGTAATAGCCCTTTTGATGAAGACGACTGGGGTAAACCGTATGCGCAGGAAACTCCTCGTATCCTACGCACGTTATGGGCAGGTCGGTCTGTTCCTTCACCACATTGGAGAAATACTTTATCGTATGACTCATACTCTTCAACTCTTATGAACATGAGGTATAAAGTTAGTCTTTGATGTGCAAAGATAGAGCAAATCGAGTGAAATTCAAAACAAATTAAACTTATTTTTGATTTCCGAGATGCAGCTTTTCTTGACCAAGGGTCAAAGATAGTAAAAATCAGCGAACTGCATACATAGCGTGGGGGTATCGCCCATGCAGTTCTTCGAGCAACGTCTGTAATAGCCTCACTAACGCTTCGTTGCTGTTCAATTATACTTGTGAAACAGAGCAACAGCGCAATCAGCGAGCGAAGAGAGGCCGTTTGTTGACGGCATACTGCTGATCACAAAACTTAAGAGCAACATGAAGGGGGCTCTGATGACTATGTCGGATAAATTGCTGACAAGGAAGAGAGCCATTATAGAGACCGTCAATGACGGATGAAAGAACATCGCTCAGGTCGAACACTCAAGGCATAGGACATTTGACAACTTCATGGTCAATCTACTGGGAGCATTGGCTACTTATTGCTTCTTTCCAAAGAAACCATTCAAAGCATGTGAGAGGGCTATCGACAATGATGTGAACCTCTTCTAAAATCGTCGAACTCACGTTAATTTAGCCGGGCGGTGAAGGTAGGAAATGCAACTTTCCTCTATAGGAAATTATTTATCCCAAAGCTCAATAGTGTCCGAAGAAGACAAAAGATTTTTGAGTAAATATTTGGAAAAGTAGAAATCCAACAGTATAACTTTTTTAATGATGGACGTACACTGACTATCTACTACAAGAAGAGTGGGACGAAATGTGAGGTGTACTCACCATGCAATGCTAAAGACTACAAAGTGAACGATGCCTCAAAGATAAAATCCACAAACTTTGAAGTGGTGGACAAGGCAGAAGGAAAACTTTACAAAAAAGCGTCTATTGGTGAAGTGACAAGGCTTATAAAAAGGTTAGTCAACCAGTATCTATGATGGTCTATGCTGAAATCATACTGCTGTGTGTATCCATTGCGGTACTCACAGCAGTATCAAAAGAAACTGAAGGATGAAAAAGAAGAAATGGGGCTGCGCCACGATTGTTTTGATGCTTTTTGAGAAAGGGGTAGACAATGGATGATATGAACATGCAGAAACCTGAAGTGCCCATCATCATCATCGAACGAGATGAGCAGCCACAGGCCCGTGAGTCTGTGACGAAGGTTGTCGCCCCATCAAGAAGTAAGAAATGGCTAAAGCGGCTCCTCGCGTTAGTGGTAATTGGTTGTATGATGGTAGCTATCCTTGCAGGCTACTATTTCTGGAATTACTATTATAATATAGGTATATCCATCTCTGTTACACCAAAACAGAACATAGAAATACTTCAACGGCCAGTCAAACAGGAAACCCCAGAGATAGTTATGACTGGTGACAGCATCCTTGGTGTAGCTATGGACTTCTATGCCATCCACGGATTGAAAGCATCCATTGAGTTTGAAGAGCCTGATACAGCCGATACTTCCGTTTATCTCTATTGTCGTTCTGCCGATTATACTTCTGACGGCAATTATCTTGGTTCTTTGGTTGCAGAAGGAATAGATAAACAAACCGACCACTCTCGTCTTGGCTATATGGCTATGGCTGACGGCCGCATGGTGATAGGCATCAGCCGTAGCGACAAAGTAAAAGACTATGTCCTTGAGCGTGGTGGCTCGTTCTTCCGTCAGTTCATCCTCGTCAGCAATGGTGTTATTCCCGCCCGTTTCTACCTCCACGGCAAGGTGGAACGTCGCGCCATCGGCCGTATCGGCGACCGTCTCTACTTTATAGCTACCCGCCATAAAGAAACCCTTTGGGACTTTGCCGATGCACTCCGCGAATACGGTTTCATCGATGCCATCTACATCACAGGCGGAGCAGACTATGTGTTCTTTCGCAGCAAGGATGGTGTCAAGCATGACGTGGGTAACCCAGCCGGGTACCCGCAAGAGAAGTGGAAGGACATCATTCCGTGGCTGGTGTTCAGAAAAAATCATTGACAGATGGAATTGGAGAAACAACGAGTATACTACAAGTCGGTCAGATACAGGGTTGATAGGGCTCTGAGAATAATGGGCTATCCGTTCCGAACAGAAGATTTTGATGATATGTGCCGCATTCATGTTGCGTATCAGGGATCAGACTTTTTTGGGATATTGACGAAAGTGACTATATCCGTATGCAACTCATCGATGGGACCTACGCTATGGCGGATGACGTTGAGGAGTTCTCCCGCCTGAGACGGGCCGTCAACGAGGCAAACTGGGAATCATCTGTAACGATTGTTTATACAATATCGGAGGAAGAAAAAGTGAGAAACATCCTCGCAAATATTGTTGACTATTTTTACTTGTCAAGATCATTTTCATCTAATATGCAGAAGAACTACAAAAGTCCCCAAAATGCAATGATAGGGTTTTTCCCCCGATGGTTTAGGGAAAAACCTTTGCCTATGTCGTGGAAAATGGCTTACTTTGCAACAGAAAAGAAAACAACCCGAGTATAAACAAATAAAGAATAGGAGATACGATTATGAAAAAGTTGATGATGGTTCTTTTTGCCATGCTGGCGATAGCAGCTGAGGCAAATGCAATGAGCTACGAACAGGCTCGCCGTGAGGCTTTGTTCCTCACCGATAAGATGGCATACGAGCTGAACCTGACTGATGATCAGTATGAGGCAGCCTATGAGATTAACCTCGACTACTTGATGAGCGTTACTGGCCGCCATGATGTGTTCAGTCATTACTGGGAACGTCGTAACATGGATTTGAGCTACGTGCTGTATTCCTGGCAGTGGGAAGCCTTCTGTGCAGCTACCTACTTCTACCGTCCGCTGTTCTGGGAAGCCGGTTACTGGCACTTCGGTGTCTATGCCCGCTATCCGCGCCGAGACTATTATTACTTTGGCCATCCCCATTTCTATGTGACTTATCGTGGCGGTCACAGCTGGCGTTCGAATGGAGGCCGCAGCTATTATGAGGGGCGTCACACTCATTATCGTCCGCACGATGGTTTTCGTGATCGTCATGTGGGAATGCGCGACGGATGGGACAGAGGCGACTACCGTGGACGTAGCAATAGCTCGACCCGAGTGACGGGCGGCAACCGTGGAGGAAATAACGGTGTCTATAATAATGATAACCGTCAAGGAAACTACAATGGAAGCCATCAGGGGCGTACATATCGCGATGGCAACAACCATCAAGATAATGGTGGACGCACGAATATTGGCCCTCGCAATCCTGAGACACGTTCCAATGGAAATTCTTCCATCAATGTGCGTCCTTCGGAAGGTCGCTCGGTGGATCGCTCAAACAACCGTGCAATTGAGATGAAGGGTAACAGTTCCTCGATAGAGCGCATGGGTGGCCGTTCGATAGAAACACCCCGTTCCGTAGGTTCCTCAGGTGTATCACGTTCTACAGGAGTCTCACGTTCTGAAGGTTCTGCAGGAGTATCACGTTCCATGGGTTCTGCTGGAGTATCACGTTCCATGGGTTCTGCAGGTGCCTCACGCTCTGTCAGTACTCCTCGTTCATCTGGCTCAATGAGCTCTGGCAGTGGTCGCTCTTCGGGTTCGATGGGAGGTAGCTCTCGCTCTTCCAGCAGTAGCCGTAGCAGCAGCGGTTCGATAGGAGCCAACCGTGGCAGATAAGATATTGCAGATAAGATATTATAGTTAAAGTTCCAGCACACGCACTTCGGCGTTCATCATTCGCTCGATTTGGCGTGTGCTTTTGTTGTAATGTACGGCCTGTATGGCTTTGTTAAAGATGCCATGACCTACTGCCAGCACTTTTTTCTCAGGAAAGTTGCTCTTGATAAACTCGAGGAATCTTCCTGCTCTTGCCAGCAGCGCCTCCATCGTTTCCACGTTGTCGGGAAACGGTTCACCTTTCAAGCTTGGGATAAAGCGACCCGTGAAGTCGCCCCAGTCGCGTTCGCGTAGCAGTGGTGTAATGGTTAATTCCAAACCGTGTGGCCTGGCAATAATCTCTGCCGTCTGGATAGAACGGTTGAGGTCGCTGGCCACGATAGCATCTAAATGCTCCATTCGAAACTTCTCAGCTACTTCCTTTGCCTGCTTCAATCCCGTCTCGTTCAGCTCTCCTTGAGTCTGCCCCTGCATGATTTGTCGTGCGTTGTCCACTGTTTCCCCGTGGCGCACTAAATAGAGTGTAGTCATTGCCTTTTTGATTTTTCGACTGCAAAAGTACTAAATTATTTGCGTAGTTCGAATAATCTGTGTATCTTTGTCACACCAAAACGCACCAAAACATCATAAAGGATATGAAAATTCTGCAAAGTTCTATTTTCCGTGCACTCGTAGCGATTGCCGTGGGTGCCATGCTTATCAAGTTTCCCGACAATACGGTGACAGGTATCACGATTGCTATTGGCGTGATGTTTTTGTTGACAGGATTGGTGTCGTTACTGACCTACTGGAATGCACGCCGTCATGTGACAGACTATAAGGTGTATGATGCCGAGGGCAATCTGCTTGCTGGTGGAGAGCCGATGTTTCCCATCGTGGGTGTTGGCAGCATGGTGTTGGGCTGCATCTTAGCCTTCATGCCCGAGACATTTGTTTCGCTCCTGATGTATGTCATCGGCCTGGTGCTGGTGTTGGGTGCCATTACGCAGATGATGAATCTGATTGCCGCCCGCCATTTCGGCTCTATCTCGTTGTGGTTCTGGCTGGCCCCTGTCCTCACGTTGCTCATCGGACTTTACGTCATGCTGAAACCGCTGGCACCCGTAGAGTTGGCAATGACCCTTCTTGGATGGCTGTCGCTGTTCTATGGTGTGACGGAAATCATCAACTCTTGGAAGATATTCGCCTGTAAAAAAGCGGTGGAACGCATGCAAAAGGAGCAGGCGTCCACCGAGATAAAGGCTCTTGAAGAAGATTTGACCGATGCGGAAGAAGTTACACCCCAGTGACAACCCCTTCTATATAGGTTCTTAAAATATGGATGCCGGTCTTATTGTCGCCACCTGACGGGATGATAAGGTCGGCAAACTTTTTTGTGGGCTCAATAAACTGCTCATGCATGGGCTTGAGCACTTTCTCGTAGCGGTCGAGCACCATTTCAACGGTGCGGCCACGTTCCACCACGTCGCGCCTGATGTTGCGAATCAATCGCACGTCGGGGTCGGTATCCACGAATATCTTCAAGTCCATCATGTCGCGCAGCTTCTTGTAGTGCAGCGTCATGATACCCTCAAGGATGATGACGGGCTTCGGCTCCACATGGACGGTCTCGGGCAGTCGGTTGGAAATAAGATAAGAATAGGTGGGTTGCTCCACGGCTTCGCCCGCCTTCAGCTTCTTGATATGCTCGGTAAGAAGTTTCCAGTCGAAAGCATCGGGATGGTCGAAGTTGATGGCCTGTCGCTCTTCGTCAGTCAGGCCAGTTGTGTCGTTATAGTAAGAGTCCAAAGGGACGATGGCTGCACAATGAGGAGGCAGCGCGTTGGCAATTTTCTTGACGACGGTGGTCTTGCCTGAACCAGTACCGCCTGCTATTCCAATGATAGTCATATTATTAAGGGGTTAAATCTGAAAATACTTTTGCATAAAATTCTGCCTTCCGCTCCACGGCCATAGGATAGGCTCGTGAGGAGGAAGGCATGCGATAGAGACGAATGGTGCGGCCCTCAAAATTGACGGATGAATAGTCGCCCACCTTTGGTTCTGCAGCACCGAACTGCTGACAGCAGAGCGACGTGGCTAACTGTCCGGCGGTGACGATGGCCTTGCACTGGGGCAATTGCCGCAGCATGGCCTTGAGATCAGTCTGTTCTACCACCTGCAAGTCCTTGTCGCTGGCCGTGCCTGTAGTACGGACGATGCGGGTGCAGGTGTCGAAGAGGGCAATGCCCTGTTGGTTCAGGAACTCAATGATGGCATCGAGGTCGTAGGTCTTTTGTTCCTGATGGACAAAATGCATCTTGTCCTGAAAGAAGCAAAGCCCGAAGATGCGCCACATGTCGTTGGTGAAATTGGGGTAGTAGAACTCCATACACCACCGCTTCGGCGCAGGTGGGAAAGTGCCGAGCATCAGCAGGCGTGCGCCAGCAGGTAGGAATGGTTCAAAGGGATGCGACTCCATTTCCAACGTCCAATAGCCTACTTCTTCACTTCCTTCATGAGGTAGATAATGGTGGGCAGGTGGTCAGAATATCCATCGAGCCAGGCACCACCGGCATGGGTGCGTAGCGGGTTGCCTTTGTACTTACCTTCTTTCTGCAGCAAATAGTCGCGGCGGAATATCTCATGCCTTCTGAGCTTCAACGTGTTATAGTCGTCTATGCCTTCCCTGTAGAGCAGGTTGGGTGACAGGATAATCTGGTCGAACAGGTTCCACTTGCCATCGTATTGCAGCGTACCCGTTCTTTTCTTCACCAAGACGTTGTACCAGGGATTATACAGGTCGCCTTGCTTCACATCCTTGATTTCCGACTTACATCCCAGTTCGCGTACAATACTCTTGTCCGTTGGGTCGTCGTTCATGTCGCCCATGATAATTACCTTCACATTGGGATCATCCCTGAGCAGCGAATCCTTCACGACTTTCACTTGGCGTCCGGCGCACTCTCTATAAAAAGAGGTGGCACCACGGCTGGGCCAGTGGCAAACAATGATGGTGACATGTTCGCCAGCCAATGTGCCGCTCACAGTCAGGAAGCCACGGGTGGCACGATCCTTATCTTCTGGCAGTTCATAGACATAGGGCACCAACTTCACGTTGCGCACCGTGAACTGCTTCGGGTCATAGAGAAGAGCGCAGTCAACGCCTCGGTTGTCAGGACCCTCAATGTGGCAGAACTGTATGTTACGAGCCTTCAGCTCGGGCTGGTTGCAGAGGTCTTGTAGGCAACGGCTGTTCTCCACCTCGCTGACGCCGATCACCGAGCAACCCTGTCCTGTGGTATTGCCGGTTCCCATCTCACTCAACACACGAGCCATGTTGCGCAGCTTGTGGCGGTACTTCAGTCCCGTCCAGCGGTTGCGTCCGTCGGGCAAATACTCAAAGTCGTTCTTACCTTCATCGTGACAGGTGTCAAAAAGATTCTCCAGGTTGTAGAATCCTATTCCGTGCACAAGATAACGCTTGCCTTGTGCCTGTGCGGTAGCTGTTCCCATGAGGAAGAGTACCAGAAAAGTCAAAAGCTTATTCATGTTATTGATTAGTATTTTTTGCAAAGATACGAAAAAAAATTGGAACGGCTAAATAAATATGGAATTTTTCTTTGCTTCATAAATAAATAATGGCAATTGTTTTGCGTTTCCACTTTTTCTTTCTATCTTTGTAGCCAAAACATATCAATAACTACAAACAAAAACAATCGTATGGACAAAATGCTGAAATTATTGGTGACGGCACTTTGCTGTTCGTCTGCATTGATGGCTCAGGAGGTGGATTCGCTGGCCATCGACTTGCAGGAGGAGCAGGCATATACCTTCACCGAAACGCAACTGGGCGAGGATGACGATGTGACCCAGAATGTCACAGTCATCTCCTCTAACCGCAATGCGTATGCCAGCGAGGTGGGCTATCGTTTCAGCCCGGCGCGCTTCAAGTATCGCGCTTACGGTTCGAGGTACAACGACATCTACATCAACGGCAACCCCGTGAACGATGCCGAGCGTGGCGAGTTCCGCTATTCCTTCGTGGGCGGTCTGAATAATCAGACACGATCTCAGGAGTCGTCGCTGCCCTTCGAGAGCAATAGCTTCATGATGGCAGGCATGGGCGGTGCCAACAACTACAACTTCCGTCCTTCGAGCTTTGCCACTGGCCAACGTGCTTCTATTGCCGGCGCCAACCGCAATTACAACACCCGACTGATGTACACCTATAATACAGGTGTGACGGAGAGCGGATGGGCCTTTACAGGTAGCTTGACCTATCGCTGGGGTAACGGACTCGGATTCGTCGAGGGTACCAGCTACAACTCGCTGTCCTACTTCTTTGGTGCCGAGAAACTCATCAACGAAAAGCATTCGCTCTCGTTGGTCACCTGGGGCAATCCCACCGAACGTGGCACACAGGCAGCTTCGACCGACGAGATGTACTGGATTGCCAACAACTATCTTTACAACTCTGCTTGGGGCTATCAGGATGGCAAGAAGCGCAACTCACGTATCGTGAAGGACTTTGCACCTGCCGCCATGTTGACTTGGGACTGGAAGCTTAACGAGTCCGATAAGCTCACTACTTCGCTGTTGGGCAAATATGCCATGTATAGTTCCAGCCGACTGAACTACAACAACTCCAGCAATCCTGCCCCCGACTATTATTCTACCATGCCCAGCTACTACTTTGACGTGTGGGCACCCTTCGACGGGGATCGCAACGAGACGGCTTTGGCCAACTGGCAGGCTGC
>Ga0326514_10001639_pt1 | contig 14495 bp, 9 predicted proteins | sample 3_2548_0518_D_FD_203653 | JGI IMG/M metagenome (GOLD analysis project Ga0326514, IMG submission 203653) | Bovine rumen microbial communities from UC Davis, California, United States - 3_2548_0518 | ecosystem: Host-associated > Mammals > Digestive system > Stomach > Rumen | place: USA: California...
TTGTGCTAGATCGGTAGAGATTTCCATCTCCATCATCTGTAATTCGGTGGAGGATATAGATTTTACTGTTCCTTTCGGGGCTTCAGTCCCGAGTATAGACTCGCAAGAGCCAAACATAGCATTTAAATTTAACATATGTTATATCCTTTAATATATTAGAATGAATAATCTGTATTTATACTACGGATTCTGCGGACCTGGTAATCCGTTGTTACCAGAGGGTGCATTTTGTCCACCACCACTGCCGTTTCCACCACTGTTAGGTGCCGGTTTCGGTTTCTTGTTAGGTTTTGGCTGATTCTTATTGTTGCCAGCAGGTGCATTCTGATTACCGCTGTTACCATTTCCACCACTGTTAGGTGTTGGTTTCGGATTCTGAGCAGCTCGCTTTTTCTGCGCATCTTCATATAGTTTTTGAATACCTTTATGTACAAGTATTCTTAGCTGTACGATTTCCCTAGCAGCGTTATCAGCTTCGTTTTTATGAAACTTGATAGCACGTCCTGCTTTGGTAAATATGCTCTTAAACCACCCTTCTTGTTTAAACTCCGCCCGGCCATCGTATTTATTTTTATTAAATTTGTAGTTGAAATCAACGCCTTCGTGTAATGCATTTAAGCGAGCATATTCATCTTTAAGTTTCGGGTCAGAATTAATAAAGTTTTTTAGCTGATCGTCCTTTGCTATTTTATCAAATGCCTCGTTTACTTTGTCTTTGGCACCATCTAAATCTTTTGCATACTTCTCAAGTGTAGATGCCCATTTCTTAAACTCGACCCCGCCAACTATCTCGATTAATTCGGAATCTATTCCGACATGTTTCATTAGCGTTTCACGATCGCCTTTTTTAATAAAAGTATCATCTAAAACACTAAATACCTTATTTGATATAACTTTACCTACCCATGTGAATATTCCAGCTATTATAGCTCTTAATGCCCACTGTTTGACAACTTTTATTGTAGTCGATACTTTGGCATCATCCTTCAGCGTTTGTATTTGTTGAAGCATACTAGCATCGCTCTTATCGGCACTTCCGAAGAATGATTTAATCTTCCCCCAGACTACTGTAGCTATCTTCTTTAAAGATTCCCACAATAATTTTATCCATTGCCAAAGCTTAGAGAGTAACCCACCATTCTCATCTTCCATGGCGGCTATAAACATCTGTGAGTATGTGCTAGTAGGTACACCTACACAATCCATGGATTCAAAACCAGGGAATTTTACACCTATAGCTCTTCCTAGTTGGCCGTCATTGTTATATAAAGCTAAGAATGTTCTATCCACACCGAACTGCTTAACATGATCATACATACTAAGCATTTGTTCTAATTGAAGCTGCATACGTTTACCCTTTACAGCTTCATTTTCTGCGATAGCAAAATCCTGTTCCAGTTCCATGTATTTAAGCATGGTTATTCTGTTATCTGCAGCTGATATGTCGTGTTGGGTGGGTTTCACCGATCCGGTGATATCTTCCACACCAGCAAACATGGCACTTAAATTTAGCATTTACACACCCTCTATCTGGATAATAACTTGTCGATAAAATCAACAGATAGCTCTATAGCTACTTTATTGTCGATATTATTCAATTCATCTTCACGCAAAGCTTCACCATCACTCTGTGATATAGCATCGTGTGCTAATTCACCGAAACGCTGATGTACCATCTTTAATACTGGAGACTGATATTTAGTGTCTAGTACGAAATCAAACAAGCAGCTTTGCAGGTTGTGATCTTCAGTGGTAAATACATGACGTGAGAATCTGTTAAGTGTAGTATTCTTAATGGCTTTAACGTAATCAGTACGTGTCATACCTCTAGGTAGATACTTGTCATCAAGAGACTCAGTAAATGCTAGTAATTTCTTAACAGCTACATTAGCCATAGTCTTATGCTGATTTACTGCAGCATCTGCTATCTTCTTAGTACGATTAAGTTCGCATTCTTGGATAGCTCTCTTACCGAATAACCTGACATCACGGATATCTATACCCATAGCCGGTAAAGGTCTATTCGGTCCAGTGTGATATACGTGCAGATATGCAGCAAGTTCAGGTTCACTAACACTCTCACCTTCTTCAGTAGCTTCATTAGCAACATCTTCATTAATGACATTTTCGTCCAGGAGAATACTGTGGCTACGTTGCAGTGATTTACGCAGAGACATCATGGAGTATGCACCGAGATTAAATGCTAATAACACCTTATCCATGTTGTTATGTAACTGCTCAAGTAACTGATCAGGTACGTTGAGAGCAGTCTTCTTAAACCGATAGAGAATAGGTAGGTATCTATCTACGGCATACTGGAAACTCTTGATAGCTTTACCGTATTTATGCTGACGTAGATTGTCAGTATACATGGTACGGATCAATGTTTTGAGAGAGTATGGATTAGTGATAGCTCGATACAGCATCTCTACATCCTTACGAGTAGATTCATCTTCATAAGCAACTCTATCTACTATCTCTTCGGCAGTATCATGGTTAACTGGTATACTGTCTATTTCAGCTATATGTCCATCTGCTATCTCGGTAGCAATTTCAGTGTTGTATGAAGGTTCAGCACCAGTGGCGTCCTTAAACGCACCAGCAACTTCTTCTTCACCACCAAAAGTAGCGAACATCATATCCCAGTTACAGCGTGTAGTATGAAGTTCCATACCGGTATCGATATTGGTATCGGCATACATTTCTACACCAGTATCATCAGTGATGTCTTTTTCCAAACTGTTAACATCATTCATGACGTCACCAGCTAGAGTATTAAATACTAGTGAGATGTTGCTGCCTAAACGTCTGGCAATGTTATCGAGTTTCTCAAAGCAGGCATCTATTCTACCAGACTGTTTTACTCTGGCATAAGCTTCACCAACTTTTTTACAGACCATCTGCTGAAATTCTTCATCAGTCTGTCCTTCTTCACGTTCTATATCGCCAGTTTCATCATCAACATTATCAGATATTACAGCGATAACTGCACATACACCAGGGTCACTGCTTTCGACAGTATTTTCATCGCTTATATCTTCAATTTCTTCAGCCAGCATGGTGATGTATACATCATCATTAACATCAGTCATTCTCATTTGGGAGCCCTCGCATCATTACGTTTAACTGTTCTGTGGTAGATAATGTTAGCCAGGTCTGTTTTATTTACACTATTGGACGCACCTAAGGGAGAGATCGCTACTCTAACCATATCGATACGTAGTAGTGCGGCCAGAGTCTTACGAGCGGTTTCTCTAGCCATTTCAGCGTCACTCTTTCGCATATATCTTATCCTATATAGAGGAAAAACGATAAACTCATAGAATGAATAATCTGTAAGTCGCTTTTGGAGGTGATGTTTATGTCATATGAAGCCATGTTAGCAGTACTTAGTAGTGAGCTTGAAGAGATTCGTCCAATTACTGAAACTCCTGTTCCCAACAAGTACACACCAGATGCATTAACTAACGCCGAAGATGCTATCAGAGATGAAAAAAAGAAAGATAAAAAAGAAGATGATAAGTATCGTGAAGAACATAAAGAAATAGAAGAAGAAGATGATGACAATTCAAATGCTACTGATAATGATAGTAGTGGCACTTCTGATAATGCTGATACTGGTGATAACGATAAAAGTGTAGCAGAAACTAACAATGAGCTAGCTAACTTTGGTGCAAGTGCATCTGACAATAATGGCTTAGCTAACGACATGAATAATCCAGATGTTTCTAACGCACAACTAGATGCTAAATTATCAGAACTAACGCTATATGAAAGAATGACATTTCAGTTTATAAGAAGTGAATATGGATCACCTAGCGGTAGTGACAGTAATCTTTGTCCTAATTGCGGTGGCACTGCTGATGCTGCGGATGCAGCTATTATAGATAATGAAGTTACTAAAACTGAAAGAACAGAACCGTTCGGTAGTACCAACAATAACTCTGGCGGTGGTGGTGACGCCGGAGGATTTGGCGGTGATATGGGTGGTGGTGATTTTGGAGGAGATTTTGGCGGAGACATGGGTGGTGATTTCGGTAACATGTCTTTCAGAGCTACGTTTGGTGTAGGTACAGAATCTATGGGAGTTGATAGCGACAACCTTGATGAAGGTATTGAATTTGCAGCCAACCGTGCTAAAGAAATAGCATACATGGCAAAGTCTATATTGACTTTCGGTGAGAAAGCATTCCATTTTATCTCTAAGACTGCGACCACTGCACTACACAAAATAGGACACGCTGTTGAAAGTAATTTACTTAAAATCAGACATGTATCTAAGTTTTATGAATATAAATTAAAAACTATAGCACCACTCATACAGAATGATAAACTCGCAGAGTTTAATGTCGAAGCATTCACTGCTAAAGACTGGGTAACTGTCGTAGGTGAGTGCCACGAGATATACAAATTATTGTGTAATGTTAGTAAACAGATGACCTGCCCGTATCGTAAATTTGGTGAAGTGATAGATCAGTATAAAGCTGTATTCTCCAAGATTAATGTTAACATCATGAATAAAGTTCCGTCTGCATGTCTACAGGGTCTTTATTCTAAGCGTCAAAATGCCAGTCTGGCTGAGTTAGGATATAATCCTAGAGATATGTTTAATATATTAAGACATATGGAACAGCTCGCTGATATTTCTGATAAGGACGCTATGGGCAGAATAACTAAAGCTATAGAAAGTTACGGTAAGGTATTGAAGTTAGAAAATAAAACCTTAATGGACAAAACAAAGGATGCTAACGAAATTCCTAAAGCACTGCAGCAGAAGAAAAACTTTGTAGAACTAGATACTAAGAAGTATGATTTTCTTGTTAGTGTTATAGAAGTATACACTGATTTAACTACACGTTTAGTGGATGACATACATGATGTTTGCTACCAGTATGAGAAGTCGATAATTCCGGAATACATTAGGGGATAATCTATGACCAGTAATACTTCTAGTAATAGTCCGCGTGATATACTGCTGGATGAAAATAGATCTTGGGCACGAGTGCCGTATCACACTTTAACTTTCGGTGACGATTTCAGAGGTGTTAGAGATTCAATCCTGTTCCGTATAGCAGGAAATGTAAGCGATAATGAAAATGATGATAAGACTAGTGGTAAGGTGCAGGATAATTTTGGTAGGAATGTTGATCCAGCTGCTGTCAGTAAATTCTTTGGTCTAGAACAAGATGCACTAGCACCAGGGATGCTAGGACGACCTTTTCATCAGGATACTCGGGTAGGTGCCAATGATGCAATTAACTGTCTTTGGCAGTTCAATCGTGATGACGATATCATGCATCCAGTAACCACAATAAATGAAAGTATGTGCATAGGTGAAGGGCGTGTTTACGCTTCCACTACTCAAACCAATCAGCAAATAGCCTGGTTTACTTTTGGCGTACCTTATTACTCATCTATGTTTGCCACATTTAAAAGTGCGTTTAATGATAAGTTAGCTAGATTGAATGTTAATGGCTATAGTGAAGATAGTGAAGGATATAGTTTAGCAGAACTATTTGGTAGATATGGTACATTGACATTATGTATCTGGGCTATACCGTTAAAGATTTTATATGAAGTTTCTAATCAAAAGGCAAACGTCTTTAAGATAAACCGTTTCTATGAACTACGTACTCGTATGCAATTATACTACAAGTTTGTTGACAGTATGTTAGCTCACTGGCTAGTAGATGTCGGTATGTATAATAATGGTAGATCTAAGACAGGCGAAGCACCCAGTATCTTCGATAGAGATTGGACTGCTGGCCCCGATAATGAAAAATATGTACCGATGGCACTCATGTATACTGGTAGTTCTATATGGGATATTCTTAGAAGACGTGCGGTTAATGCTGGATTTGGTGACTCTAATAACACAAATTTAACAGATCCAGATGCACGTTCTGAATTAATCAAGAAAACCCTTGTAGGAACCGGAGCGGTTCCACTACGGTATGCTGCATCAAAATTCATACAGCAGGAGGCAAAGAACAGACCTTCACTTAAGATGGACGTTGCGGATGATAAAGCCGCTAAAGAGCAGTTCGATAACGACTTTGCTGCATTGCTAGCTGAAGCTGAACAAAAAATAAGCTCGGCTATACAGGCAAATGGTGATGATAGTTCAGCGTATGATGATGATAACGGTAGTTGGATGACTGTATTTAAAAGTTCTGCATTAGGTGCTACTCAGTTTATCGGATTTCGTGTTGATAAAAGTACCGATGCTAGTGAATCATTTAGTAACAGTACACAGCCGTCAGCGTTTGCAGAAGAGTATAATGCTAAGGTAAAAGAGGCAGCTAGTAAAGCAGTTAACTACGGCCTCAAAGGAGAAGCTAATAGCGGTGGTGTTCTCGGTACTGTTGTAGATTGGGGTGCTGATTTCGTCAGAGGCACACTACAGGCATTACAATCAGTTGACTTTTTCGGTATAACTGACTTAGCTCAAGCTGCTATGACTGGTACTTATTTCGATGCACCCGAACAATACTCTGGTTCTGATTTCAATAAGTCACACTCTTTATCATTCCAGCTTAGATCTCCTTATGGGGATAAGGTATCTATATACCAGTCAATTATAGTACCACTGTTCTGTATATTAGCAGGTGCATTACCTCGTTCCGGCGGTCCTAACTCATACGTACAGCCGTTCCTATGCAGAGTGTATTGTAAAGGTATGTTTTCTATACCGATGGGTATTATTGATAGTGTATCTATTAAACGCGGCGATAGTGAGTTTGGCTGGACTTTTGATAGTTTACCTACCTGTATAGATGTTAATATAAGTATAAAAGACATGTCCCCGATAATGTATGTCTGTATGTATGATAGTATGTTCGATGATTTGACAGGTAGTGATAGTGCTTTTAACGAGTATCTACTTACTTTATCTGGTGTAGGTTTATTTGAGCGTATATCGATGACACACAAATTAGCACGTGGTGTGCAGTATATGGCACACAAGATACGTAATCGATATCTCAATCCAGTTTACCATGCACACAACATATCTCAATATGCACCTGTGCAGTTCATCGCATCATTCCTGCCATACACTACAATTAGGAATAATTAAATAGTAGTAGTTTTTTTAAAAACAATTATATGGTGTATATGGTCTGTCATATACGTTTTTTGAGGGAAATACATATGACCGAAAATATTAATAACGAACCTACTGGGCAAGAGGAAGAGCCTCAAGTCATCAACTATCTTGATCTAGACGGCGTAGCGAATCTTAAGAACGAACTTGATACTCGGTATATCACTCGTGACGACGTACAATCCCTTGTTGAAGGTGCGGTTAGCAACTATAAGAATGCCATTGTTCAAATCGTAGCTGACAAGGACTCTGTTACCAATCCTGAAGAAGGTTATCTCTATCTTGTTCCCGACTCTGATCCTGCTAATGCTAACGTTTATGACGCATGGGCTTGGGAAATTACTGATGACACCACCACTCCTCCCACTTATGGCTGGGTTAAGATGGGTGCATCTCAGATAAAGATGGATGTCGATCCTGATCTCGATCCTGCTTCTCCGAATCCTGTTCAGAATAGCGTTGTGACCAGTAATCTCGCTAAGAAATTAAATACAGCTGATATCCTTGATAACGTTGTTCAGGGTAATGAAAATCCGGTTAAATCTTCGGGTATATATAGTGCATTGTCTGAAAAGATTGATAGGGGTGCTTTCCATGCCATCACTGCAGCAGAGATTACTTCTGTGTTTGATGGTACTTACGTACCTGGCAGCAGTGGTAGTGGTACTTCTAGCTAATAAAGTAGGTAAATTTATTTAATATAGTTTAAGATTATATATGTTGTATATCCTGGGTCAGATAGCTGATCCCGGGTATACAACGTACAAGATGGAGTTATGTTAATATGAGTATATTAACAAAATCTGGATTTGAACAGTTTATGCGGCGGTACTATCCGAGTTTAGCCGACCGTACTGAGACATTACAGTATATAAATGAACAGCTGATAGATGTGTTAGAGCAGTATAAGCTCGATACCACAAAAATGGTACCGTCGTATGAAAATCTTCCTACACCGGGTGAAGAAGGTACGATATATATCGTACCTAAGAGTACTGCTGTTGAACGTAGAGGGCAGTTCGTTTGTTATGCGTATGAAAATGGTGGATATGTACAAGTAGGTTCGGCATTATTTCCGGAAGACGTTCCTGTAGATTTAGTTATCGATCCTACTAGCCATAATGCCATTTCTAACACGGCATTTAAAGAAGAATATGATAAAAAACATGATGCGGCAGACATCACTAATGCGATAAATAATCATAATGAGCTTATAGTAACCAGTGATGCAATATATAACGAAGTAATCAAGAAAGCTGAATGGCCTAATGTTAGGCGGATAAAGAATAATGAAGTATTTGCTATAGTTAGAGAAGATCCTGATTATGTTACCATGGTGTATCCTACTATAATACTAGATCCTGTAGATAAGACGAGTGCACTTAATACCATATATACTAAGCCAGATCAGACTACCCCGTTTTTTAGTAATATGAAATATCATAGCGGTAATGACACTATGTTTAGGATTGATGACTGGCGTCAAGATTCTAGTAACTACGATCCTGGATCACGTAGTAGACTGGTATATCAAGATCCTAATAGTTTAGATCTTATAAATGTACACGCAGGTATATATGTATATCATCGCGGATCTAATGCAGAAGCTATAGTGATGAATGCATTATGCACATACTCGTCACAAAGTGACTATTGGTATTGGGCATCACATATTTCAACAGTTTATATTCTCAGTAGTTACTATCAAAGACCGTGTAATTATAGACTTACTCTCGAATTTAAAGATGCTATACCGTTGGCCACACTAAAGCACATGAGACTCAATATCCAGCCTAACCGTAATATCGAATTTACTGTAAAGTACAGAACATCACTGGGTACTGATGAATATACTGTAGTACAGGATAAAGTAGTATATACTTCTAGAAATACTTACTTACCGTGTTATAGTTCTTAATAGAAACTATAAGGAGTAATTTAATATGCCAAATGCTAACTATTTGGATCTGAAGCAACTACCTCTTTTTACAGAGTTGCTAGTCAGAAACTATCTTCCTATAGCAGAAGGACCTGCTTATGCAAGCAGTGCTATATCTACAGCATTGCAACAGTATCGTAATGATGCTGTACAGATACATTCCAGTTTTAAAGCTTTACCTGTGGTTGGTAAAGCTGGTGTAGTATACTTAGTACATAAGAGCAGAACTGATATAAACTATACTCCGACTAATAGAGAAATATGGATATATGCACCACAGTTTAGAACTATGCGTGCTAGGTTTAATGACTCGTCCAGCGGGCCCTATTTCCCGTTAACCAAAAATGATGCTGGGTATTATGTATTAAATTTAGATGATATACGTGATGTAAGTGTAAGCTATTTTAGATTACTTGAAGAGAACGATAACTCTACTGGAAGTAGTGCTAATACTTCTATGGAAATAGGTAAAGGTTCGACTGGTAGCCTGTACCAAGATCAGACATTAGCTGGTAATGATAATTCCAGTAATTATGTTAATAGTAAAGCTAAAGTAGAAGAACTTGCTGGTTGCATAATTTCAGTGTTAAAAGGGGAATCACGTTATGTTATCATGCCTATACCAGAACAAGTTTCTGGTACAGAAACTATACCACCTACCCCTACTGCAACCGAGATATGGATACATCTTTCTTCTGAATGGGAGGAAGTAAACGTATGTTTCGGAACAGGAAATAATCTCACCAAGATACCGTTAACTAAGAACGCATTTGGATATTATGTAGTTTCTTTATCTGATGTTCCGGAAAATCCAGGATATATGTGGTTGTGTAGCGGTACGTATACTGACACTACTTATGCCTATTCTAATAGGCAGTGCACAGGTAGATTCTATTATTTTGATAGCGATGTTAATTATAATAGGTTTATAGAAAATGCGTTAGTGACTTCAGTACTAGGTGGCCAAATCATAGCTACGGCTCCAGGCACTGGTAATATAGGATTTATATCACATTCTTCAGTATACACTAATACGGATATTCATGAGTTTGTAACTTACGCTTATGAAAATGGTAAATATGTACAGTTAGGTTCCGCTCAGTTTAAACCAGCTGACTATGTAATCGACCATAAGTTAGGTTACAGTACAAACACTATAACTAACAAAGCGGTCACTGAAGCCATTAATAACAAATATGATGCTGCCAATACAGCTGGAGATCTCACTGTTGATGGTGAAGATATTGTAGCTAGTGATGCGATTTATAGAGCACTATTGCCTAAGATGAATTGGAAAGACTGCGTTCCTATATCTTTGTTAGACATGATGAAATTGCTACGTTTCCCGTTCAATATGCCTACAGAGATGTACTTTAGACTTGATCTCTATGCTCCGTTACATGAACAGGACCTGGCTATATACACACCTAAAGAAACTCAATCGTTAGGCGTTAGTTTATATGGGTATTATGGCTTTGTGTTAGATTTTGGAAAGTCTACCCAGGCCAATTTAAGTACTGGAACTAATCCTAGCTCTAGCAGCAGCAGTTATAATTACGGCACTGGGTATAGTTCACGTTACATGTATGATCCGGAATTGCAGAAGAGTGTTAACATAATCGGTCGTGCCTATGGAGTTGGTGAAACCAGTAGTAATAACTGTGGTGTAGATAGAGATTACTTGATGTATTCTAGTCATAGTTCTGGTTATAGTACGTCGGTAACTACAGGAAAAGATTTTCATATACATTTTGAATCTGCTGCACCTTTAAGTATGGTTACCTTAGGAAGGCTTACTTACCGGCTTAAAGCATATAACAATAACGAAAGTACTAAGCATAATCACATTAATAAGTTATATGTTACTGTCTATATTTCTCCGAATGGACAGAGTTGGTCTCCAGTACAGCGTAATCTTATTTATAACTATGATGATAATTATGCAGAACTACATGACTACATATATTTAATCCCGATCTTAGCATAATGTGAGGTTTGATAAGTTATGACTGCTACAAAATATATATTAGGATTTGAGGGCTTAAGAGCCGTCATAGACGGTGTCGAATCACGGTGTGAACCTTCTAACGGTTTCCAAGCCAGAATCAACAATATGATCTATAATGCCATGCGTACTATGAAAGTACCTATGGTTCAGTTCGCTCCCAGTCTAAACGAGTTACCTATTCCCGGTACTCCTAACCAGATATATCTAGTATTGAAGAATCCCCAATATGCCAGTAACTTTATTGCATATACTTACGATGCTATAAATGCTAGATACGTTCAAGTGGGTTCCTCTATTTTCCAAGAAGAAGTTGAGCCTGATCACGCACTAAACATTAATAGTACTCGTGCCATAGATAATGCGGCATTTACTGCTGAATGGAATAAGAAATATGATGCCGACCATATGGTACACTCACCTATAGCTGATAGTGATTATCTAGTGACCAGTGCCGGTATCTATGAAGCCTTGTCACATAAGCTGAATGATTCTGATGCGCACAAGATCACTAAATACCAGTTACGTAGTGCATTCTTTAATGAATATACTAATGGTGGATATCTGTATGTTAACCTCAGATTCTACCCTAAGGATTTTGTATTTAAAAATGATACTAGCTATAAGCCCGGTATATCTGAGCTCAACTTCACCACAATGGAATCTACCATATACGGTAGTACAAGTTATGGCAATAACCCTGCTGCCACTATCTCCAACGGTACACATATATTCCACGATTATCCGTTTGCTGCTGGTAGCAACCGTTATCACTGTAACATAACAGTAAGTCCAGATGGTAATACTAGTTATCACTATGCATTGCCTAACATTACCGGACCATATGGTTATGCATTTGCTGGATTTGATGATCCCCTAGAGATTACCATTTTGTTCAGAGATAAGATACCTTTGAAAACACTCATGGATGCTCATCTGCGTATGCGTAGTACTATTCTCTCTGGAGTAGATCATAGTGCCGAGTGGATCAGAGAAAATGCTGCTGCCGGGGTTGACATCAATCCACTACCGGTAGTTTACGCTACTATAAAGGTATCTGGCGATGGTACTAACTGGTTTATATGGAAGAACGACCAGCAAGAATATAGAAATGATCCAGATACACAACTGTTCGACATTCCTATATTTGAGTAAGTTTTAATATTTAGTGTTAGGATCATATTTCTATGATCCTAACATTTTAGTTAATTAAAGGTGAATATATGTCAAATGACTTAAACGGGTTACTTATCACTCAAGCAGATGCTACTGGTGTAAGTTATATCACCGTACCAGGCTGTCGTTCTATAGTAGCAAAAGCCATCAGATTAATAATGTCTGATGCTAATAAAACCAAAGTACAGTTTGTAGACGCATATGCTTCTTTGCCTGAACCGGGTGATACTACGATCGCTTATCTGGTACCGATAAATGACGATATTGACGCCAGAGAACATAACTGTTATGTGTATACAAATGGTGCATATGAGAAGATTAATAGTGAGACTTATTTAGTATATAACACTGCTCTTAGAAGATTAAAATCGTTAGACTTAAACGGTTTAGTGTTATTTAAAGAGAATTTAGTAGTTGACTACCTTACTAAGAACGATAGCGTACTAGTAAGCAATATGGTAAATGACGCTATGCGTCAGTACCATAAAAATACAGTACAGTTTGCATCTAGCTATGCTACACTACCTGAACCAGGTATTCCTGGTGTACTATATATGGTACCACGGAATCTGAATAATCCAGCATATACTCCAGAGTTAGATGAGATATGGTTTGATTTCTCTAGCTTTTATGAGGTTCCAACTGAAGCAACTTTTTACTATTATATCCCTACCAGTAACGGTTCCACATCAGTCTCTAATAACAGAATTGCTAGCGTTACTTTAGAAAAGAACGCTAAAAATTACTATGTATTACAGACCAGTACCTTAGAAGCTGATATGAAGGAACACTCATGGTTTGTAGATAGTCAAGTGCATTTTAAAGTAACTGCACGGATAGCAGGATATGATAGAACTGTATTAATACGACGACCTATAAATGTTATAAATGCTACCGAAGCTGAATGGAAATCAGCTAGGCCTGTTGTTGGTTGTCAACAGTTATTAAATTTTAAAGGAAATATAGTAACGTTAACTACATCGGGCACTAGCGATACTGCAGTTTTACCGATACCACAGATATTTAACGGAGATAATAGCACAGCGATAACTATACCTAGTAATGAGATATGGATTGATCCAGAAGGGTGGTCGGATTTGGTAATATGTTGTGCTACTGCAACTAACGATACTTCATTTGTTAGGGCAAAACGATTACCGAGGAATTCATTGCACTACTATGTTATCAACATGAATGATACTATATTTGCAACCAATTTTAACAATCAGGTATGGTTTGCTGACTTTAAAAAAATAGCTAACGGTAATATAATCCCTAACGTGAATTATTATTCAGGTAATTACTTCATAGCAGGTGCTAATTCTACGAGAGAGGCTTTATGGTATTTTGCGGGGTCAAACCTTGTGGCTGACCTACGTGTATCTAATGGAAAAGTGATAGATCCTTATGCAATGTTAGGTGGTAAACTTATAAAAATATGGGCGAATTGCGATTCATTTGCTAAACTGCCTTTACCGACATATGACGACATTAATGACGGTAAATATGTATGCTACACTTATGCTAATGGTAGCTATAGACAGATAAGTCCTAACATCTTCAGTCTTAATGACATAGATCTAGCTGGCATAACAGATGATGAGTTAAACATTAAGAGTGTTAATGGGGTATCTTGTCGGGCGGTAGCTACTGCATTAAGAGATAAGTATGACGTGGCAAGTATATTAGATCATATTGATCCTAATAGTGATGAATTAATGAGTAGTGCTGCAATATATAACACATTACTAAATTACTATTCGTATAGTGATCTACAGACAGTACCTATAACCGCTGAAGAAATACACACTATATTCACTACAGTTCCACCTATACCTCTAGCAGAGTGTCGCTACTATCGTCTGATTCTAACCAGTAGACCGGAGGATGGTGCAAACTATCTCACTAAGATATTTGAACAAGAAACTTTGACTGGCTTAACCTTTATACGAAGAGTATCTGATGTTAGAAGTTTCTCTGAGGAACTTGAGTTCACTGAAGATGATACTCGCAAGCTAATACATGTAAGAGTAACTTGTATGAATAAATATCCTAGTACTATCAGTTATTATCCAGGTGATTTGTTTGATCCTGATAGTGATGGTGAGTATCGTTGTGCATCAGGTTCTATGTTAGCATTAACTATAGACATAAATACTGCACTAGCACAATCTACACTAGATCGATTAGCATTTACCTGTTTTGCTGGTAAACCATTCCAGCAAGAGGTATCTCCTACCACCACACTAAAGATTTATACGATGGGTTCT
>Ga0326514_10001640_pt1 | contig 14478 bp, 14 predicted proteins | sample 3_2548_0518_D_FD_203653 | JGI IMG/M metagenome (GOLD analysis project Ga0326514, IMG submission 203653) | Bovine rumen microbial communities from UC Davis, California, United States - 3_2548_0518 | ecosystem: Host-associated > Mammals > Digestive system > Stomach > Rumen | place: USA...
TGCATCAACCAGTCGAAAAGAAACTTCACACGTCTTGAACTGTCTCCCGAGGAGTTGGCAAGGGCGTTTCTCGGATATTATAACCGTGGACTGGTCAACGGACTTTTTTTAAGTTCAGGGATTTCTGGTGATGTGGACTCCACTATGGAAAAGCAGATTGAAACTGTGCATCTTTTGAGAAACAAGTATGGTTATGATGACTATATTCACCTGAAAGTTGTGCCGGGTGCTAGCCGTGATGCTATAAAAAGGGCAATGGCACTTGCAAACCGTGTGAGCATAAACATTGAAGCCGCTACACCTTCCGGTTTGGCGGAACTGTCATCAACCAAGGACTACAATAAGGATATATTGAAGAGACTATCATGGATCAATAGATATCAGCATAAAAGCACAACATATCCAAATTCTACTCACACCACACAACTGATTGTCGGCGCGAACGGTGAAAGTGACAGGGAAATACTCAGTAGAATGGAAAAAATCTACAAAAAGTCAGATTTGAAAAGGACTTATTTTTCCGCATTCACCCCAATTGCAGAAACCGAATTTGAAAACAAGGATGCATGTTCAACAGACAGGACTGCAAAACTTTATAACGCCGACAGTCTGATTAACGAGTATCATTATGATGTTAAAGAACTTGTCTTTGATGAAAATGACAAGCTCATTTTGGACGAGGATCCGAAAATTTTAGCTGCAAAAAATATGGATATATTTCCGGTAGAGATTAACTCAGCACCACTTGTCGAGCTGGTTCGGGTTCCAGGTATCGGTATAAAATCAGCAAAAAAAATAATATCTATCCGGAAAATTTCACCATTCTCCAATAAAGAACAGCTTAGAAATTTAGGTGTTGTAGTTGATAGGGCTGAACCATATATTAAAATAAGCGGTGAATATCAAACCACATTTGATTTCTAGAAGGTATAGATTAATATTTCCATATTGAAGAAACTTTATTTTAAGATATTATATTGTAGAATCAAAATAAACAATATATAAATTTTGACAATCAATAGATTTTTGAAAAATATACCGAGCATGATTTCAAGTGTAAAATAGATTATCAAATATATGAATATAATGAAAAAAAGTAGATTATAAATCTTCAAAGAGCGCCCAGATTTCAGGATATTTTTTAGCAACCGCATCCTCAATCAAGACAGATGCCTCTTTTGAAATACTGAATTCCGGTTCGGTTTTTCTTAAATATCTTAAGACTGCAGAAGATCTGGAAGACCATAATGTGATTCTTGGATTTTTATCCACAATTTCCTTTACTTCCTCTACATGTTCTTCCTGGATTTGGACTTTTTGTGATGTTTGTACAGTTTCCCGGCTATCTTCAACGCCAGATAAGCTTTCGGATGGTTCACCAGCATCTTGACTTTCCTCTTCTGGTTCCTCTTCTGGAGTTTCTTCTCTAACATCTTCTTCCTCTGATGATTCCTCTTTTACTTCTTCAATTTCATCTTCAATTTCTTCCTCTTGAGGCTCTTCTTCATGAGATTCTATATCATCAAGCACTTCCTCAACAGTCTCTTCCTGGTCATTAAGCATGTCTTCAAGGGACTGTGCTGAGTTGCTGTCAAAATTTTCATCAAAAATATTGGGAATTAAGGAATCCAATCCTTTTCCAAGACCTTTTCTAGCCATCAGACATCCTCTCCATCACGCTTAAGGATTTCCTTAGCCAGTTTAAGATAGGCTTTTGTACCTGTACTGTCCGGATCATATATTAAACATGGTTTACCGAAACTTGGAGCTTCAGCCAGTCTGATGTTTCGAGGAATGATAGTCTTGAAGAGCAAATCGCTTTCTCCAAAGTAGCTTTTAAGCTCCTTGTGAACATCCTTACTGAGCCTGGTTCTTTTATCAAATAGAGTGAGGAGAATTCCTTTAATTGGGGTTGGACTTCTTAGTCTATTTTCGACTAACTTTATTGTATTAATTAAATCAGCCACTCCCTCAAGTGCATAATACTCAGCTTGGATAGGTATTAAAACACTATCTGAAGCTACTAATGCATTGACTGTTATGACACCTAGTGAAGGAGGCAAATCTATGAATATATAGTCAAATAATGGTACAACATCCTTTAGAGTTTCTTTCAGGATAATATGGTAATTTTCCCGTTTGGAAAGCTCCATTCCAGCACCACTTAGGGATATATTACTTGGGATAATAAACAAATTTTTAATAAACGTAGGAATTGTTGCTTTTTTAACATTTATATCCCCTATGATTGCATCGTATATTGTATTTTCTATTTTAGTCTTATCAATACCAAAACTTGTAGTTGCATTGGCCTGTGGATCCATGTCCACCACTAAAACAGACTTTCCCATTACCGCTAGGGATGTTGCAGTATTCACAACTGTAGTTGTCTTACCACAACCCCCTTTCTGATTCATCACTGCTATTACTTCACTCATTAAAGAATTCTCCTAAATTTGATAAGTTTTAAGTTACCAGTTATGAGTTATAACTTAAAAATTCAAAGCTCTAAAAGGATAACTTATAAGTTATCCAGTATAAGTTAAAAGGATTAAGTTATTTCTTTTATGTTAAAACTTAAAGGAAATAAGTTATCAGTTCTAACTTCTAAGGGATAGGAAATAAGTTTTAAGTTAAAACTTCTAAATTATAAAAAATAAGTTTTAAGAAATAACTTATCATAACTAACTTTTAACAAATAAGTTATATTTTATAACTTCTATCTTATAAATTATTCGTTTTCACATATAAGTTATTTGTTAGCACTTGCAAGTTATAGGTTATAGGTAATAAGTGAAAAGTTATAAGTTATAACTAATATTCTTAAAACTTCAGTTAAGCAAAAGGGATCTATAACAAAAACTTAATTTTAAAAGAAGATATCTTTAAGATAATTGAACTATGTAAATGATTAAAAACAAAACGGAAAATAAGTAAGTATCATTTCAAATGAAAGATTAAACATGAGTTTTACTGAAATTAAATAAATATGGTGAATATTTAAAAAAGTTATAAGTTATAACTTATAAGTTAAATTCATCAAAAAAAAATAATGAAGGATTATTTGGCGTTTTCCATGGTTCCTTCAAAATAACTTGCATATCCTTTCAAATCAAGCATTCCATGTCCGGAGAAATTAAGGACAATTGTTTTTTCCTCACCGGTCTCTTTGCACTTGATGGCCTCATCGATTGCAACTTTAATTGCATGTGTTGTTTCAGGTGCCGGAACAATACCCTGACAGCGTGCAAAGGTGATTCCTGCATTGAAACAGTCCTTCTGATGAGCGGATCTTGGCTCGATGTAACCTTCCTTAGTTAAAAGGGAGACTATAGGGGACATTCCATGGTATCTTAAACCGCCTGCATGAACTGATGGTGCAACAAAGTCATGGCCAAGGGTGAACATCTTAAGCATCGGTGTAAATCCGTTTGAATCACCAAAGTCATAATCATATTTACCTTCAGTCAATGTTGGACATGCGCTTGGCTCGACAGCTATGAATTGGGTATCTGAGTTTCCGTCAATCTTGTCCTTGATGAATGGGAAAAGTGATCCTGCAAGATTGCTTCCTCCACCTGCACATGCAACCATCACGTCAGGTTCCTCCTCGGCAATTTCAAGCTGGGTTTTGAGTTCCTGACCGATTACGGTCTGGTGAAGCATAACATGATTCAAGACACTGCCGAGGGAGTATTTGACCTCTTCATTTTCCAGTGCCTCTTCCATAGCCTCTGAAATTGCAACTCCCAATGATCCCGGATGGTTAGGGTTTTCAGCCAATACCTGACGGCCCACTTTTGTGTTTTCACTAGGGGATGCGTATACGTTTCCGTCATAGATGTGCATGATGTTTTTGCGGTCAGGCTTCTGGTTGAATGATACCTTCACCATATATACTGTACATTCTATTCCGAGCAAATTACAAGCAAGTGACAGTGCAGTACCCCATTGGCCGGCACCGGTTTCTGTAGTGAGTCTTTCAACACCTTCCTTTTTGGCAAAGTATGCCTGAGGAATGGCTGAATTCAGCTTATGTGAACCTGTCGGTGAAGAGTCTTCCCTTTTAAAGTATATTTTGGCGGGAGTGTTGAGGTATTCCTCCAGCTTGTTTGCCCTTACCAGTGGGGATGGCCTTCCCATTTCCATATATAATTCCCTTACCTCTTTGGGAATGTTAATATATCTGTCTGTTGCAAATTCCTGTTCAAGACCGGCTTTTGTAAAAGCAAGCTCGAGTGCTGCAATCTGGTCTTTGCCCTCACTGTTTTTAGGGGCAGGAAGTGGAACAGGTAAATCGGCAAGCATATTGTACCATTGCTTTGGCACTTCATCGGATGATAATTCAATTTTATAAGTCATGTTAATAAGTATCTATAATGTACTATTTAAAACTTTGTTGTACAAAAATGTACACTTTAATTATTAATATTATAAAGGACAATTTTTAATCATGAGAATTTTAGCAATCGATGTCGGAACAGGAACACAGGACATAATGTTATATGACACAGAAAAGGAACTTGAAAATTCAATAAAGCTTGTGCTGCCGTCTCCGCACCTATATGTTTCACAGGAAATCAGAAAAAGCGACAATGACATCTACCTTACAGGAGAGATAATGGGAGGGGGAAAAATCAAAAACACCCTGCTTGAACATATGGAAAAAGGCTATGATGTTGTGATGGATTCAAAATGCGCAAGGACAATAAGGGACGACCTTGAACAGGTGAAGTCGTTCGGATTCAAAATCGACGATGACATGACAAAGTACAGGGAATACTCGAAGATATTTCTAAAGGACATCAATCTCACAAAACTTTACGGCTTTCTGCTTGGATATGACCTGGAGTTCGGCTTTGATGAAATAGCCATAGCTGTCCAGGATCACGGATACAATGAAAACATGGGCGATAGGGATTTCAGGTTTGAAAAGATAAGAGAAAAGATATCAGAACCCATATCCCCGCTTGAATTCGGATTCAAGGAGGATTTGCCTGAATATTACACAAGAATGCAGGCCGTCAAAAGAACAGTGAGAAGTGAAGGGGTTAAAAAGATTCCTCTGGTGATGGATACCAAATTCGCTTCAATAGCCGGAATGTGCTATGATGAGGTGGCCATGAAACTTGACAGTTTCATTGTGATTGACATCGGAAACGGCCACACCACCGCCGCATCAATAGAGAACGGCAAAATCCAGGGTGTCTTTGAACATCACACATCAAGCCTTACCGGCGAGTCACTTGAACGATACATAAAGCGCCTCGCTTCAGGTGAAATAACAAATGAGGAAGTATATAACGACCATGGCCACGGCGCACATGTGCTGAATCCGATATCAGAAATAGAGAAGGTGATAGTCAGCGGCCCTAAAAGGGAACTTATTGAAAAGACAGGTCTTGACTGGCATCATGCCGCACCGGGGGGAGATGTGATGATGACAGGCACCGTCGGACTGATAAAAACAATACAGGGTAGATAGATATGCTTAAGATGGACTCCCATATACACAGCGAATATTCACCTGACTCACTTTCAAAAATCGATGACATTCTTGATACCGCAAGGCGTGAAAGCATTGACATCATTGCAATAAGCGACCACAATACCGTTGACGGAACAAGTGAAGTTGTGAGAAAAACAAGAAATACAGATATATTGGCGATTCCATCAATAGAGATTTCTTCAGCACAAGGCCATATTCTTGGTTTTGGGTGTGAGGAAAATATACCTCGTGACCTATCACCTCAAGATACGATAGACAGAATTCATGATTTGGGGGGTCTTGCAATAGTGCCCCATCCCTACTGTTTTTACAGGCACGGACTTCTATGCAAAAGTGACTATAAGGACCTGAAAATCGATGCCATAGAAACAAAAAATGCCAGATTTATAGTAGGATACTGTAACAACAAGGCAAAAAATCTTGCAAAAAATGAACACATTCCAACATTGGGTGCAAGCGATGCCCATTACTGGAAATTCGTCGGCGACTGCTTCAGCCTAATTGATTGTGAAAAGGATATAGACAGTGTGCTGAAGGCAATAAAAAAAGGAAAAGTAGAGGCTCATGGAAAAGGAACTTCCAACATACTGCTGTCAAAGTACCTTTTTGAGAAAAAAGTCTTAAAGAAATTTGATTAAAAAGAGATTTATTCACTCTTTTCAATTAAAATTTCAATAATAGAAACATTAGTTTTTTCACTGTTAAAGTTTTCAATTTCCTCGGTGGAAATCTGAATATCAGTAACATCCGCTTCAGGAACAAACCTATTTCTTACAATTTCAGCAGCATCGACAGCTCTGCTAATAGCTTTACCCCTAGCACGTAATAGTACGCTGTCTGATCCTTCATTGAATTGAGTAACAACTGCCAAAACATAATTCATAACAGGTTTGCTACCTACAAAAATTGTATTATTCTCCATATTAAACTCACCATATTAATTTTTTGTTATCAATGTATATAAAATTTTACATAATTTTTGCAAAGCAAATTTAAACAATAAAATATATTATGAAAAAATCAGTTAATAAAAGTATCTATAATTAAATTATTGATAAACAAAAAAAATGGAATTAAAAAATAAATAAAAAAAATGAAAATTAATGAAATTTTATTAAAAATTAAGCCCGTTTAATCAATAACAATTTATTCATTGAATCCAAAACTGCAAGTATACTTGCCATGACAATGTCCTGATTTGTTGACCTTCCGGTGGATTTGTTGCCGTCGGAATCTGAACTGATGACAAAAACCTCAGCCAAAGCATCGGTACCGCCTGTGATAGCTTCGAGATTGTATTCCTCAAGTTCAATGTCCATGGTGTCCTGAACAAGTTCACGAACTGCATTTATGGAAGCGTCTATAGGTCCCACACCGGTATGTGCGGTTTCCTTTTCGACACCGTCGATTTCAAGCTTGACCGTAGCGGTTGGAGAGACGCTTGCCCCCATTGAGATGCTCAGGCCCTTCATGACGATAGGGGTTTCACGGGCAGACCCGAGTTCGGTAATAGCAATAGCAATTAGGTCATCATCAGTAACCGCCTTTCCGCTGTCGCCCAAAGACTTTATCTCATTGAAGACCTTGTAAAACTGCTCCTCATTCAAGTCAATATGATACTCCTTCAGCTTTGATTTCAATGCGTTTGCACCGGTGTGCTTTCCCAAAACAATCTTTCTTGTATGGCCAACCATTTCAGGAGAAATCGGTTCATAGGTGGAGGAATTGTTAAGGATTCCATGAACATGTATACCAGATTCATGGGCAAAGGCATTGGCTCCAACAATAGGCTTGTTTACAGGCATCTTGACCCCTGTGAGGCGTCCGACCAGGGTGGAGAGGCTGTAGAGCCTTGTGGTGTCAAGACCCAAATCAATTCCATATGATGCCTTAAGGGTCATGACCAGTTCCTCAAGGGAACAGTTGCCCGTACGCTCTCCCAAACCGTTGACGGTAACATGTGCCTGGCTTGCACCGCATTCTATGGCTGTCAATGTGTTAGCCGTTGCAAGACCAAAGTCATTGTGGAAATGTACGCTGACCGGTGTTTTGAAATTATTTACAATGTCTGTTATAAGTTCATGAGTCAAGATCGGCGTAAGCACTCCGACAGTGTCTGGAACATCGAGAAAATCGGCTCCGGCACTTATGACCTCACTGTAAACGTCAAGGAGAAATTCCCTTTCGGTTCTTGTGGCGTCTTCAGCTGAAAACTCAACGGTCAAACCGTGGTCTTTAGCATATTCCACAGCTTTTGAAGCCTTTTCGATGATTTCGGATTTTGTCATCTTGAGCTTATAGTCACGATGCAGAGGGGATGTTCCGATAAAGGTATGGACATAGTCCAAATCGGCATCCAAAATCGCATCCACATCGCTTTTTAAAGACCTTGCAAGACCGACCAGAGTTGATTTCAAACCCAATGACTTGATTTTCTGTGCGGATTTAATCTCACCTTGAGAAGATGCGGGAAAGCCCACTTCAATCTTGTCCACACCAAGGTTATTGAGTTTTGTTGCAATCTGTATCTTTTCATCAACTGTAAGTGCAACCCCCGGTGTCTGCTCGCCGTCCCTTAGGGTGGTGTCCAAAATGTAGATTTCATCGGAAAGGTTCATGCTTTGCATTTTAAGTGTTTCTATATCCATCATCACATCACCAAAAAAAATAGGGGAAGATTATTTTCTGCCCCTTACCTTTACAACCACCACTGCAACAACAATTATCAGGACGATTAAAACTGCTAAGGAATAGTACATCTGAACTGATCCTGGAACCTCATATTTTTCAATGTTAAGTGAATAAAGGTAACCTGCCGCATCACCGAAAAAGAGGCTGTTGCCGTTTATGACTGGAGATGAGGTTATAGCTGAGTTGAAAAGAACTGTTCCGGGATTATATTTGAATTCCTCTAAACCGGTGTACTTGTTTAATACATACAGGTTTCCGTTGTTTGAGCCGAATGCCACAAGTTTGTCCTTTAGGGCGGCGGTTGACTGCACCTTGTCACCGGCTGAAAAGCTCCATTTGATTGTTCCGTCACGAATGTCAAGGCATGTGAAGTTGCCCTCATCGGAGCCTATATAAACACTGTTGTCATGCTCATCGATTGTCGGTGATGAGATAACCTTATTGTTTAAGTCTGTTTTCCAAACCAGATCGCCATCTGATTCGTTTAGACAGTATACATTGCCGTCGCTTGAGCCGAAAATTACGGTTTCATTTACATATCCCGGTGATGAGAGTATTTCATCGCCGGCTGTGAACTCCCAGTTTTTGCTTTTGTCAGTGCCTATGCTGTAAATCTTTGCATCTGTTGAAGCGATATAGATCGTATCATCAACAACAATAGGTGAAGTTTTAAGCTCTCCGCTCAATTTCTTGTTGAATTCAACCTTGCCGTCATCGTTAAGACCGTATAAATGTCCGTTGTCACTTCCAAAGTAGATTACATCCTCATAGTAGAATGGGGTTGATGCCACATTGTCGCAGTCATATTCCCATGATACCTTGTGGGAGTTTATGTTGACCGCCTTGAGGCCGTCCTCACATCCGATGTACAACTTGTTCTTGTGGACTATCGGTGATGAATTCGTAGGAGATTCAAGGTCCAAGTCCCATTCCTCCTCACCGGTTTCCATGTCAATTGCCTTTAGGATACCGTCTGCTGAAACAATATAGATATGGTCCTTGTATATTGCCGGAGATGAATGAATAGGAGATTCCATATTGAATGTCCATAGATTGGTTACAAAATCTGAGCTTTCATCCCTGTAGGCGGTGTGGTCTGCACCTCCCTGAAATGAGTTCCAATTTTCAGCGGCAATCGGTGACAAGCACAATAACGCCACTATCAGTCCTATAAGTAATTTTTTATACATTTTATAAACCTCTTATACATCTCTGTTAAATCGTTTCACACCCACTATGAAGAATAGCAATGTAAAACCTAAAAGCACCACCAGATCCAGCCATACATCTCCTAAGGTCTGTCCCTTAAGCATTATGCCCCTCATTGCATCGTTTAGATATGTCAATGGGAAGATGTATGCGAGTTTCTGTAAGATCCACGGCATTGTCTCAATCGGATAGAACACTCCTGATACAAACATCATCGGCATTGAAAACGGAAGGGAAATCTGCGCATAGTCCTCCTGGGTGGAGGTTCTTGCTGAAAGCATGATACCGAATCCGACAAAACACAGCGCCCCTATTACCAGGACAATAAATGTCTGCAGGAATCCTCCCTTGATGCTGACGTTGAAGAGCAATACCGCCATGAATATAAGTATCAGCGCCCTTAAAAGTTCAATCAAAAGTTTTGCGGCAATCTTTCCACCGATGACTGTTGCAACAGATGTCGGTGTCATGAAAAGTCTTGCAAGCTCACCGGTTTCACGCTCCCCTGCAATGGTGGCTCCCATTCCCATCATACAGCTCATCATGATTGTCATACCTAGAATTGCCGGAACCAAAAAGTCGATGTATTTGATGTTTCCGTAAATGCGGTTGATATGAAGGCTTATGTCATCCTTGAAGTTGTTCAGGGAATGCATTATGGAAGGCTCAATGTCGGCATCCTTTGTTGAAACGCTAGTCTGTGATGCAACCATATTTGAAATCCTGTAGAATATTGCCTGTGTTGATGACTCTAGAATCTGTGATGCCATCTGATCAGACGAATCCAGATAAAGCGTTACCGATTTTTGACTGGACGAATCCTCATCATAATCCGATGGCAATATGATTGCCGCCTTCACTTCCGCCGAGTCAACCCTTTGTTTTCCCTCATCCATGCTGTCTACAACCTCAACCACATGGTATGTTTCAGTGTTTTTGATGGTATCCAGGGTCAGGTCTGTGAGGTCTCCGTGGCTTTGTGACACCACAACTATCGGAAGGTCTGTCATCTCCCCTCCCATTCCGTAACCAAAAAGCAGTATCATGATTATCGGAAATGCTAGAATGGAAACAAGTCTTGCAGGGTGTCTTTTTAGTGAAATCAGTTCCTTTTTAATCATCCACCAGAATTTTTTAGGCTCTATCATCTTCGCTCACCTCTGAAGTTGATTTGATAAACACATCTTCAAGGGAAGGCTCTTCGGTGTAGATTGAAGTGATTATTGCCCCGGAAGAAATTATGTCGTTCAATACGTTCTGCACTGCCATGTCATCAAAGCTGTCGACCCTTAAATTGATACGGCCGTTGCGTGCTATCTCGATGCTTTTCACATCCTCTGACTGCCTGATGGCATCGACAATCTCATCGTTCTGATTTTTCAAAAGTACGCTCATTTTCTTTAAGCTCAGGTTCTCCAAATCCTCCCTGGTTGAAGTTGACACCTCATTTTCATCTGAAATCTTACTCAGGGCCTCGGTTATTTCCTGCCTGTTGGATTTAAGAAGCGAATCCTTAAGTCCCTGTGGAGTGTCATAGGCCACAAGGTTGCCGGTATTTATGATTCCCACATAATCGCAAAGCATGTCCACCTCATGCATGTCATGTGAGCACAATATGATTGTATGGCCGTTGTCATTGAGCTCCCTTATAAGATCCCACAATGTGCGCTTGGTGGTCGGATCAAGGCCAATTGTCGGCTCATCCAAAAACAGGATGTCCGGCCTGTGTACAAGACTTGCCACAAGTGACGCCTTCTGCTTCTGTCCGCCTGAAAGCTGGCCTACCCTCTTGTCCTTAGCATACTTGATGTCCACAAGCTCCATCAAATCCTCAATACGTGAGTCACGCTCATCCTGGGCAACCCCATAGTAATCGGCACATAACTGGGAGTTTTCCATGACTGTCAGGTCCTTGTATAAGCTCACCTGCTGCGGCACCATGCCCAAAAGGTTTCTCACCTCATCCGGATTTTTTGAAACGTCATATCCTCCAACAGTGGCCCTGCCTGAGGTAGGCTGTATCAGACATGTGAGCATTTTGATTGTTGTAGTCTTGCCTGCGCCGTTAGGGCCGAGCATTCCGAAAATGCTTCCCTTGGGAATCTCAAGGTTCAGGGAGTTTACGGCCTTGAAGTTGTTGGCGTAAATTTTCGTAAGGTTTTCTGTTTCTATTGCATTCATCTCATTATCTCCGCACCGGTCATATCTTTAACGAATTCGATCCATTTGGGATTTGATATGACATGATTCATATGATTCCTAATAGCCTTCAGGACTATCTGTCCCTCATCGGTTATTGAATAAAATTTCACCCTCTTGTTGTTTTCGTTAATATCCCACTCACCCGATATCAATCCTTTCTTCTCCATTTTTGATAAGATAGGATAGATTTTGCTTGAGCTTGCGGTCATTTCGCATTCTGCTTCTCCAAAACTGAAAAACTCATCAAGCTTTTTCATGATGCCATAGCCATGAATCGTCTCTTTTGAAATAATCCATAAGATCAGATTATGGGTTATTCCATTGGAAAAATGTTTGACGAGCTTTTTTTGAGTTTCGTCAAAATCTTTATCTGTCATAATATCACATATGTAAAACTTTGATATATGTTAACATTTATTATATGGTCTTTACTAATATTTAAATATGAAATTAGGTTTTACCACACTAGCTTTATTTATGGAACCTAACAATGACATCATCAATTTAGCTAAACAACATGGATTTGAAATAATAGAAATTCTCGGGGAGGACCCTTTCTATGAAAAGGACAACGGTGAGTTTAAGGATTGCGGTCTTGACATGAGAATTCATGCGGCAACAGTGGACATCAATATTGCAAGCCTTAATAAGGGAATAAGAGCTGAAAGCGTAAAGCAGATGATTCAGTGCGGCCATTATGCTGAAAGCATCAACGCCAATACGATCACTGTTCATCCCGGAATAATCGGAAGAAACGATCCGCCGCTTAGAAAATGGGCACTGGAGCTTGCGGTTGAAAGTGTCGGTGAGATAATCGACAATACTAATGTGGAAATCTCGGTTGAAAACATGCCTGTTAGAGAGAAATTTTTAGCAAATACAGTTGAGGAATTAGAGATGATACAGGAGCAAACCGGCTGCAGCCTCACCATCGATACCGGCCATGCCAATACCTGCGGCAACCTTGAAGAGATGCTATCGCTTAAAAACATTAGCTACTGTCACCTTAATGATAATGACGGTGTCAAGGACCAGCATATCACATTGGGTGAAGGCACACTTGACCTCAACCAGCTTAAAAGAATCGATACGGCGATAATTGAGCTTAACAACTGGGACAATATCCTTAAAAGCAAGAAAGTCATTGATAACTTATAAGTTATTCTTTATTTTTTTAGATGTTATTAGTTATAAGTTATAAGTTTTCATCAAAAAATTTTGTTATAAGTTATAAGTGATAAGTTAAAATTTAAATAAAAGATAAATAAAGTAACTGACATGAGCGGCTATAAATAAGATTAATACTGTACACCATAGGCAAACATGGCGTGAAATTGAAATTCCAGATGACATTAGCTTTTTACAATTTGATTATGCCATTTGGATTTAAAGGGCATCATATGTCACAGTTCAAAGTGCCTGAAAAGATTCCCGAAGAGGAGGCAGTGGATTTAAACAGCATCGTTGAGACTATAGAGCATGGAGATTTTATAAGAACTAAAAATAAGATTGAATGATTTAAGAATCATATCCATAAATTAGAAATCTATCATTGTAACCTCAAAGATATCCTCTATGATATGATCGGTTTTATCCATCAGCTTGGGGGAAACCTCTTCCTGCTGTTCAATTGTGAGAACACTGACATCGGCCTTTCTGAAAGCCAAAACATCGTTTAGACCGTCACCGACCATCATTACCTTGTAGCCTGCATCCTGCAATATGGAGACAACTTCACATTTGCCCCTGGTGGAGACTGTGCCATAGGCATTGTCATCCGGCACATCCAACATTCTAGCCAAACGATTGATGGCTCCTTTTCTGTCACCTGAAGCGATGTATATTTCGATTCCACGTGACTTTAAGGTTTCAACTGTTTCAAAGACCCTTGGGAAAAATTTGCCGGCGGATGTTATTGTATAGGCCACAGCCCCCAAATCCATATCAACTATCAGAGCTGATCCGTTGCACAGCTCAAAATGAGGTATCTTTTCGCCCAAAACCTTAAAGCCGTCGGTAATGTCTGAAATGGTTGTGAATGTTTCGCTGTCAAGAATCTCCTTGACTTCAGCCTTTGATACCTGTCGAGTTGAAAAGCTTACGTCAAAATCAATCTTATACTCTTTAATTACATGTGAAATCAGGGTATTTGGATCAAGGTCCAGCAGCTTATTTGTGTTGAACTGAAGAACTACCAGTGCAAGTGCATCAGCCGAGTCGATCAGATCCAAAGAGTTGATGTTGGTGAATATGTCTTGGGTGAAGACATCCTTTATGACCCTATATCTTTCAATTAAGGTACCGGAATTATCAAATACAACAGCCTTTTTCATAGTTAAAAATTGATTTGAAAATGTAAATAATTATCGATTGATGATTGTATTAATATAATTGAAAAATAATAAATTACTAATATGAAGAAAAGTGGGCTAATATTGGTTTTTGCTGTTTTACTATTATTTGCAGTTTCAGCGGTATCGGCTGAAGATACGAATTCTACAGTAATCACAGAAATTGATGAAAATGACATGGTGGATGAATGTGATGAGGATTTGCAAAAGGATTCCATATTGAAAAGCAGTGAAAATACATTAATAAAGGAAACAGAAATCAGCGCTAAAGAGGATTTGAAAATAACAACCAAGACAAACTATGTTAAAAAGGGAACTGACTATCATATCTATTTAACCGACATGGATGGCGATACGGTATCCGGCAAGAAGTTGAAAATCAGAATTGATGATGATGAATATGAAAAGACAACAAATGCCAACGGCAGGGCCAGCGTTAAAATAGATTCTTCACAGTCAAGCGTTCTTTTGAATGTATCATTTAAAGGAGATAACCAGTATAATCCCTTTAACAAA
>Ga0326514_10001641_pt1 | contig 14476 bp, 9 predicted proteins | sample 3_2548_0518_D_FD_203653 | JGI IMG/M metagenome (GOLD analysis project Ga0326514, IMG submission 203653) | Bovine rumen microbial communities from UC Davis, California, United States - 3_2548_0518 | ecosystem: Host-associated > Mammals > Digestive system > Stomach > Rumen | place: USA: California...
AAGACCATCATTAAGACAGGTGAGCGTATCGACACGATGAATGCACCCCAGTTCGAACAAGACATCCAGCCGGCTCTCGCTGATGGAGGTGTAGACCTGGAAATGGATTGCTCTGACCTTAACTACATGGCATCGTCGGGCCTTCGCATCATCCAGAAAACCATGCGCACGGTGATGCAGCAGAAGGGACAGTTCAAGATGACCAATGTGAGCCCTGAAATCTATAAGGTGCTGGCCATGACAGGCTTCACCAAGTTTATGAAGGTGGAGAAGAAAGCCTAACAGCGCGTTGCTATTTACAGTGAAGTTAAACATCTAATGACTTATTGTGCCTTATGACAATCTTGATTATCATCTTGCTGGCAATCATCGCTGGACTCAGCATTGGGCTGTATTTCCAGATGAAAGCCAGTCGCAAGCAGGCTACCGACCAGGAGCAACTGTTGAAAGACTATCAGCAGCGAGTGAATGAACAGCAGAAACTGCTCGATGACTATCGGGCACTGGAAAAGAATTTCGACAATGTGGGCGAGGGCTACGAGCAGGCTCTTCTCGCTTTCGACAAGATGGAAGAAGAGAGCCAGAAGCAGAAGGCTGCCAATGAAGCACTCGACAAGCGATGCACGGCACTACAGACACAGCTGAATGCCATGCAGGAAGCTGCCCAGCATCGTGGTGAGAACATGTCGCAGATACGTACCCAATTGCACGAGATGGCTACTGCTACGGGTGACATGCGCCTGGAGGCTATCAGTGGCAAACTGGGCGACCTGGACGACGTGCAGGCTGAACTGCCACCACTCGACCATAGCGACAACGAACTGGTGTCGCGTATCGCCGATGATGCTGTGAAAATCTCGGGCATCGATAAGGCTCAGTATCTGAAGTTTAACACCAACGTGGCCGAGGATGCTGCCGTCACGATGCTGTCGACCAATCGTGAGAAAGCCACACGTGCACTGGTGCATCTGCTGGACAATGCCTTGAAATTCACCACCGATGGTAGTGTGACACTTAGCGTAAAGGTGGACATGGAGAAAATGCAGGCCTTCTATGCTGTGGAAGATACTGGCTCAGGAATAGAGCCGGCTGATGCAGAGCGCATCTTCGAACCATACGTGAAGCTCAACCAGTATTTCGACGGACTGGGTATCGGACTTACCGTGGCTCGCAACATTGCCCGCAGACTGGGTGGCGACGTGACCCTCGACACGACATTTGCAGGCCCTGGTGCTCGCTTTGTACTTTCTCTGCCCATCTGATGGGTAGCTAGACGAATCTTGCAATAAAAGATTAGATGATTCCTGCCTATTAGATGATTAGACAAATCTTGTCCATTGATGATTAAACAAGTCCTATCGAAAACCTCTCTGCTGTTGCTGCTCTCTGTGGCAGCAACGGCAAAGAGTGAAGATGCCCAAAGGGTGTTTCTGTCGTTTGATGCCTCCAACGGCCTCGCCGACAATAGTGCCCAGACGCTCCGCTGTGCCCAGTCGGGACGTATTGTCATCACGACAATAGGACATGTCAACTTCTATGACGGCAGTTCTTTCACGCACATCGACCCTCTGAAAGAAGATGTCTATCCATTGGAGAAATATCATGGGCACTATCATCTCTATTATGACAAGCATCGTCACCTGTGGCTAAAGGACAAGCGCCAGGTAACCTGTGTGAATCTGGAAATAGAACACTTTGAGCACGATGTGTCAAAGGTGTTTAGAGATTTGAATATTCCTCAACCGGTAGATGACTTGTTTTCTGACAGTGACAGTTGCTTGTGGACACAAACAGGTAATATCCTGTATGGATTGGAGCACCATCTGAAAATCACCCTGAAAAATGGACTCGAACTGCATGATCTCGATGTACTGGACAATGAACTGCTACTATTTTACAATGACGGATCGGTATCGGTTTATGATGTACACAGCGGCAAGCAGAAACGGGAACTGAAAGGAAACCTCGCAGAGCATGAAACCTACCAGTCATCGGTGATACTGGCCGATGGACATTCATTCCTGCAAATCTGTAATGGCGAGACAAAGGCTGAATTGCGCAGACTCGACATGAAGACCCATGAGTGGACAACCCTCTTGAGCACGCCTTATCACCTGAACAATATGGCTGTGCATCATGGGCGCATCTACATTGCCTGCGAGTATGGCTATTGGATGTATGACAAAAAGACAGGTGCTTCGGAACACGTGGCAGCGTTGCAACTCACCAAGGGTCGTTCGCTGAATACCGATGTCAACACCCTCTGCTTCGACCATCAAGGAGGCATGTGGATTGGTACGGAGAAACGCGGATTGCTCTATTCCAGACCTTATGCAATTCCCTTCAAAAACTATCCATGGTCTGACCCCAAAGCCACCGACTATGTGTTGAAGCTGGAAGCCGTGCTGGGCGAGATACCCAGCTATCATCGCCCCGTCAACTGTATCTACAAGGACAGTCGTGGATGGACATGGACAGGCACCTATACCGGGCTTCAGTTGCAACGCCATGCTGACGACTCGATTCAGACATTCCGACGTATCGACGGACTCATCAACGAGATGGTGCATAGCGTGGTGGAAGACGAGAATCATGACATTTGGGCAGGCACCAGTTTCGGACTGACTCATCTGTATATTAAGGGCAATGATGTGGTTCGAGTGGAAACTTATTACAATCGTGACGATGTGCCCAACGAGTCGTTTGTCAATGGTAGGGCTGTGATGATGCCAGACAGTACCATCGTGATGCAGACGCTCGACCACATGATAGTGTTCCGTGCCAGTTCCTTCCGTCATTTCAAGCCAGAAGAGAGCATTCTTCATCCCAAAATGGTACAACTGATGGTCAATGGACATCAGGTGTCAACCAATGTGCCACTCGACGGGAAAGTGATTATCCATAAGACACCTCTTCGCACGCGCGACATATATGTGAACTACAATCAGGCTACCCTTAATCTGGCTTTCTCGGGCATGAACTACTTCCGGCCTGTACAGACCTATTATCGCGTAAGGGTGAAGGGCATACCGCGCTTCAACGACTGGCAGGTGCTGTCATACTCTAATTCTGGGGGACTGGTCGACAAGAATGGTCTGTTCCATCTCCCGCTGATGGATCTTACACCTGGTGAATATCAGGTAGAGCTGCAAGCCTCGTTGGACCCTGGTGTGTGGAATGAACAGCCTGAGGTATGGGTGATACATGTCGACCAGCCTTGGTGGCGCACCACAGGCCTCTATCTCACGTTGGGCATCTTGGTATTGCTGCTGTTGGTAGCCAATTTGGTCTTCTATAACCGAAACATGCGTATGCGCCTGATGCGACGCAACGAGGAGGTGGAACTGGTGAAACGCATCAAGATTTTTGCCCATCGCTGCTATGCCTTGAAGAAAGAAAAGCTTGGCATGGCAAACTATGAGTCTATCTACAGCGATGTGACGATGAGTGAAGAGTTTGTAGACATCATGCTGAAAATCGTTCCTTATGTGCTTCGCATGGGTTCCAAACCTATTTCCATTAGCGAACTGGCACAGGTGGCTGCCATTGACACCGTCCATTTCTATGAGCTCTTAGACAGAGACCTGGACAAGAGTCCTCGCATGCTCGTCGACCGTCTGGATTTCTCAGAACTGAGCACATTGGTATCCCACAAGGCGCCAACTTCTGTCTGTTGATGACCGATAGTATATCAGTGCCTGATAGCGATTCTCAGTCTGGTAGAAATTGCCCTCCGATGGGGCTGTGCGATAGTCTTCGGTCAGCAGCTGATAGGAATAATATCCTTGTTTTTGCAGAATGGTGGCTCTATAGCATTTGGCCGTTGGGTCGTAATGCATCTGGTAGGTGTCTCTAGGCTGGTGGATGGTCCAGTGGCCGTCAATATACACGGGGCCGTTATCGGGTGCTTCGAGGGTATAGTTCACCATCACATAGTCGCAGGTGATGTCGCTCTCGGTTCTGTCGCTGTTCCTGATGCAGAAGGCTCCATCGGCATCTACATCTGTCAGATAGTTTCTTCTGACGGTAGCTGGAGTGGGGTAGGCCTGATAGTGTTCTCCGTCCCATGCGATGCGATCCAGCCCCATCGTAGTGTGATCTGTATCCAGGATTTCGTATTTATGGTATTCGTTGCCGGCATCGAAGATGAGTTGTCTGTTGTGTTGCCATACGAGTTGGCGTGGGGTGATGTAGTTGGGCTTTACATGCGTTCTGGCACCTGCTTCCTGCCAGTTTTTCATCACCACCGTGTAGAGTTCTTCGTCGGTATTGGTGATGCGCAGATTACCGTATGTCACATTCATGCTCAACTGCTGGTGGCTCTGGTTGTAGTCAATATCGGTATTGCTGGTTGCGTCCATGCTGATTTGCACGAGAGGTTCCACAACATAGAATTCCACCTCCATCAGCTTTTCTCCTTCGTCACTATAGATAGTGATGCGATAGTTGCCACTCATCTTCAGTTGGCAGCGCTCATTGGGAATCTGGAACTGATAGTGGGTGTACTGTACAGACGTGTTGATAGAGTTCTCATAATCGTCTATCTGCAAGTCGTTGAAGCCTTGAAGCCAGTCGCTCTCAAAAAGTTCGGTAGATGGCGTCCAGTCGGCCTCGCAGTGCTCTAGATGATAGGTCATGCGCTGATAGGTGTGTGAGAGTTCATCAAAGCGTACGGTCATCACCTGATCGCTTTTCAGCGACAGCTCTCCATTGGTATTCAGCGTCAGCACAGGTCTGTTCAGCCAATCATCGCCAACCACAGTGGTTAGCGACTGAATATTTGGCGCATACACTTTGTTGCCAGCCTGTGCAGGAGTTGCCAGCAGTGTCAGCATAGTTGCCAACGTCATCGTTCTCGCCAGCGTCACTGCTGTAGCCAGAACAGTTATTCTGTCTCCTTTTATCGCTTTCATGTCCTCCTCCTCTTGAAGTCTCTACTTTTTCAGCTTTTTTCTGAGGAAGAATACTGCTATCACCAGCACGACGATAGCCACGATAGCTCCCACGATATAGTGGTTGTATTGCTTGATGGTATCGTCGAGGGCCTCCTCAGGCACCATGCTGTGCAGATACCATCCCAGAGCAGCCAGGATAGCATGCCAGCATCCTGCTCCGATGGTGGTGTAAAGCAGGAATTTGCCATAGTTCATGCGTGCCAGACCTGCAGGTATGCTGATGAGGTGGCGTATGCCAGGCACCAGTCTTCCTGTAAGTGTAGCCACAATGCCATGCTGGTCGAAATAGCGCTCACTGTGCTCTACCTTTTCCTGATTGAGCAGACACATCTTTCCCCACTTGCTATTGGCAAACTGATAGATGACAGGGCGTCCCACGTATAGTGCCACGAAATAGTTGATGGATGCTCCCAAATCGGCTCCGATAGTGGCAAAGAGCACCACAAGCCACACGTTAAGCTGTCCGCTGGCAGCGTGATAGGCGGCTGGTGCCACCACCAGTTCAGAGGGCACGGGTATGATAGTGCTTTCAAGAAGCATCAGCAGCAGGATAGTGCCATAGTTGAGATTGCTGAGTAGTGATGTGATGAAACTCATGGGTGTTGTCGTTTTTTTTTGTGATTTCAATGTTTGTCAAGACAAATGCAGTCCTAACAGTTGTTCCATATACGACACATAGTCGTCTACAGGGGTAGACTCTGGGAACAGGTATGCCAGTACGGCTTTTGCCTCTTGGGGATTTTTTTCAACTGCCAGACGCAGATGTTGCATAAACTCCTCCTGATAGTTCAGTTCGTAGCAGCACAGAGCCATATAGGCATGTCCGCTACGGAAGTCGGGGTAGTAATCCTGGACGATTCTGAAGAATTTCTGCAGCATCGTGTAGCTGGTACGAATGTAGCGGTTGTCGAGCAGCGACACGATGACTCGCAGCAACACCTGTGGTGAGTCGCTGGCCTGCATGATGGCTTGCTTGAAAGCCTCTTCGGCTTCATTCAACATAGCGTTCTGCAAGAGGATGTGGCCTCTCACCACCAGCATGTCTATGTGGTCGCAGGGGTACTTCTTGGTCTCGTCGAGCATCTCCAGAGCCTTGTCCACCTCGTGCCTGGCGCTATAGCAGAACGCCAACTCCTGACATATCTGAACCATGAATGGCGAGTCTTCCGGTGCAAGCAGCAGTGCCCCCTCCAACAGTGGCAAAGCCTCGTCGTTGCGCCCTTTATTGACCAGACAGATGCCTTGGTGCAGCAACCCGAACTCGTCTTCTGGTTCCAGCTCTGTATACTTTTGATAGTATTTCAGGGCTTCTTCGTAGTTACCCAGACGTAGCAGCCCATTGGCTTTGCTGGCAATGGCGTCAGGGTCGTTGGGATCGATGGCGATGGCATATTCTGAACTGGTGACAGATTCTGAATAGTCTTCATTCATAAACTGTGCCGATGCCAGCGCATTCCAATATTGCTTGGAGAAGGGGTGCTGGTCGATGAGTTCGTTGAAGATGCGCTCAGAGTCCTTGTATTTGCCCAGTCCGAAGAGCGTGCGAGCCATGAGCTCCTTGAAGTCATCGCTGTCGTCGCCCTTCGAACGCATCATCCACTCATAGGCTTTCTCGTGGATGTCGTAGTCGATGTAGAGATTGGCACAATCGCGCACAAAGTCTTCATATTCATCGGGTTCCACCGATTTACTATAGTTTCGGAGATAACGGTCAGCCTGTTCGATGTTGCCTTCTGCTATCAGTATTTCGGCCTGGAGATAGTGATAGTCGGGATCATCATGGTCGCCAATATCATCAGCATAGCGCCGTGCCTCGTCAAAATTGCCATTTGACAGAGCCTTGCGAGCCTTGAAGACATTAGGCAGTGTCGCCGAGGGATGCAACTCCAGAGCCTGTTCAATGGCGGATTCGGCTTTTTCGTATTCGCCTTGCCAACTGTAGTAGTCGGCAATGTCCACCAGGTCATCAGCATCCATAAAGGGATTGCCCCCCGAATCAATGGACGACTCGTAGCTCTCCAGCAACTCCTGGAATTCTTCGCCTTTAAAGTATTCCTCGTCGATGTTCAATTCTCAACTATCAATTCTCAATTTTCAATTCACCTCTTCCAGGTGTCTTTCAGTCCCACGGTCTTGTTGAACACCAGATGCTCGGTGGTCGAGTCAAGGTCGAGGGTGAAGTAGCCGATGCGCTGGAACTGGAGGAAGTCACCTGGTTTCTTTTCTTTCAAGAAAGGCTCCACGTAGCAGTTGGTGAGCACCGTAAGGCTTTGCGGGTTGAGCAACTCGCGGAAGTCGCGCTCGTCGGCAGAGGGATTCTCGATAGAGAAGAGCCTGTCGTACAGCCTAACCTCGGCCTTCAGTGCATCCTGCGAGTTCACCCAGTGCAGCGTCTTACCCTTGATTTTACGGTCGGCACCAGGCTGTCCGCTGCGAGTCTCTGGGTCGTAGGTGGCGTAGATAGTAGTCACGCGGCCTTCGCTGTCCTTGTCGCAGGGATGTTCTTCGTCACACTTGATGATGTAGGCATTCTTCAGTCTCACCTCCTTGCCAGGAGCCAGACGCTGGAATTTCTTCTCGGCCACCTCCATGAAGTCGTCACGCTCTATCCACAGTTCGCGGCTGAAGGTGACGGTATGCGTGCCGTCGGCCTCGTTTTCAGGATTGTTGATAGCCTCCAATTGCTCTGTCTTTTCCTCGGGATAGTTGGTGATGATGAGTTTCACGGGGTCGAGCACTGCACTCACGCGGCATGCCTTTTTGTTCAGGTCGTCGCGCACGCTGGCTTCCAGCAGTGCAAAGTCGTTTAGTGCATCAAACTTGGTGTAGCCTATGGCGCTGATAAAGTTGCGCACACTCTGCGACGAATAGCCTCTGCGACGCATACCACAGACGGTAGGCATGCGGGGGTCGTCCCAGCCGTTCACCAGGTTCTCGTCCACCAGTGCCTTCAGTTTGCGCTTCGACATCACGGTGTAGGTGATGTTCAGACGGTTGAACTCTATCTGGCGTGTGCCATCGTAGCTGTCGCTGACGATGTCGGGGTTATAATTGCCGGCCTTGCCCTCAGCCTTCTGTTCGTTGATGTATTCGCGCAGCAGGTCGACAAACTTGTCGTACAGCGGACGGTGGGGCACAAACTCCAGCGTACAGATGGAGTGGGTGACACCCTCGAAATAGTCTGACTGTCCGTGGGCAAAGTCGTACATCGGGTAGGCATGCCACTTGGTGCCTGTGCGATGGTGAGGAATCTGAATGATGCGATAGATGATGGGGTCGCGGAAGTGCATGTTGGGATTGGCCATGTCCAGTTTGGCGCGCAGCACCATGCTTCCCTCCACAGCCTCGGCGGTGTTCATGTGCTCAAACAGGCGCAGGTTCTCCTCTATCGGGCGGTCACGATACGGACTGGCCTTGCCGGGCTGGGTGGGGGTGCCCTTCTGCTCGGCTATCTGCTCTGAGGTCTGCTCGTCCACGTATGCCAGCCCCTTCTTGATGAGCCACACGGCAAAGTCCCACAACTTTTCGAAGTAGTCTGAGGCATAGTAGACGTTCTCCCAGTGGAATCCCAGCCATTTGATGTCGCTCATGATGTTTTCCACGTATTCCGTGTTCTCCTTCGTGGGGTTGGTGTCGTCGAAACGCAGGTTGCAAATACCTCCAAACTCCTCGGCCACTCCGAAGTCCATGCAGATGGCTTTGGCATGTCCGATGTGTATATATCCGTTGGGCTCTGGTGGGAATCGGGTCTGAATGCGTCTACCGTTCTTACCTGCTTCCAAGTCTTCTTTCACAAACTGTTCTACGAAACTAAGGCTCTGAGAAACCGTGCTTGTTGTTCTCTTCTCCTCGCCTGTTGTCATCACTTTTTCTTCCATAATATTATAAGATGTGTAATTTTGCTGCAAAGGTAGTGCAAATTTTCGATTAATCGAAAGAAATGAGCATTTATTTTCATTTCTGAATGCGAGATGTTCACTACGCGCGTCGGAAATTTTGCTACTCTTGTCGGAATTTTTGCTACTCTTGTCGGAAATTTTGCTACGCGCGTCGTAGTGAAAATTACTCGCGTAGCAGTGAAAACTACAAGCCTCGTGGTGAAAATTACTCGCCTCGTAAAAAAATTACGTGCGTCGTAGTAAACATTGCGACGCAAGTAACTATAATTATTCTGCCAATAACTATTCTTATATCGGTTTCTCTAGGCGTGGAGATCGAGCACGAAGCGTGTACCCTTGGTGTATTGGGAATCGATGGTGAGGTCACCCTTCATCTTCAGCGCCATCTGCTTACAGATGGGCAGTCCAAGCCCGTCGCCCTGAGTGAGGTCTCTGATTTCAAGGAAGGGCTTGAAGATATCCTCGTGTTTCTCTTCGGCTATGCCCTGTCCTGTATCGGTGACCAAGAACTGATGGGCGTGGGCGCCACGCTTCTTGTAGTCGAGGGTTATCTTGCCGCCTTCAGGAGTGTATTCTGCAGCATTGTTCAGCAGGTGTGACAAGATATGGGACACATATTCCTGATGGATAGGAGCCGTCATCTTGGGGGCATTGATGGTTAGGGTCACTTCTGGCTTCACTTTTTCACGAATCTCATCCATGAGCGACTCGCAGAAGGCGGGAATTTGGGTTTCTTGCAACTCAAGCTCGCTTTCTGGAGCATTCTCCAGTGCAGAGAGGGTCTGTATGTGTTGAGAGAAATCCAGCAGAGCCTGTACTTCTGGTTGGCGACTGTCGAGCTTGCGGAAGGTGGGTTCCAACTGAGCAGAAATGTTGCTGATGAACTGCGACTTGAGGGCATTGCTGTCGTTGGCCAGGTTAATCTGTTTCTTCTGCTTACGGGTGAGCAGGATGAAACGCATCAAGACGGCGCCACCTGCCACCAATGCAGCAGCCAATGCTGCAGCGAGGATGCAGAGCCCTACGATGATGACCTGGCGCTGAGTGAGCGAGCTGTCTTTATCGGCTATCGAGGCCTCGTTGTCAGCAATCTGCTTCTTGAGAGAGGCTACCTCGTCGGCATGCTTCATGGCATCGGCAGAATCCTTCCAGGCAATGTAATTACTGTATGACTGAGCCACAAAATTGGCATTGCCCGACTTGCGACCATTGCTGATCAGCGTCTGATACACCTCATCCACCTTGCCGTATTCCTTCTTTGCCATCATCTTGGCGGCCATTTCCTTGAACACCGCATTGCCCTGGGCATTCATGCCGAAGGTGTAGTAGTAGATGGCTTTCTGATAGAGTAGGTCGCTCTGCACATTGGCATCGCCCGACTGGGAAGCCTGGCTCTCCATGAGTGTCAGCTGGTCTTTGGCGCTGTCGCTCTTTCTCAGCTTAATATACATCTGCAGGCGCTCCTTGGTGACCTCATAGTGAAGGGCAGCCTTTTGGGCAGCTGACTGCTGGCTCTCATTGACAATCTGGTCGGCACGACGCAACAAATCGAAGGCCTCTTTCCAGAAGTTCTCCTTGTAATATAGAGAGGTAGCTTTGACAGCACACTCTACTCCCAGGGCCGTCTTGCCCTGATTAGCATAGTCGTTGAAGGCATGGATATAAGTAGAGCGTGCCAATGCGATATTCTGTTGAGGGTCAACGGCTTCGGCGCGTTTGTGCAAATCGCTCTTCTGCTCTTGTGCCTGAACGAAACTGAGGCTACTTAGCAGGGCGATAATCAAGATGATGATCTTTCTATTCATAGTGCTAAAAAATTTCATGGGTGCAAAAGTAATCAAATATTTTGTCTCTTGCAAATATTTCCTTTTCTTTTTTCTGTGAAAGGCACATTGTAATGAGGATTGTAATGAGGATTCTCTGGCGAGGAGTCTGTCAGCCAAACAAGGTGCGCAGAGCCTCTTCGACCTTTCTCACAGGCACAAGCTCGATGTTGAACTTCTTGCGGTTCAGCCCCGACAAGTTGTATTTGGGGATGATGATATGCTGGAAGCCCAGTTTCTCGGCCTCGGAAATACGCTGCTCGATACGCGCCACAGGGCGCACCTCGCCAGAGAGACCCACTTCGCCAGCCATGCACCAGCCTTCCTCAATGGGGGTGTCGACATTGCTGGACAGCACTGCTGCAATGACACTAAGGTCCATCGCCATGTCGGTGACACGCAGTCCGCCTGCAATATTCAAGAACACATCTTTCTGCATCAACTTGAAACCCACACGCTTCTCCAGCACTGCCAGCAGCATGTTTAGACGTCGCTGGTCGAAACCAGTGGCTGTGCGCTGTGGAGTGCCGTAGGCTGCCGATGACACCAATGCCTGCGTCTCTACCAGGAAGGGACGCACACCTTCGATAGCGCTACTGATGGCGACACCAGAAAGGCCATCATGGTCTTCAGTGAGCAACAGTTCCGAAGGGTTGCTAACCTGACGCAATCCTGTGTTCTGCATCTCATAAATACCCAATTCAGAGGTGCTCCCAAATCGATTCTTGATGCTCCGCAAAATGCGGTACATGTAGTGCTGGTCGCCCTCAAACTGTATGACGGTATCCACGATGTGTTCCAGAATCTTGGGGCCTGCCAGTGTGCCTTCTTTCGTGATGTGCCCAATCAGAATGACGGGCACTCCGCTTGTCTTGGCAAAACGAAGCAGAGAAGAGGCGCACTCGCGAACTTGGGCGATAGAGCCTGCACTGCTCTCAACATCTTCAGTAGAGATGGTCTGAATGGAGTCGATGACCACCAATTCGGGTGCCACCTCCTTAATATGCTCGAAGATGGCCTCCAGGGAGTTCTCGCAAAGGATGAAGAAGTGATCATCAGCACTGCTACTTCTCTCTGGAGTTGAACCATTAGCTTCGAAACCGCCACTCATCAGTCGCTCTGCACGCATTTTCAGCTGGTGCGCACTCTCCTCACCACTTACATACAGGATGCGCTTGTCTGTCAAGTGCAGCATGGTTTGCAGTGACAGCGTGCTCTTGCCGATGCCAGGCTCACCACCCAGCAACACGATGGAGCCCGGCACCAGACCACCACCCAGCACACGGTTCAATTCGGCATCGCCCATGTCAATACGCGGGTCGTCGTGCGAGGAGATGTCTTTCAGCTGCAACACCTTGTTTTGACGCAACTGCCGTCCTGCCGAGGCTGCAGCCGTGGTTGCTGCCACCTGCTTGCGCGTGTCGGCAACCTTGATTTCCTTGAATGTGTTCCATTGTCCGCAAGCTGGACATTTGCCAATCCATTTCGGGGATTCCTGTCCGCAGTTCTCACAGACATACATTGTTTTGTCTTTATTGGCCATCGTGATAGTTTTATTTCTTTGTTGCAAAAGTACATCTTTTTCCTGATTTACACAAAACAAATAGGATTTTTCCGTATTTTTTTTGTTTTGTGCGCATTTATTCGTACCTTTGCGCAATTATTAAACACTTAAATAGCATGAAAAAGATAAGACTATTTCTTCTGGTTCTGCTTTCTGCCGTCATGGTAGGATGCGGAACAACATCAACAGTCCCCATTACAGGGCGAAAGCAACACTTGATGGTGAGTGACCAGCAGGTCTTGAGCCTGAGTTTCCAACAGTATAACGAATACATGAAGACTGCCAAACCTTCTACCAATGCCCAGTGGACGGCTATGGTGAAGCGAGTGGGGCAGCGGCTGTCGCAAGCTGTGGAGACTTTCTTGAAGGAAAACGGAAAAGCCGATGACCTGCAGCAATATGCATGGGAGTTCAATCTGGTGAAAGACAATCAGGTGAACGCCTTCTGTATGCCTGGCGGAAAAATTGTTGTATATGAAGGCCTGCTGGCTGTGGCTACCGACGAGACTTCGCTGGCTATTGTAGTGGGCCATGAGGTGGCACATGCCGTGGCCAAGCACTCGGCAGAGCAGATGTCTACTGCCATCAAGCAGCAGTACGGAGCCCAGGCACTGAGCATGATTATGCAGGGAGCAGGAGTCAATGCCAATTTGCAGAACATTGCCGGAGCAGTGTTTGGGCTGGGCGCCAAGGGATTCAGCGCCAAATATTCAAGAAGCCATGAGAGCGAAGCCGACCATCTGGGCATTATCTTTGCCGCCATGGCAGGCTATGATCCACAGGTTGCCATCAGTTTTTGGCAGCGCATGTCGAAAGCCACAGGAGGTGGTTCTACCTCATGGCTGAGCACACACCCCAGCGATGCCACACGCATCAAGCAGATAGAAGAGTGGATGCCTGAAGCAATGAAATACTATCAGGCAGGGCCTCACTCAACCGTAGAACCCATTGGCAATTCAACAAAGAAATAAACAGACACCGTTATGAAAATCCTATTCATCACCACGCTGCTGATGGCTAGTCTTTCAGCAACAGCACAGACAAGAGACGGGGGCATCTCCACGCAGATGTTGCAGAAGATTGGACAACAGAACCCACCAACAGCAGCTGACAAGGCACTGCGCAATGCGCTGGCTGCCAATGCCATTGATGCGCTGGCTAAGAACATGAAGAATGCAGGAGAGTTGGACACCTACTTCAGTGTGGAAACCAAGAAACAGACTATTACTGACCAGAAGTCAAGTGGACGTTGCTGGATGTTCAGCGGTTTCAATGTGCTGCGCTCCAATTTTGCCCGTCGCACCGACTCGCTTACCGTTGAACTGTCTCAAGACTATCTCTTCTTCTGGGATCAGTTGGAGAAAGCCAACCTCATGCTCCAAGGCAGCATCGATAACGCCAAGAAGCCGATTGATGACCAGCGTGTACAGTTTTTCTTCCACTATCCCATCAGTGACGGAGGTACCTTCTGTGGTGTAGCCGACTTGGCAGAGAAGTATGGACTGGTGCCTGCAAGTGTGAGACCAGAAACCTATTCTGCCGAGAACACCTCGAAGATGGCCAGCATCATCAAGTCGAAACTTCGCGAACAGGGACTGGAACTGCGTCGCATGGTCAGCGAAGGCAAGAAACCCGCTGCCCTACAACAACGCAAGACAGAGATGCTTGGCGAGATATATCACATGCTGACCATCACTTTGGGAGAGCCTGTGAAGGAGTTCACCTATGCCTTTAAAAACAAAAGCGGTAAGGCTGTCACAGCCCCCAAGAAGTATACTCCCAAGACGTTTTATGACGAGATTGTCGGTGGTCCCCTCAATGACACCTTTATCATGGTGATGAACGACCCACGCCGTGAATATTACAAGACCTACGAGGTGGAACTGGACAGGCATGTATATGACGGGCACAACTGGAAATATCTGAACCTGCCGATGGAGGAGATTGAGACGCTGGCTATCGCCTCGCTGAAAGATGGACGCAAGCTCTATAGCAGCTATGACGTGGGCAAGATGCTAGACCGCAAACGTGGCTTTGCCGACACTGAGAATTTTGACTACGGCTCACTCTTCAACACCTCTTTTAATATGACGAAGGCAGAGCGTATTTCCACTTTTGACAGCGGTAGCACACATGCCATGACCTTGACAGCCGTTGACCTTAATAGTCAAGGAGAACCGTTGAAGTGGAAGGTAGAAAACTCGTGGGGAGCCTCTTGGGGACAGCAGGGATGCC
>Ga0326514_10001642_pt1 | contig 14472 bp, 9 predicted proteins | sample 3_2548_0518_D_FD_203653 | JGI IMG/M metagenome (GOLD analysis project Ga0326514, IMG submission 203653) | Bovine rumen microbial communities from UC Davis, California, United States - 3_2548_0518 | ecosystem: Host-associated > Mammals > Digestive system > Stomach > Rumen | place: USA: California...
CATGTGCTCAGCACTGATTATGAACTGCAGGCGGAGTACATTCCAGGGTACTGGCAGGGTGATTTAATAAAAAAAGTTTTGTCAGACAGCGGGAAATCATGGCATGCAGCTGATACCTTCGCCCGGATTTCTCCGGATGAGAGACTTGTCATGACTATGGATTACGATGCCAACAGATTACGCCGGGTTTATGCTGCGGACATCAGTCTGAATTCCTCCGGATATTCCTATATGAATGCATCATATAAGGAGGGAGCTCTGGCTAATCTGGGGGAGAGTACTGTCCGGAGAATTATGGCTGGAGCGTCAGCCGTATCGGAAAATGATGTGACGAATAAATCACTAGATGATGATAAAGCTTTCACTGAAGAGGAGCTTATTTATGTTGATAAACTGATTCGCTGGATTCTGGGGGATCATCAGTATGAAGGTGACGGAACAGAACAGAATATCACCGGTTTTACTTTGAACGAATCCAAACTCTTCAGAAAAAGAATCAGTATGCTGCCCCTTAACAATGTAAACCGGCCGGAAGAGTCAGTGGAGAATGAAAGATTTGTTCTCGGGGATATAACAGGCGACAGTATGGTCAGTTACCGTGACTATTCCGGAAGAGGCTTTATCGCCTTCGGAGCTAACGACGGTATGTTGCATATTATTGACGAAGAGAACGGCTGTCCGGTGGTGTCTTATATCCCGTCTGTTATGCAGTCCTCTCTTGCAGAACTTACCCGACAGAATTATGGCCGTAATCACAGGGCATTTGTTGAAAACGCACCAAAGGTTTATAAGGATGTTGCTGCTGGAAAGATTTATCTTTACGGTACTTACGGCTCCGGGTTCAAGGGCGGGTACTTACTTAATGTTACTGAACTTGGGAATATTAAGCATTTAAGTGCTACTGATAGATTCAGAGCGCTTAATGAGAATTCGGAAAATCCGCTTCTGGTGTGGGAAATCCGCGGAAAGGATGACAGTTCTGCCACCGGCGATTCCCTCTATATTGGAAAACAGGTTAATCTCCCTTCAATTATGTTTATCGGTAGCAGTAAAAAGAATCCTGATGAAGGTATTCCCTATCTTGTCTATGGAAGCGGCCCGGAGTCTGCAAAAAAAGGTCTGGTCATAGTAGACATGCTTTATAAGAGTTCCTTTGCCGGTGATAAATGTCCTGTTTTACGGGACAGATTCCGTCCGTGTATTGTTAATCAGATTGCCACTCCCGTTGGGGATCCTTGGGGTTTTAACCGGGATAATGCTCTCACAGGAATTGTTACATACAGTGAAGGATTAATTCCTGAGGAATCAAGGTATACTCCGGCCATGAATTATAAAGCTCTGTATTTCGGAGATCTTTTTGGCTATCTTTGGAAACTTGATTTACTTAAAGACGGTAACAGCCTGTTGAAGCCCGAAGACTGGTCTTCACCAAAAACTGTTTTTCAGGCAAAGGATATTAATGGTGTGGCTCAGCCTATAACGGCTATGCCGGCTCTCGGTTTCCATCCTCATGGCGGTATAGGTATTGTTTTTGGGACGGGGAGTCTGTTAACAGAAATGGATCGAATAGCTGTTTCAAGGGTATATAACGATTCCCAGTCGGTATATATGCTGCGTGATGACAGCGATACCGACCCGTCTGTTAATGTATCGTCAGACACGGAACCTCAGATGATGAGATGTGACGAAGATAATGATGATACAGAAGGCGGGAATACAGAAAACGCTGAGGAAAGCAGAAACGGCAGAGGTAGATGCCTCGCATCATTTGAGCAGGTATATGAGAACGGTGAGATTTCCTTGCAGCGCATCGATGACCGGCCTAAGAATATTGAGAACGGCTGGTTCTTTGACCTCGCATCTGTTGATCATAAAAATGAATTAAGCTACAGTACGGGAGCCAGAGTGGTGACTCAGGTTTTAATTGCTGATAAAAAGCAGATGGTTCTTAACGTTAATATTCCTGATACCGGAGGTAATTATGAGAGTGCCGGCGGCAGCTCATATATCATGCAGGGAGACTGGGTCATGACCGGAAAGGCCTTGGTTAAACCTCTTAGAACCGTGGCACATTTAAATGCTCTGACAGGTGAAGGGGAATTTAGACTTAACAGCCGTAAAAAGGTAGAGTTCTATTACGGCCTTGAGGGTATAAGAGGAAGTCAGTCCAGTTTTACTGTAAAGGGGGAGATGGAATAATATAACCGGTGTCCGGGAGTAATGCCATATTAAAGCAGACCGGTATTATCCCCGGACAGTATAATCTGAAGCTGAGATTTTTCCGAAGCATTCACTCATGACGGGGTTCTGTTTTGCTATTTACCGGCAAGGTGCTTCAGATAGTCCTCGAATTCCTGTGTTCTTGACCAGTATTTTATGCCCCAGTTGTCAAAATTCCATTCATCCGTATAGCCGTTGCACTCGTAGTCAATGTAGTAGAGAAGATTGTTATGAACCACAAATTTGTGGGAAAATAATCTATGTTCAGACCGTTGGCCTTGGCATTCTGGGCCATGATTCTTACCTGGTCGAAATATTTATCCACAGGAACATTATCTCTTACAAGTTCAAATATAGTAGAGCCGTCAATATATTCTTTAAGGATACGTTCATTAGCGGTATCGACCTCGTATTTATGCGGGATTCTTATACCGGCAGAGTTCATAATCACGGATTTCGGCAGTGATTTTATCACCGAAAGTATAGTAGTCGCACGGTTCGTGATGAATCTGCTTCAGCACGAAATACTTTCCGTCTTTTTTCACAAGACAGGAGTATCCTCGTTTGCCTTTGCCGAGAAGTTTCTGCACCTGATAATCTGTGCCGTTAATTGATATGGAGTTCATAAAAATATCTCCGTATATGCAGGTGAAGAGCAGAAAAAAAAGAATGAGTATTCAGAATATTTCTTTTGTGGCATTCTAGCACAAAAAACTGCATAAGCCCGTTACCCGTGGGTGTCATTATTTTTCCACCGAATGCATGGGTGTGGAACTGATGATAAAACGTCTTCAGATGTGGAAATTAAAAAAGGGAGGAACCGGAGGTTCTTCCCTTTTTAAGTAGCTAAAGCAGCTGGTATATCAGCCACGTCTAAAAAGCTTACAGGGCGCTGATAGTATCTTTCTGCGCCTGCAGTTTGGTAAGACTTTCCTGATAGTTAACCAGCTTTTCCTTTTCTTTCTCTATAACATTCTGAGGAGCCTTTGCTGTAAAGGTTTCATTGCTCAGTTTACCATTGATGCGGGCAATTTCCGCATTAACCTTGGCAATCTCCTTGTCAAGCTTGGCCAGTTCCTCATCTTTGTTGATAATGCCTGCAAGAGGGAACAGTACTTCACTGTGACCTACAATCTTGGCAATGGCAGGAGGGAATTCAACAGCAGAGGTATCGATGTTTTCAAGGTTTGCCAGAGACTTGATGAAATCAGAATTACGGCTGATGATATCAAGTTCCTCCTGATCACCCTTCATAATAGGACTTAACTTCTTAGAAGGGGCGAGGTTCTTTTCAGAACGGAGATTGCGGACAGCAATTACCAGTTCCTTGATAAAGTCGAGTTCAGATACTGATTTCTCATCATATTCAAAGGCTTTTTCTTCCGGATAGGCCTGAAGCATGATGGAGTCGCCCTCCTTGATATCCTTTCTGATAACCGGAGCAACGCTCTTGTAGATTTCCTCTGTAATGAAAGGCATTATAGGATGAGCCAGACGGAGAATGTTCTCTAAAACATCCATCAGGTTGTAAAGAGCTGCATTCTTCCTCTTTTCACCGCCGATAGCACTTGAATCATCCTTGCACCATAATACCGGTTTTGTAAGTTCAATGTACCAGTCGCAGAATTCATTCCATACAAATTCGTACAGAGCCATGGCTGCAAGATCAAAGCGGTAGGTTTCAAAGCTGTGGCGAACTTCCTTGATGCAGGCTGCCAGTTTGCTGCGGATATATCTGTCAGGTAAGGAGTAATCAGCAAAATCTGGTTTGGTGAGGGTCTTGTTTTCAACGTTCATGAGAACATAACGGCTGGCATTCCATAATTTATTACAGAAATTGCGATAGCCTTCAAGACGCTTCATATCCCAGTTGATGTCACGACCTGTAGATGCCAAAGCGGTAAGTGTGAAACGGAGAGCGTCGGTACCATGAGCTGAAATTCCTTCTGGGAACTGCTTTTCAGTTCGTTTAGCAATCTTGGCCGCCTTTTGAGGCTGCATCATATTGCCGGTACGTTTCTTAAGAAGCTCTTCGAGAGTTACACCGTCAATCATATCCAGAGGGTCAATAACGTTCCCCTTGGACTTACTCATTTTCTGACCTTCTTCATCGCGGATAAGACCTGTCACGTACACGGTCTTAAACGGAACCTGAGGCTTGCCGTTCTCGTCTTTAATGAAGTGCATGGTCATCATAATCATTCTAGCTACCCAGAAGAAGATGATATCAAAGCCGGTAACCAGTACACTGGTAGGATGGAATGTCTTTAATTCCAAAGTGTTTTCCGGCCAGCCCAGAGTAGAGAATGTCCACAGGCCGGAAGAGAACCAGGTGTCCAGAACGTCTTCATCCTGTCTCAGAGTTACGTCCGGAGCAATACCGTACTTTGAGCGTACCTCTTCTTCATTATGGGCAACGTATACTTTGCCGTCGGCGTCATACCATGCCGGAATTCTGTGTCCCCACCAGAGCTGACGGCTGATACACCAGTCCTGAATGTTGCGCATCCATGAGAAGTACATGTTTTCATACTGTTTTGGAACGAACTGGATATCGCCATTTTCAACGGCTTCGATTGCCGGCTTGGCCAGAATACCAGCGCGTACGTACCACTGGTCTGTAAGCATCGGTTCAATAGGAACACCGCCACGGTCACCATACGGCTGCATCAGAGTATGTGCTTCAATCTTTTCTAAAAGACCAGCGGCATCAAGATCGGCAACAATAGCGTCTCTGGCTTCGTAACGGTCTAAATTGCGGTACTTGGCCGGGATTTCACTGGAGTAAGCATCAGAAGGTTCTCCGTTGGTATCAAAAACTTCTGCTGCTTCACGAATCTTAGCGTCCTCGGTAAGGACGTTAATCATAGGCAATGAGTGTCTTTTACCTACTTCATTATCGTTAAAGTCATGTGCCGGGGTTATTTTTACGCAACCTGTACCCTTTGTCATATCAGCGTGTTCGTCGCCTACAATAGGTATTAACCTGTTGACCAGAGGTAAAACAATATTGGAGCCGATTAAATCCTTGTAGCGCGGATCTTCGCTGTTTACTGCTACTGCAGTATCGCCTAACATGGTTTCAGGTCTGGTGGTGGCTACAATAATGTAATCCTTGCCGTCGGCAGTCTTTTTACCGTCAGCTAAAGGATATCTGATGTGCCACATGTGTCCCTGAATTTCCTTGTTTTCCACTTCAAGGTCACTGATGGCGGTACGCAGCTTAGGATCCCAGTTTACTAATCTTTTGCCGCGATAAATCAGATCTTCCTGATAAAGTCTGATAAACACTTCCTGAACGGCGGCACTGAGACCGTCATCCATGGTGAATCTTTCTCTGTCCCAGTCCACAGATGTGCCTAAGCGACGCATCTGACGGGTGATGGTTCCGCCTGATTGTTCCTTCCATTCCCAAATCTTTTTAATAAAGGCATCGCGACCGTAGTCATGGCGGGTCTTCTGTTCTTCAGCAGCAATCTTTCTTTCCACCACCATCTGTGTGGCGATACCTGCATGATCGGTACCTGCCTGCCAGAGAGTGTTGTCACCGAGCATGCGGTGATAACGAATCAGTATATCCATGATGGTCTGCTGGAAAGCATGTCCCATATGGAGTGAGCCTGTTACATTAGGAGGTGGTAGGCATATGCTGAAAGCCGGTCTGGATAAATCCATACTAGGACGAAAATACTTTTTATTCTCCCAGTTCCGGTAAATTTCCTGCTCAATAGCACTTGGATTATAAGTCTTTTCCATTTGTTTTCTTCTTTTTTTAAGCAAAACATCTCATGATGACATGCTGGTACATGTCACCGTTAATGGCACTCGCAAAGATTATACCGGTGCTTAATGTCAGATTAACATTATTGCTATGTATATGACGCATACGGGTAAACATCTCTGGAGAAGGATACGATAATGTAGGTAAGTGATACAAATCGCTAATTATCCCCGACTATTTTACTATATGTATCACATTTTTTCATTTTATTTTATTTTTTGAAAAAAACGTTCTGGCGCAGAGTGAATACTGTGAGAATTATGAAAAGGCTTAAGGGAAATGTCAGATATAGATGAATGTTTTACCTGCAGAGTCTTACGGGGCCGTACAGTCAGGAAATGAATATCAGTATGCGGTATACAGACATATCTGTGGTATCTTTATCTAATGGGTAGGAATTCAGAATATTGAACGAAAATATTGTAAAACCAATCATAAATAATTATTATATTTATATAATGCGTATTGGAACAGTTTAGCATCATTAAAACTGACACTGACTGATGTCCGGCAGATCATTGTTTTTTTAATATAATTAAAGACGGCATAACAGCAGACAGAGTCTGTACCGGAACCGTTCCCCGTTCAGGAGTTCTGTTCCCTCTGTCATTCAAGGAAAAATAACTGAAAAGTAAATATCTGAAATAAAGATTTATTTATGAAGACGATAATAAAATTATTCGTTGCCCTGTTTATCATCGGAGCTTTGATATATGGCGCAATTGAAGGAGGCCTGTTATGGCTTCAGTATGAACAGGGAGCGTTTGAGGAACTGCGCACCGACAGGGATATCGAGGTCAGTGTGACATCCGGTGAGACGGCATACAGTCTTATCGGAGAGGTGTACCATCCTGAAATAAACCGCTATATTATTAAGTACTGGCTGAAGAATCATCCGGAACTTACCGGAATAAAAAAAGGCAGCTATCTGATTCCCGCCGGAAGTACCCCGACGGAAGTCCTGTCAATGATCTGCTCCGGAAAGGAACAGAGATTCAGCATTACTCTGGTTGAAGGAAATACTGTCGATCTGTTTCTAGCAAATATCACCAATAATTCCCAGTTAAAACATGTTCTGCCGGAAAAATTCGGCTATGCTGAACTTGTTAAACTGCTGGGTACGGAACATTCCAGTCCTGAAGGACTTCTGCTTCCGGAAACATATGTTTTTGTGAAAGGTGACTCTGACGAAAGTATTATAAAAAGAGCGTACAGTGACATGAAGTCCTATCTTCATACTGAATACGAAACCAGAGGAGCCAATCTGCCTTATACCGGAGAATATGATGCCTTAATTATGGCCTCCATTATTGAAAAGGAGACTTCGGTTGCAGATGAGCGTCCCCTGATTGCATCTGTTTTTGTTAACCGATTGAAAAAAGGAATGAAACTGCAGACAGACCCTACGGTAATATACGGGGTAAGGGATAGATACAAGGGGAAAATACTACAGAGTCACTTGAGTGATAAAAATGCCTATAACACGTACGTAATCACCGGACTGCCGCCGACTCCTATAGCGGCCCCGAGTAAGGCTTCCATTCATGCAGCTCTGCATCCTGCGGATACTGATTATTTATTCTTTGTCGCCAAGGGGCCGGATCCTAAGTTTGGCCATATCTTCAGTTCAACTGACAGGCAACATGCGGCAGCGGTGAAAAACTACAGAAAAGCTGTGAGTGATTACAAGAGGCAGGCGGTTTCCGATGATGTTTCACTGAAGACGGAAAAGGACAATAAGTCTGATGCCGGCACTGGCAAACATGTCGTTAACGCGAATGATGATGTGACTGAACCAGATAACTCCACTGATTTGCATTCTGCTGATTCTTCTGATAAAAAGTCATTGCATAACGCTTTACCGGTGGAAAATTCAGAAAGCCGGGACAAACCCCCTGTTTCTGCTGAAAACAGGTAGTGCGGCAACATGGTCGTGGTATAAAAAGAGATTGTGCGTTATTATGTACAGACTTTTTATGTATGACAGCTTTATGTATGACAGTATATATTTCGTGAAAAGCAGAATATTTAAAAATATTATTATTGGATAAAATAGTTAAAATAAATGGCTTGAAGGCAGAAACCTGATTCAGGAAAAGCTGGAAGCTATACATTCGGAGGCAGTTTAATGGGGGCTTTTATTGTTCTTGAAGGAGGCGAGGGGGCCGGAAAATCCACAGCTGTGGCTGTGGTTAAGCAGTATCTTCTGTCTCACGGGGTTGCAGAAAAAGACATAATCGAGACCAGGGAACCCGGAGGAACGGAAATAGCTGAAAAAATCAGAACCATTCTGAAAGAAAAGAATCCTCATGAAGCTCTGACCTCTGAAGCTGAACTGCTGCTTATGTATGCAGCAAGAACTCAGCTGGTTAATCTGGTAATAAAACCAGCCCTCTCAGCCGGAAAATTTGTTATAGGCGACAGGCACGATCTCTCCACCATTGCTTATCAGGGGGCCGGCAGGGGTATGGATATCCAGAAGATAGCAGGAATAAGAGATTTGGCTATAGGTGATTTTGCTCCGGATTTAACCATTGTTATGGATATTGAGCCGGCTGCCGGAATGAAGAGAGCACGTAGCAGAGGAGAGCTGGATCGTTTTGAGGTGGAATCTATGGATTTCTTCAACCGTATAAGAAACAGCTTCCTTCAGGAGGCAGAGAAGCATTCAGACAGAATTAAGGTTGTGGATGCCGGACAGGAGCTTGATGCTGTTAAAGCGGATATTGTCAGGGTGTTAGAGAAAGCTGAAATATGTACAGTTGGTTAGAGAATCCTTTACAGAAATATCTGCAGATGAGAGCCAGTAACAGACTGTCTCATGCAATTTTGTTATGTGCCCCTGAAGGTATCGGTTCTGGAGTTCTGGCCATGGAGTTTGCCAGGCGTTTTCTGTGTCTTAGGGATCAGGGAGAGGAATGCAGCTGCCACAGCTGTATGATGCTTAAGGGGGCTAAGCATCCGGATCTCACAGTTATTGAAAGAACCGGTCAGAGCATCGGGGTGGATGCCTTGAGAAAGGGGATAAACTCTCTGGTGAGTACTCCGGTAAACGCTCATGGTAAGGTGCTTCTTATAAAGCAGGCGGATTTTATGACAGTGCAGGCTTCCAATGCACTGTTGAAAACGCTGGAGGAGCCGGCGCCGAATATTCTTATAATTCTTACAACCAGTAATATCATGTCGATACTGCCGACCATACTCAGCAGAACTATGCGGATTCAGGTGAATGTGCCGTCAGTAGCGGAACTGAACACATTTCTGCAACGTGAGACATCGTCTTCAAGAGATTTTTCTATGGAGCTGGCGGTAAGCGGCATGTCTCCGTTAAAAGTGCTGGAATGGATTGAAAACGGCAGTGACACCAAGCTCCATAAGTGTCTTGAACTGTTTGTCAATATGATGTTAGGAAACGGTGATATCCGAAAACTGGCTGCCGACATGGAGGCACTTTTCAAAGAGGACAGTATTCTGCTCCACGGTTTTATGTATGCTCTTATAAAGGACGTTATGTATTATCAGAACGGCGTTCTGCCTGAAAATTTACGCATACTGAAAAATGAACAGGTTTTAGAGCATCTGGCGGGAATTGATCCCGAGTCACTCGGACAGGCGGCCAAAAAGGTGGTGATGCTTAGAGGAGCAGGAGTCGGTCCATCAGGAATCAAAAACAGTTTTATTAACAGCATGCAGCTGCTTTGCTGGCTAGAAAGGCTTAAAGGTTATTAGCTTTTTTCCAGGTGGAGAGAGATATTCAACAGGAGCGGTACAGTCACAGATTCCTGATTATGCGAAATACTCAGCAGGCTCTGCCGGAAATAGCCTGTTATTTAATTCATTATTAGTTTACATGTATAAACCATGATAAAATTACACTGTTTTTTTTTTATCATGCATCCGGTGCAGCCGGCGGAAATGTCGATTTATTTATGCTGCAGGTTACAAAGGTATTGACTGTGAATACTATATCCAGGTACATTTTTAAAGATATTCTCAAGACTCAGGGGGCTATATTCGGCGTACTGATGCTGATTTTTATGAGTCAGACTTTTATCAAATTTATCGGCCGTGCCTCCAAAGGTAGTATTCCGGCGGAACTTGTTTCCCAGCTTCTTATGCTGTCCGTTCCGACAATGACCAATTTCATGCTGCCTCTTTCTCTGTTTCTGGCGGTGCTTTTTTCCATAGGTAGTTTCTGTTCCCAGAGTGAAATGGTAGTAATGCGCTCTGTCGGGTATTCTCATAGAAAACTTGTTGGTATTGTGGCTGTTCTGGTGTTTGTCAATGTTGCCATTAATATATGTTCCACCGGTTTTCTGGCTCCGTGGTGTGAAGCCAGACAGATTGAACTTATCAATAAGGCCAAGTCCGATCCGACTATGCTGGCAATTGACAGCGGCCGCTTTATCAAACTTAACAATAATAATGTCGTCTATGTGGAGAATAATGGTAAAGCCTCTGATGATGCCAATATTATGAATCAGATATATATTTTGTCCACAGGTGACGGCAAAAATATGCCTTCGGTAACCATCTCTACCAAAGCAAAGTCCGAGTATGATGAGGATGGCCTGTTCTGGCTTACTCTTTATAAGGGAAACCGTTATGACGGACCTGATAAAAAGAATGAATATAAGGTTTCTACATTTGATGAATACCGGGCACTTATTCCTGAAAGCGGCAGCGGCCAGGACAAGTCAAAGGTTTCCACTAAAAGTATTGATGAGCTGTTAAAGTCCGGAACACCTGCTGATTTTGCAGAGCTGGAGTGGAGAATTGTTCAGCCTGTAACTATTTTGATTCTGGTGCTTCTTGTTCTTCCTCTGTCCATGGTTAATCCGAGACAGGGGCGTTTCGCTAAATTTCTGCCGGCAATAATTATCTACATCAGTTATTATCTGTTCGCCTTCGGTTTTAAATCAAGCATCGCCAGAGGTAATTTCCCTGTATTGCCGGGAATATTTCTAGTTCCTTTTATATACTGTGTTTTGTTTACCATTCCGTTCAACCTGGTGGAGACCGAATGGTTTAACAAAATGCGGTCTAAGAGTAAACAGAGGAATAAGCACAATGTATAAGGTTGTTGATAAATATATCGGTCGCAATGTCGCCAATATGGTTGTGTACTGTACATTGGGGCTTGTTGCTTTAAGTTCCCTGATAAAATTTGTTGATCAGCTGCGTAATGTGGGTAAGGGGGAATTTGATTTTATAGCCTGTATGCAGTACGTTGGCTTGACCGTTCCTGGACAGGTGGTAATGTTTTTCCCGCTAGGGGTGCTTTTAGGAACTGTACTTGCTCTGGGGAATCTTGCTTCAAGTTCTGAACTTATAGTAATGCAGGCGTTGGGAAAATCGCGGTTCAGTATTGTCTGGAGCGCCTGTAAGGCTGTAATTCCTCTTATTGTTCTGATAATGCTTTTGGGAGAATATGTAGCTCCTGAATCAGAAAAAAAGGCTGATGCGCTGATTTCTGAGGCAGTGTCCAACGGTCAGGTGGCGGTAACAACCAGAGGTATCTGGTTTCGCGAGGGGAACAGCTTTATTAACATCTCTCTCCTGATGTCTGATGGTGATTTACAGTCAGTGACCCGTTATACGTTCAGCGATACCATTCCTAAAAAACTTCTGCGGACTGAAATAGCTGAAAGCGGTGAGTGGAAGGACGGTACCTGGATTATGAAGAATATAAGCGTTACGGACTATGGTTATGAACGGATTATCCGCAGTCAGGAGGCGGAAAAGGCATGGAATATTAATCTCACCCCTAAAAATGTTGAGGTTGTGGGAGTCCATGCCAATGAATTATCCATAAGCGGTCTTAATGAATATATCAAATATGTTACCAAAAACGGCCAGAAAGCAGACAGGTATGTTCTGGAACTTTATCGTAAGATCATCTCTCCGATAACTGTTCTTGTAGTACTGCTGCTGGCATCAAGCACTATTTTCGGACCATTAAGAAGTGCTTCTATGGGAGCACGTATTCTTGTGGGGATACTGGTAGGTTTCGGTTTTTATTTCGTTAATGAAACACTGGCTCCTTTTACTATATTCTACGGCGTGTACCCTATAGTCGGGGCTGTGATTCCAACACTGACGGTTCTCGCCTTTGCCATACTGCTACTTCGTAGGAAAAATTAAAGTCTGTTCGTTTCCGAGTGTGTGCCTGCATACTGGTTCTGCACGGAACAGGTCGGATAATGAACTGTTCGGACTCATAATATAATCTCGGGAATGGTTGAATTTTTATGAAAAAATGCTGAGTTAATTTGAGTTTTAGTGTATATAATTTAACCATTATTGCAAGCAACCGATAATAAAACTTGCACATTGAAAAAAATAATGTATTATTACACTGTCATTGCCAGAATGGCGGAATTGGTAGACGCAGCGGATTCAAAATCCGCCGGTAGCGATACTGTGAGGGTTCAAGTCCCTCTTCTGGTACCAGTAATTTCTCTTTTAATCCTTAAATTTCCTTTTATAGTTAGTTTTGATGAGATTAATAGTGTATTCTGTTTTTCACCTGCAGGTGAGGAATAAAATCCATTATTTCTCATTTTTTTTATGTAAAACTGTCTGTTTTCTTATTTTAGCCGGTAAATATTAAAAAACAGTGTCAGGTTAATGTTAAAGTTAAAAACATTTTTTAGTTTGCTTCCACGCCTGTTTTTTTTTTTCAAGATTTTACCTGTACTGATTTCGGGGGAATTTTGACATAGCATGTTTTTTTAGAGATGTTTCACGCATTATGTTTGATACAGAATGTATAATCACGAAGATTAATTCGGAGTTTCCATTTATGAAAAGATTATTTTTATCTGTATGCTGCTGTCTAGGAATGTCTATATCGTATGCTGCAGTTTCGGACATAGCTGATAATGAAAAGTGCGTTGAAGCAATGCAGAACGGTCATTATGATGTTGCCGTTCAACAGTGTGAATATGAATCTGAAAAAGGTAATGCTGAAGCAGCCGAAATTCTGGGATATATTTATTTAAAGGGAAAGAGCGGCTCTAGAGACTGGGGACAGGCAAAAAAATATCTTGAGATGGCTCTGGACGGTGGCCGGATTACCGCCGGTAAGTATCTGGCCGTGTTATACTGGAACGGTCTCGGGGTTCAACGCAGTCATGAGAAGGCAATGGAGCTTTTTAATGACTGTATACAGTATGAACGTGATAACGGTGGTGTGGACTGTAAGGTTCAGCTGGCAAAGACTCTCAGTTTCGGAACAAATACCAAGGATGAGCATCGTTATGCCAAGGATATTTATGCTGAGCTTGTTTCCAACGGATACTATGAATATTCATTAGAACTTGCTAAAATTCACAAGACCCTGGGGAACAATGATTTAGCGTACAGGTATGCGGAATTTTTTATCTGGTGGGCTAAACGGTATGGAACCGTTGAGCATTTGAATTTGATCAATACCGAGGCTAACATGGTTAAGAACAGTGCACTCGGAGCACTGTCGAATAATCAGGTTAATGAAGCGTATACCTGGGTAAAAAATGAAATATTTAGAATTAATGAAGAACATTTAAAGGCTCAGCAGACTGCCGGTGCGGATAATTCAAGTAAACAGACCGAGAAATCCGAGGCACATGCAGGTGATGCCGCCAATCCGTAATATGACTGTTAAAGAATATTCAAAATTTTCTCTCGCTCCAATGCTGGATCTTACAGACCGGCATTTTCGTTATCTGTGCCGTAAGCTTTCAAAAAAAATGCTTCTGTATACCGAACTGGTTACTACAGGGGCAGTCATATATGGCAAGGGTGATTATCTTCTTTTTAACGAGGATGAGCATCCCGTCTCGCTACAACTAGGTGGGGCCAATCCTGCTGAACTGGCTTTTTGTGCCAGAAAGGGCGAAGAACGGGGGTATGATGAAATAAATCTCAATGTCGGCTGTCCATCCGACAGGGTGCAGAACGGGTCATTCGGAGCAGTCCTGATGCGTAAGCCAGATCTGGTCTGTGACTGTGTCAGGGCTATGAAGGATGCGGTGTCTGTTCCGGTTACTGTAAAGACTAGACTGGGAGTAGATGAGCTTGACAGCTATGATTATATTCATGATTTTCTGGAAAAACTGATTTCGGCTGGTGTGGACGGGGTAACACTGCATGCCCGTAAAGCCTTTTTGAGCGGGATGAGTCCCAGGGATAACCGTGACAAGCCACCGCTTAATTATGAGCGGGTATACCTTTTAAAAAACGATTTTCCGGATCTTCATCTGACGATTAACGGTAATATTACGTCTCTGGAGGATTCCTTAATGCATCTCCAGCATGTTGACGGTGTGATGATGGGACGGGAGATTTACCAGAACCCGTATATTCTTGCGGATGTGGACAGACTTATTTTTGGATATGAGAGCAATGTCAAACCTCTTTCAAGAAAGGAATGCATCAGATCCTGTTATCCGTATATTGAAAACTATCTGCAGAGTGGAGGGCAGATG
>Ga0326514_10001643_pt1 | contig 14471 bp, 19 predicted proteins | sample 3_2548_0518_D_FD_203653 | JGI IMG/M metagenome (GOLD analysis project Ga0326514, IMG submission 203653) | Bovine rumen microbial communities from UC Davis, California, United States - 3_2548_0518 | ecosystem: Host-associated > Mammals > Digestive system > Stomach > Rumen | place: USA...
TTCCTGCGCCTGCAGGCTTTACCCCTTTTAGCCCAAAATCCCGCGCATATTGAAAAGCCCACCCTAGCCATCGGGGATTTTTTCTAACGCCCAGTGTTCACCCCCGGGGGATGCCCCGCCGCCCGTCCTGGACGGTTCCCGGGTCTGGTCTCGCTCGTTCTCAGATCTGATTATAAAATCAAATTATCACGTACTGCCCGCCCCCACCCCGGGCTTTTTTGTTTCCGCTGCAGTTCCCGGACGCTCCCGCCATGCCCTGCCCGTCCCCGGTATGCCGGTAAAAAGAGGCGCGTCCATTTGCTGCCGTTGTCCTGTGGTTCTTGCTCTTTTTTACGGGACGCGGGCGCCGCTGTCAAGCGGGCGCGCCGTGTCTGTTTAAGTACTTTAATTACTTTAAAATACTTACACTTTTTGCACCCCCCGTTTTTTATTGATTTTTTATTGATTTTATGCGGGTTCCCGGATTCGTCCCGGATTCGCCCCGGGACAAAAAATCGACAATCGGGGGACAAAAAATCGACAATCGGGGGACAAAAAATCGACAATCGGGGGACAAAAAATCGACAATCGTTCTACTCTGTTTTTGCGGGTCTGCCGTGTCCTGCGGTGCTTCCCTTTACAGGCTGTATGTCGTCCCCGCGGGATCTCCGCAGCCGTTAGAAGTAGACTGTTACACTGTCCGCCTGCAGGTCATAGCGTTTTATAAATCCTTGCTCTTTGTAGTATTGCAAATACTTGTCTACTTTTCCCGGGGCGCGTTGTTTCTGCTTTTTGGTTTCTATGCCCGCCCGGGTGTAAAGGGTTTCCAGTAGGATCTTTTCTTGTTTCTTGCCCGCGTTCTTTGCCTTGGCTATGCGGTTCAAAAGATAGTCCTCTATTGCTAGATTGCCCTCTGTCTTGCTCTGCGGCGCCTGCAGTAGTTTTAAATCTACTGTGGTTATTTGCTTTCGCAGTATCGCAAAAGAAACAAGCGCCGGGACCCTAAAAAGGTGAACGGCTTTGTATGTCGTCCGCCCTCTTGCCCGCGTCTTGTCTGGTATGAATTCCGCCGCTAAAAAAGGCCCGTCATACATTCCGGCTTTCCATCCTGCCGCCGGATCGTCTATATCATAGTTGTATGTTTCGTGTTCCTTCCTGTCATCGACGTAAAGCCGGGTGAACATCATTTTTGTTATTGAGTTGTAAATGTTTTCCAACTGATTAGGGGACGGATTCACGTCTTTATTGTTCCCCATCGCCCAGTGTATTTCCGAAAGTGTTACAACGTCGTTTCCCGCAAAATACAGGGACGCAATGGCAATATAAACGCGTTTATCAAAGTTTGTCAGTTTCCGCTTTACTATTATTCCGTTCGCCTCTAGCGCGTCAAAATCCAGATTGAGAACAAGCGTGATTTCGTCCGGCTTTCGCTTTAGCGCTCCGCCCTTTGCGTTCCGCCTGCTCTCCATGGCAAAATAAAGCTTGTCCTCGTAGTCCTTCTCTGATAGTCCCCATACATCCCCGTTTACCTTGTCTAGCGGGTAATGTAGGGCGCTAATTTGCATATTGGATATACTGCGCCCCGCCGGTTGCTCAATGTCCCCAAACGCGCCCAGATCTAAAAGAAACTGCTCTAGCAGGGTCAGCCCTCTTGTTATGTGGTCGTCGTCCGTGTTTATCAGATCGTCGAACGTTAGCGGGTGTCCTATGCCGTCCTCATAAGATTTTATGCGGGCTTTCAGCGCGTCCGCGTTCTCTATTATCGGCTTGACTAGCCCGGTCATAAGCAATATGCCGCCGTCGTCCTCTGTTATATCCGGGAACATTGCCCGCAGTTCGTCCCATTCCGGGGACACAAGAAACGCCTCTACCGCCGCCGCCCGCTCCGCAGCCATGCGTTTTAAAAGTTTGGTGGTGTTGTCTAAGTCTCTCCCCATCGCCCTTATAGCGGTATTTGCCGCCCTTGTTATTTCTGCGATTTCCGCCGCCATCCGTTCTATTATTTCGGTCGTTTCCTTTGTCGCCTGCCCCATTGCCGCTATATCTTCCTTGGTTGCCGTCCCCGCCCTTATTGCGTCCGCCGCCGTTCTGATTGTCCCCACTGTTGCGGTCGTTATTTCGACGGCCTGCGCCGCCTTTTCGGACACCTGCGCCCGCGCTTTCTTGGCTATGACGGGACCATATAACGCCGCTAAACTTGCGTCTATCTCCCGCCCCGTGTCCAGATCGTCCGCGCCCGCTGCCTGCTCCGTCTGTTTGTTGTCCGCGTCTGTCATGCTTTCCCCCTTGTCATTCAAGCCCCCGCATAAACTCTATAGCCTTTTCGTAAATGTCGCGGTGGTCGTCCATGTGCTGTCTTAAAACCGCGTCGACAAATTCTGTCATGCTTACGCCCTTTACTCTGCTCATGTGCCGTATGTACTGGTAGACGTCCGGGGCAAATGCTAAGTTTATGCGCGGCAGCTTCAGCCCCTTGCGCCCCGTGGTCTGCAGGTTGTTCATGTACTCTAGCGCCTCTTGTTCCGTGTACCTGCTAGCCCCTGCGGGTTCCTGCGGTTCCGCCTGTAAAAGAGGCGCCTCTTGTGTTTCCTGCACTGGGTCCGCCGTTGCCTCTGCTATCGCCCCATATACGGGCGCCGTGTTGATGTTGGAAAAGTCTTTCGCCATGTCTCTTTGTCCTCTCTCTTTACTGGTCTGCGTGTGCCGTTAGTCTGTCGAACGCCTGCAGGTAGTCCCGCGCCGGGTTAGATCTTGGCGCATACCCAAAAAGTGAAGCCTGCAGCGCCGCCGCCTCTTTAATGGCTACTGCTCCCCGGATTGCGCCCAGACTTGCGACGCCCTGCGCCGCCGCCTTTCCCTCTATGGTCTCCCGCATTGTCCGGGTAATGGTTCCCCGGGCGTCGTACTGGGTAAAGATTACATAATAGCGGGTTAGCCCCGGATTGCTCCGCCCAAACTGCCGCGCCGTGTCCGTCGTCTGGTAAAATGCTTGTAGGCTTAGCGTGTCCGCCTGCACTGGTATGATTAAGTCCGTCGCCGCCTGCATTGCATTATACTGCATTTCGCCCGCCGCGCTTGGCGTGTCTATGAATATAAAATCATAGTCTTTCCTTACCGGCTCCATGGCTCTTTGAAGCCTGCGGGCGCTCCCCGGTCCGCTTTTCATGGTGGCAAGCGCCCAGTTTGCCGGGATAACATGGACGCCCTGCGCCGTGTCCTGTATCAGTTCCGCCGCCGGGGTTCCGTTCAATAGGTCATAAGCGCCGGGGCGCGTCGTGTCCGCCCGTACTAGAAAACTACTGTTGCCCTGCGGGTCAAGGTCTATCAGTAAAGCCCGCTGCCCCCGGTATGCCGCCGCCTGCGCGAACGCCGCCGCCGTGGTAGACTTCCCCGCCCCGCCTTTCTGTATGGATATTGCAAATACTCTCATGCGTCGCCCCCTGCCGTTAGGTCTGCCGGGCGCCTGTAAAAAGGATCTAAAAGGGCGTCCGCCTCTGTCCTGGGCACCTCGTCGCCCCATGTGTTGCCGTAGTCCCACCCGCAGAACTCTAATTCTGATTCAATGATAGTAATGTCCTGCAGTCCGCCCAGTTTAATAAAACGGTGGTAGTCTGATATGTCGTTGTCCCTGCAGAATTCTTCTTTATCGGTGTTAATCGCTAGCCGTTCCCCGTCCGGGGTAATGAAATAAAGCCGCATTGCCCTGCCCTCTCTCTGATCGGTTCGGGACGGGACCCAAAAGCCCCGCCCCTTGTGTTGCTTATAAACTGTCAATCATGGTATCTAATGACGTTTTGACCATTTCCCGCAGTTCGTCCGGGGTTTCCGGGTCATTGTATATTTTCCATGCCGTTTTGATGCCTGCCCGCACTCTTTCCGGGCTGTTCGCCCTGTTTTCAAATTCCTGCAGCCATTCCCCCGCCGCCTGCTCTGGTGTTGTTCCTTTCATGCCTTTGATTCCTTTCTTCATTCTTTCTGCAGTATATCTTTACAGGCTTTATCGAACGCCGTTTTTAAAACGGGATTCGCCTCTATGTCCTGCAGGTCGTAGCCCAGACTGTAAAGCGTGTCCTCTGCGTCCTCGCTGTAGCTGTATTCATTATCATTCAGTGAAGCCCTAAACATATCATAAGCAAACTGCGCCCCGGTCTCTGCGTCCCTCAATGCCTCGTCACGTTCCCGCCGGAAACTCTTTAAAAGGTCTCTGAAGTCCTGCGCCCTGTCCGCCAATACATACCCGCCGCCCGGGATCCGTACAAGCGCGCCCTCTGCTCCCGGCTTTATGCCTAGCTTTTCCAGTCCCTCGTTAAACTGCTTATCATCAAATGCAAAGAACGCGTATTTGCTTGTAAAGTCGCTCATGCGTCTTTGTTGCTCCGCCTGTTGCGCCCTGTAAAGGTTCATGCGTCCGCCCCCTCTCATTTCTGCCGGTTGCCTACTGCGACGCCCATAAGAAAAGCCTCTTGTATTACCGTGTAAAGTCCGTCATTGGATCCGCGCGCCGCCTCGTTGTCGTACAAGTCCACAAACTGCATAATTTCACTCAAATGCAAGTCTGCCCTTTCGTGTTTCCTTATGATTGCGCGCCCCTGCTCTGCCTGCTTCTTAATATCTCTCATTTTTCCGCCGTTCCTTTCTTTGATATGTTCCGCCCTCTGGGCGTCCTACTCTTGTTCTGGTCTGTCCGTGTTGTTTATGTGAACGTGTGCGCCCGTCCGTGTACGGTATAGCCTTAAAAGTCTATACACGTCCCCATAAACCGGACGCAAACACGCCATGTACGCGCCCGCCGTAATGCCCGTATTTACGGGCTTTTCCCGGTAAAGATAAAATACGTTTTTGTACTTTATCCGCTGTGACAATATACGTACTTAATAGCTGAAAAATAAAATACGTTTTCCGCCCTGCATTAGTTACTTTTTTATAACCTCTTGTGCATTATGCTCTTGCTGTTTGATTGGTTTTCTAATTCAGCTATTCAATATTAGTTGGTTTAGAAACTGTCTGCCGTCCCTTATCCGTGTAGTCGGATTTATAATAATGTTTCGTATTCGGTCTATGTGCCCCTGTCCGTGTATGCCATGCCTGCGCCTCTCTTTCCGCCGTCTGCGCGGCTTTTATTATCGGTTGCGGGGATTTATGCCCCGGTGCCTTCCCGGTCGTCCTGCGCCCTGTCCCGCCGGGCTTATTCGTCCCCGCCGGTGATAACAAGTTTTAAGCCCTGCGCCCGGACGTTGCCCGCGAAAACTTCTATTTCGTCCCCGTCGGTTCTCAATATGATTCCGGGCGTCGTCCCTTCCTTCTCCCCGGTCGGGGTCTCAATATATGTTGTGCTGTAGTATTCCGCCCCGCCTGCGGTCTTGTGGTAGTAAAGTTGCATGGTCTTGTCTCTCCCTTCTTTATCGGGCTATAGCCTGGGCTATGCCCGTTATTTGCTTTATCTGTGCCGGTGTCATGCCCTGCAGTATGCTTTCCAGTTCCTGCCGGGCGTCTGTCTCCGCCGTCTTTCCGTGGAAACGGTTGTAAAGGGTCTGGGCTATGTCCGCCTCTTGCCTCTCCGTATCATTGTGCAGATAGATTTCTGTCGTCGCCGGGTTGCTGTGCCTCATGTACTTTTGCGTCGTGTACAGGTTGCCCGTTATCTCCATAACTGCGGTGCCCGTCGTGTGCCGTAAGCTGTGGGCTGTTATGCGTTCGCTGTCGTAGCCCGCTGCCTGCATCGCCTTTTTCAGCATCTTGCTTATGGTGGTCTCTGCTATTCGCTGTCCCCCGGATCGGTTGCCCGTGGAAACGAAAAGCGGGCTGTTTGCCGTCGGTCTGTCCGTCCTGCTCTGCAGATAGTCGTCTATTGCCGCCTTGACTTCCGGGGCTACTGCCTTTCGTGCGTCCGCCTCGCTGTGTCCCTTGCCCCATACATAAAGGACGGTCACGCCGTTCACTGTCTCAAGGTCCCGGACGTTTGCCCGGCTTATTTCAATAGTCCGCAGTCCGCAGTTTGTTGCTAGTAGGTACATGGCGTAAAGCCTCTTTCCCTGCTCCGTCGCTCTCTGGATCCTGCCCGCCGTGTCCTTCACCGCTTGCCCGGCTCCCGCCGTCTTTCTCTCCGCCTGTAAAGAAATACTGTTCTCTATCTGCAGGACATCGGCAGCGGTCAGCGCTTCTTTTTTATGGGCGTCGTGTCTGATTTTCGGCCCGTGGATGTTTGCCGCAATGTCCGGGTAAAGTCCGTTTGCAGCTGTCCATTTGAAAAATTGGCAAACGCTCCGCAGATACTGGGCTACTGTCGCCGGTCTGCATTTGACTGTCACGCGGTGCCCTGCCCCGTCCGTCCTGTATTTCCACCCGCCCGCGCTTACCGGGTCAAGGGCTATGGCGTCATGTTCCGCGCCCAGATAGTCCCGGTACTCGATTATGTCATTTCTTACCGGGCGTGAAATTGACATATAGCGCAGCCATGCCGCAAACTGTCGCAGGTTCGTCAGATATGTGCGGGTCGTCTTTTCCCCCCGGTCTATGAATTTTACAAAATCGTCGAACATTGCGGGCCGTAGATCTCCCGCCGGTATCATTGCCGCCGCTCCACCTGTAATTATCATATCGTTTGCCATGGTCTCCGCCCTTCCTTTCCTTGCCTGTCTGTCTGTCCGTGTTCTATTTCTATTTCCTAATTCAATTATACAGCTAGCGCCCACTGTTTGCAACGATTATTAGATACTTATATGACGGTTTAAACCTCTTGTGCATCTTGTGTTATGTGTCCATGTTTCGCCATGTTCCCCGGCTCCGCCCGGCCCTTCTTTACAGGCTGTACCACTCCCGCGCCCCTGTGCGCCGTCCTGCGCCCGTTTTCCGTCCGGGCGTCCATTTACCCGCCTGCGCCCGTTCCGGGGCGTCTGCGGGGCGTCTGTGCGGTTCCTGTACCGCCTGCCGATGACTGGATCCAATTAAAATGGATTCTAGCGCCCAGTTTCCCCATAGATAACAATAAAAAAAGGACCTTCCCGCCGTGGGGTGGTCCTTTGTATGCCTGCATCCAATTAAATTGGATTTTTCCTATGTAGCTGTACAAAATCCAATAAAAATGGATTCCTGCGCCCGCTAGTCCTTCATTACGATAAAATCAAACATTAGCCGCCTTAATGCTGCGTCTGTGATAAAACCGGTATCATATCCCGTCTGCAGGTCGCCGTTTATTAGTTTATATCTAATTTCGTTCCTGCCGGTCTCCCGCTGCATAAAACTGTCTACCATGTCCGCCGCCTTTGCTAGTTCCGCCATGCTGTACCCGTAAACCGTGTAATTGTTGCTCTTGCTCATGCTCCGCCCTCTCTTTTTATTGCCTCGCAAATGTCGCATTTGCCTTTTTTATGGTGTCAGATTTGTAAGAAAAATAGCGTTCCCTATGCGTTCCAAAAGTCTTACTGCCTGCAGTAATTTGCATATCGTCGCCCAGTAGGTCGTTATGATTTCATAAAATCCCATGTGCCGTCCTCTCCGTGTCCGTTTCCTGCAGTCTCTTATATTGGTTCAAGTCAGTTTTTTGAAAAGTCCGCTGTTTGTGCGGCTCCCCGGGCTTTTTAACGTTCGATTTATTTTTCTTTTTTGGTGCATCATACGAACGTAAAGCCCCCGGTTTTACCGCAGTATGCGAACGTATGCCGGTAAAGATACCGCCGTATGCGAACGTATGACGGCCGCGGGCTTTTTGTCTTATCTGCACAAATAAAGCCCCTCGCGCTCTCCCGGATCCGTACCGGGACGCCTTGCCGGGGCTGTCATTTTTAACAATATGCGCCCGCCTTTACCACGGGCACCCCGCCGGGGGTTCGTCTATCCCTTTTATCCATTCAATTACTGCCGTGTTGTAGTAGTCCGGGCGCCCCTCTAGCCCTTCCCGCCATATGGCTAGAAACGGTCCCCGCGCCTGTATGTAACAATCGTAAAGGGTGCCTATTCTGGATTCGGGTGTAAAATATACTGCCTGTACAAATTTTATTTCATGCTCTGCCGGTTCCGCCATGTTATGCCTGCCTCTCTCCCGCTTTCTGGGCGTCCGCATTGTCCTGCGCCTGCCTTGCCTTGCGTTCCCAGTATCTTTCCTGCGACGCTTTCACCTTGTCCCGGTTCTTTGCGTTCCACTCTCTTTTATAGGCCCGTCTAGCCTCTCTTGCCGCCTCTGTCATCTCCGCCATGCTCTTACACCTTCTTTCTGGTTTGTTCTGTTCTCCGCTATTCCATGCCAGTATAACCCACTTTCCGCCGGGGCTGTCCTCTGCAGGCTGTCCGCCGTCCATGTATTGCCGCGTGTGTGTTCCGCACTCCGTACATTCTACCCAGACAAGGAAGCGCGCCCGGCCGCTGCCGTGTGTCCATCTAACTGCAGCACTTGCCCCGCATACTGAACACTTTTCAATAGTTGCCATTCATTACCCCTCGCTGTCTGGTTTGACATTCTGCACAAAATGCGGTCAGCACTCCCGCCCGGATCTGGCGCGGCTCGCTGTGATCCTAGCCGCCTTTGATGTCAGATTGCACAAATTACCATTTCGGATAGTAAGCAAAATTGCGTTCTGTCCATTCTGCATGGTGTTCTCTGGTGTGTCCTGGGCTGGCATCCATCCGGGCAAGGTAGCTCTTTTCCTGCATTTCTTTGCCCTTCAGTGTGCCGCCGTTCAATATCTCTAGCGGAGCTTCCCCGCCTGCCTTGTCCTGTTGCATCTTCCTGCCCTTCCTGCATTATGCATGTATGTGTGTGTATCGGTTTATTCTTCCGACCTCACGCTCTCCCCGGCTTCCGCATCGGCTCCCACTCTCTTAATGCAAATACATTCTTAAGTGCTGGTCATACGCTCCCGACAATCTCCCTGATGATTTCCGCGTCTGCTTTCCATCTTTTTTCTCCCTCAATCATCGCCCTGATATCCATGTCGGTTAGGAACTCCTGCACCAGCGCAAAGAATGGCGCATAGTGTTCATAGTAGGTCGGAAGGACTAACTCTCTGCTGTATGGCGTGCCGTCCCCCATGGTTCCCTCTATGGATCCAACGGAACCATTCCACCTGATAAGCGCATCCTTTGCCGCCTGCAGATTGTCCTCGTACTCGCGCTGTGCATTTGCCAGCATAGTAACAGCCTTTGCAACAGCCTTAAGATAGCACCTGTCGTTTTCCCTCTCGTAAGCTATAAGCTCATCGGCCACCGCTCTGGACTCGTCCCCTGTCACGAGCGGCGACTGACTCAGTGCTGCATACTGGTTCTTGCGCACCTTGGCAGCCATTGAAAGTTTCTCAATCTCCAGCTGTATTTCTGTGTAAAGCTCCACATCTCCGGCGCTCTGTGCTGTCTCCGCCTCTCTGGTCGCCGCTTTCATTTCTTCAAATGTGCGGGTGAGTGTGTCGCCAATCTCCTGTAAGCTCTCCGCTCTGTCTTTCAGGATCTTATCTATCCTTGCATTGATCTCCGCCGGTTTAGTCTGTTTCATAATTTCCATACCTCTCTTTCTTATTTCTTTCTTATTTGCTGGCTATCGCCCTTAATCTCTTCAATGCCGCAGCCTTCCATGTTCTGGAGCTCATCCGCCAATCAATATTAGATATGTCTCGCTTGCGTGCTGCTATCGCTGTATCTTCGTACGCCGGAAACGTGACCGCAGAAATTTCAAAAAGCCTGACTTTCTTAATGGTAAAATGGTGTGTGCCGTCCGGTCGCTCCTCGTGTTCCTCTTCCAGTATCTGGAAGCCAAAAGAGGCTTGCGATACGTCCCCTCGCTGTACTCTTGCATATACATTCATGGCTGCAGTATCCTTTTTGTTGATGTCGATACTGGCCCACAATCCTGTACTGTCTTGTTTCAGTCTGAGAGTCCCCGCCTTTGTGCGCCCCAAAACAAAAGTGCTGTCGTGGTTAATCAGCGCCCTTACATCTCCGTTCAGGCTATCTGTGAAGGCTCCCGGAGCTACAGACTCCGTACATCCATCAAATACATGATATATGGAGTTGAACAGCGCAAAATATCCCTCAATCCTCGGATTGTCCGCGCTCCCTCTTGCTGTAAATCTGGACTGTTGCACAGTCCTTGTTTGCATGTTGTCGCTTATCATCGTTTTCTTTTTCCTCTTTCGTACTTCCGTATTTCTTCGAGTGTCATAGATACAAGCCTCTGTTCTGATTCAGGATGAACCAATATGTTATGTCCTCATTTTTTCGCCCTCGCTTTCCATCTCTGCGAGCTGCGTATCGAGTGCTGCTATCTCAGCCTCGATACGTTCGCGCTGTTTTCTGAGTGCCCTTTTGTCCTCGCGCCCGCCCGGATCTGACGGCTGCAGCATCTTTCCGACCTGAAAAGACGTTGCCAGCTTCCGCCTCGCCTCACGGATCTGACGCGCTATTTCTTCCTTGCTCTGAGTCCGCTTCTGTTTCATGTATGCACCTCTTCTCCATTGTCACTTCGCCAACTGCTCGCCCGCTTTCGTTCTTGTTATATATTCGTCAATGTCAGCTCTGACATAACGTGTCAGCCTTCCTATTTTGCGCTTCGCCCCCGCCCGGTCGTTTAAAGTACATCATAACGCCCGCCCAGTCTGCAGCCCTTGGCCCGTCCTGTATAGGTTCCGCCCCTAATAAGGACCCGCCCGCCGTCTGCTTGTTCAGCTTTTCAAGGGTCATGGGCTTTAGATCTCTGTAAAAATCGCCCTTCATTATGCGCTCCGTCAACGCCGCGCCTATGGCTTTCTCAATGCTCCCGTAGTCCATGCTGAAGCGCGGGGCACTCTTTAAAGATTTTTCTTTCACCTGTCACACCTCTATATTTTTATGTTTGCTCTGTCGGTTCCGTTCTAAGAGTTTATATAATACCTCTTGTGCATATTATACCATATTTGATAGTGAAATAGAACAAAGACAAGGAACAAAAGCCCAGTATTTGCCAATAAAAAAGGGCGTAGCATATGCCCGCCCCTCTGGATCCGTGCCGCCCCTTTTTTGTGTTAGCCGGAAAAGCCGGAAACGCCTTTTTTATGTCTCCGAAAACTCCGATTACCTGCGCCGCCCCTCTGTCTTTGTCTCTGGTAATTCCAGATTGTTAATATCAAAGGGGTTACCGTCGCCCGGTGTCAGTTTGATAAATCCCGTGTATTCTACCTCTGTATCTATCCCCGCCGGGTCTTGCTGTAGTCCGTCCACTGTGCAGCCGCCATATTCCCTAATCCATCCTTTAACGGTCGCCGTCGTGACGTCTGCCGCCTCTGCCATGGCTCTTAATGTGGGGTTGCCGTCCGTCATTATGTACGCGTCCCGGTATGCGTTCTCTAGTTTCAGCCGCTGCCGGTCACGTTTCGACGCCGGGCGGGCTGCCGGTTCCGTTCTGGGCGCCTGCCCCTTCCCGTCGCTCTCCGCGTATGTCTGTGTTTTCGCCCAGTAGTTCAAAGTAAATTCCCCGCCGATTCCGTGACGGTTCTTTGTCATTAACAGTTTTTTCCTTTTGTCCGTCGGATCGTACCACAAAAAGCAAATTTGCGTTGCGTCGTTTTCCCAACTGCCGGACTCTTTCAAACTGCTGTTTTTCGGGCGTTCGCCTTCTTCAGACTTGCCCGCCCTGCTCTGCTGAAGTAGTACAAAAAGAATAACGTCATATTTTAGCGCTACTTTCCGCAGCCCTTCACTTATTTGCGTAAATCGGTCATACCTGCCGCCGGTGTTTTTCTTTGTGTCAACCAATAAACTGTGGTCTATGAAAACTATTGTAGGCTCTTTTCTGTCTTGTATGGATCTCTTAATAATACTTTCTATGTCCTGCAGCATATACGTGCCCTGTATTACCTGCAGGGGCTTTCTATTCGTGATTGCCCGTAAAGAGATATTCACCGCGGCCGCCGTCCGTTCGTCGTGCTTGTAGCCCTCTATCCTGTCTAGTTCGATTCCAGAATGTATAGCCGCTAGCCGCCGCATAACGTCAAGTGTGTCCATTTCCAGATTGAAATAAATACAGGGGTATGCCTCGTTTAGATCGTTCAAAAAGTTCAGCGCTAAAGAAGATTTGCCCGCGCCGGTGTCCGCCGCAATAACAACGCTGTCATGTATTTTTATTTTCGCCGTCTTGCTGAACGCCGGGAACGTCTTTAACTCTAATATGCGGTCGTCCGCGTTCTGAAAAATGTCTATCGCGTCGTCGTAGGTCATAAGCCCGGGCAGCTGTGCGCCCGCCTGCTCCGCGGCCTGTCCCATTGCGTCCGCTACTGCCTGCACAAGTCCCGCCCGGTCTGCCTGCAGGCGCTCGTTTGCGTCCTTGAAGTCTCCCGCAATGTCCGCCATGATATAGCCCACCTGCAGGCGCTCCGCGCCGTCCTTCATGGTCTGGGCGGCTTTCCTGCCTGCCGTATCGTTATCAAGGCAAACAATCAAGGGCGCCCGGCTCCCGGTCTCCGCATAGTCTTTTATGAATCTGTCCGCGTTGTTTGCGCTGTTGATTGCGACGGAAACGCCGCCCGCCTCTATAACAGAAAGTGCATCAAATACACCTTCTACAACAAACACGGCAGCCGCCTCTTTAACGGCCTGCATATTGAAAAAGCCAATACTGCCGCCGCCGGTCTCGTTCATTTTGCGGTAGTCCTTAAAAGTGGGGTCATCTTTGCGCGCCGCCGCTTCTCTGTCCGCGCTTGCCCGGGCGTCCCTTGCTAAGTAGTGGTTTGAAGTAACGGGGACAATTAGCCGGGGCGTCGGATCCGGGCGCCATGTCTTGCCCTCTCTCTCCATCCTCTCGACGGTCGCCGGGCTTATCCATGCCGGGTCAAAACCTATGCCATATAAGACGGCTGTCTCCGTACTTATCCCCCGCGCCGTTAAATAAGATACCGCCGCCGGGTCGTTAATCCTTCCCGCGCACTCTTTGTAATATGCCGTGTAGTCTCTGGGCGCCGTCCCCTGCGCATATGGGGGCGCCTGGTCGCCGTTTTCCGGGGCTTTCGCGCCCGCAACGGGCAAATTATCGCCTGCGGGTGCTTTCGGGCGTCCTGCGCCGTTCTGTGCGCTCGTTTCCGGGCTGCGCCTTGTGTCCGCCGTGATTGTATCGCCAAAACCGAACGCCCCCGGGGGTGTATATGGATCTATCTTTATGCCAATAATGGCGCCCGCCTCTTTCAATGCCTCATTGTAGTCTATGCCCCGCATTCGCTGTATAAAGTCCAAAATATCCCCGGAAAAGGTACACCCGCCGCCAAAACACTTCATGCCGTAGCCGTCCGCGCTTTTCGGGTTGTCCTTTATGCCGTCGCCGTGGGTGCCGTGTCCGCAGAATGGACAAATATAAGTTTCCTTGCCGCTTACTCTCTGCCGGGCTGTACCTGTGTAACTCGTAATTATCCGCCGCCAATTTGCCCGGATTTCCTGCCTTGCCTGCTCTCGCTCCATTTTTATATTTTCCCTTTCCGCCCGGTCCGTGTTATACTCTTTCTAGCCGGGCCTGCTTTGCTCTGTCGGTTCGGTTGTCCGTGGGCCGCGTACCTCTCCGCCGGGGTATGCGGCCGCTTTTATGTCTGTGCCAATAAAGAAGGGCACCCCGTTTAGAAACTTCCCAATTTCGCAGAATTGTGCGCGGCACTGGGCGCCGGTCTTGAAAAATCATAGCCCTGCGGGATTTCACCCGCCCCCACCCGGTCGCCCGGATCCGTGACAGATCCGTAAAAAATTTTCCTGCGGCGCCATGGTCTGCCCTTGGCTTTCGGGGTCTTAGGGTTCCACCCTAACAAGCGGAAACGGCAGCGGGTATATACTCCCGCCCTGCTTGCCGGGTTTGCGCTCATGGCTCCGGGGTCCATTCATACACGCGCCCCTCGCTTTCCAGATCTGCGACGGCAGCCGCCTTGAAGTCCTCAAACGTTGCAAACTCGCTTTCGGGGTCGTCCGGGTCTGGGTATAAATCTATGTCGTCGTCCGGGCTGTCGCTCTCCGTGTCCGCGTCCCGGTAGTACGTCACTATAAGCCGCCGCCCGTCCTCGCTCGTATAGTCCCGCTTCACCTTGTCCGGGTCTGTAAAAAATCGGTCGTAGCCGTCTACTTCATTTGTCCATGCTATAAGCGCCGCCCGGTCGTCCGTGTCTATGCTTATATCCTCACCCAATACCCGCGCGCCAATATGTTCATACTGCCCGCGTACAATTCCGTGATATAAAAAAAGGTCATACCACGAAAAGCGCCCGCCCGTGATTTCCGGGTGATTCAGAATGTACTCTTTTACCTGCTCCATGCTCTATCCTTTCCGGCCGGACGTTCGCCCGGTCTTTTTTTGGTGTCTGATTGTGCCGGGGTATGCCTGTAAAGGTATGCGCCCAGATTTGCGCCCGCGCAATTTCCTGCGCCTGCAGGCTTTACCCCTTTTAGCCCAAAATCCCGCGCATATTGAAAAGCCCACCCTAGCCATCGGGGATTTTTTCTAACGCCCAGTGTTCACCCCCGGGGGATGCCCCGCCGCCCGTTCGTGCGCGGTTCCGCGGTCT
>Ga0326514_10001644_pt1 | contig 14465 bp, 24 predicted proteins | sample 3_2548_0518_D_FD_203653 | JGI IMG/M metagenome (GOLD analysis project Ga0326514, IMG submission 203653) | Bovine rumen microbial communities from UC Davis, California, United States - 3_2548_0518 | ecosystem: Host-associated > Mammals > Digestive system > Stomach > Rumen | place: USA...
GAGCATTTGCAAGATTATAAATTTCAAGATTTTTCATCATTTTACGTTGTACCATAATTAAGGTACCTCCTTTTACTCTTTTATATTTTAATTATTACATATTTTTTGGGATGTACAATTTTGGCTACTATTTACGAAAATAACATAATTTAATACTAATATTAAGATAATTTAATTGAAGCGCTAGCCTTAACAGAAATAGATAACGTATAGCCCTAATGAGTAATCTAAATTGTATAATCTCCACCTTTTCCAGGGCCAAACTTAATTGATTCTGTTTCGCTTTTTTCTGCTAAAGTTAATTTTGCAGTTCCTGTTGCCGTGGCTTTAGCAGTAGCATTAACCGTACCAGGCTCAGTTAAAGTTTTAGATGCTTTTGCAGTATCAGTATCTGAATCCGATTTAGTTATTTCCGCCATCCCGGCAATAGTAGCCGTTATATTTTTGAAACATAATCCTCATAAGCCAATGCTTTAAGATCTCCTGTAATGCCTAATGCCGATTTTAATTCTGCAAGAGTTTTACAAGCAACTTCTGACTTGACCTATGTGCCTCCAACTGAAAGATTGTTAGTGGCCGATACACTACCAGCATTAACAAAACCTGTAACAGTTACTGAAGTAGCGTTTGCAGTACCCAATCCACTATTTGTACTAGTTAAATGGGTTGTTGTTACAGAACTAGTCTATATACCACCACCAGTAATAGTTGTATTACCAGTTGTTAAAGTAGCACCTTTAATTGTACCACCATTAATATTAGTACCACTTATAGTACCACCACTAATTGTAGCACCACTAATACTACCACCAGTTAAAGTACCTACTGTAGCGCTATTTAATCTAGCATTATTAATAGATGCACTATTTATAGTGGCACTAGTAATAGTACCTCTATTAATTTTTGCATCAGTAATTGTTGCTTTCTTAATTTGTCCATTTACAATTTCAGCACCATTAATAATGGCTCCAAAAGTACGCATTAAACCATTATTATATACTGAAAAACCCGTTGATGAACCAGTAAATGTAATATCAGAAGATGTTGTAGAACCATCATCTGTAGTACTATCTACTGTGCCATCTGTATTACTACCTTCAGCATTTACTGTAAACGTACCAACAGTAATACGTAAATCTCCATCATAAACGGGTTTTTTCGTTACGGGGGTTAAAACTTGATTTAAAGTAGATGGAGCGTTATCAATTAATAAACCCCGTTTTAGTAAGGCTACACCAGAAGCTGGCCCGTCATTATTCGGATTATAACTATAAATACCATTCCTATCAATATACCAACTACCAATACGTCCAGTATAAGCGTGCATATCCTGCATTTCGACGCGACCATTCCAAAATACTTTAAAGCGACCACTATTAACGTCGATAGGATTATGTCCTGAGCCCGCACGCCAGTCTAAAATAAATTTTGGAGATTTTAAAGTATTATCTGTGATGCTATAATAAGCACCATAACCTTCTATATATCCTCCACCGACACCTCGTTCTGATACAACCTATGTTCCCATAGCCGAACTACCTTCAATAGGTTCATCACTTTCGCCAGTTGTCTATCCTGGTTTATCTACGGTATTATAAGTTAATTGGCTATTACTAGATAAGTAAAAGTGCATACCAGTACTTGCGGCATTCCAGTTGTGAGACTTTAATTCAAAACGGCTTTTAGTAATATTAATTAATTTAACAGAACGAGTAATCTAAGCCCCATTTTCATCTGGAGATACAGTGCCTAAATTATATCGCATAAAATATTCGCGCGTAGGATCAAAAGGAGCATTTGCCGCCACACTTCCATAAGTACCATCGCTCTTTAAGTAATACAAAGCACCATGTTGCCAAACTGGTGCTGCATCAGTTCCAAAATTACGATCTGTACCAATTTCACGAATTACACCATATGGTTGCGCGTTTAAATCACAAAGAGTAATAGTCTATGTACCGGCATTATCTCTATAATATGTTTCACCTTGCTCAAATTCCAAAGCAGGAATAAAAGGTTTATTATATACATAACGATAATAAGTATCTGGCTTAAATATTTTAATTAAATTTGTTTCCTTTTCAATTACAGAATCACATTCAACATAAATATCTTGCCATAATTGATAATAGGTAGTATTAGGATTAAATGTAGTGGCTTCATCATAAATTTCTACTAATTCATCTTTATAATACCATTTATTTGACTGATAAACTTTAGCATCATCTGCAACAATTTCTTTTGTAGTATTAACTACATGTTCACTATTATACTTAATACCATAACGATACTAATTTTTATCATATGTTTCATTAGGTTCTACCTTTTGCCAATCATCTTCATAAAAATAAACAACCTAAGTTTTATCTGAATAAAAATAAGTTGTAGGATGAACAATAGTTTTGGCGGTAGGCTTAAAATCATTTTCTGTTAAATCCCAAATTTGTTGCGCCGTATAAGACTACGCAGGAGGAGATTTTAAATCGTAATATCCCTACGAACTTACCCATTTAGTACGTGAAAGTGCAAAATGATCAGCTAAAGCCGTGCGATAATAATATTTACCACTTTCCCAAATAGCATATTCATCATGCGAAGGTACAATATAATATAATGGTTCATATTTGCGGTCAGCTTCTGCGGCTGTAGGGTTCGTACAAATAAAATATTCACGTCCCTCTTTAAAACCTATACTGCCATCATCGGCTATGGGTTTTCTTGATTGCTTATAAAGTAAACCCAAATCGCGCTATTCAGTAAACTTAGCGGTAGTTTCATTATTTACTACTTCTACAACTTGCTATCCTTCTGCATCTGCATAATAAGTTCGCCCTGGAGTAAACCATGGATTATCATCTAATTTAATTGGCGCTGGACGTTTAGTATATAAACGTGGCGCATCTGGTTGACGACTATCTTCAAAACTTATAGTCTCTTCTGGATACATTTTTGTAAGACGTATGTAATCTGTATCTGTTTCACCATTACCAATATGCGCATAATAATATTGCATTTTTAATGCTTCTGCGTCATCTCCAGGTAATGGCTCATATAGTGCTGGATAATAATCCTCCAATATATAATATCCAGCAGGTAAAGGATTGCGTTTCCAATATACATGCCCATGCGCAGGGTCATACTCAAACTACGCATCAACATTCTCTAAGTCAATAGCATCATAACTGGCATAACCGATCGTATTACCAGAAGCATCCATTTCTTCTATGTAATCAGTGCCGCTTGTAATACTTAAATATGGCGCACCAGTTGTACTTAATTGAATCATACCATTGGCCGCCGTACCAGCTTTCAAATTAAGATCCGATGCCATTAATTTACCAGTGGAAATATCTAATTTGAATCCTTTTACATTTGCTTTATAATCTAAACTCTATAGATAATAACGATTAGGAGCAACATTCATTAAAACGTTTTTCCGAATGCCGCCATCTATATCTTTCCATCCTTTAATCTAAAACAATGTATCAGTATTATCTCCATGAACAGCTACACGACCAGCTTTACCATGAATATCTAATCTACCTCGTTCTAAATCAAATAAAGCGCCAGTTGAATACCCATTTACACTTGAATAATCTTCTTCTGATGGGTCAACGGAATTATAATTAGCAGATTGTAAAAAATATTTAGCATTATATGATTTGCTTGCAACTGGATCATAAGCATTACTTGATACATAAAATAAAGTATTACCTTTACTGCTTTTATCATAATTAGCATCACGAATTACAAATAAAGGTTTCCCATATTTATTAGTATTTAATAAAACTGAACCAGTTTTACCATATGCGCTAATAGTAGAATCATCTAAATCAATCTATAAACCGGCGCCAGGTGTCATTTGCCGTCCTGCTACTGGAGTATCATCATCTTCATCCTCAATTGGATTTTGATTTGCATCTACATTGCGAATTGCAGGAAGAGTATAGTTGTAAGAACATATGGTACCTTTATTACCATCAAATTCTATACGCCCACTTCCGGCCTTACCAAAAAATGCAGTACCATCTACATTTAATCCGAATGATTGTTCTCCATGATGGAAACCATACATACCAATACCAGTTTTATTACCAATTTTTTCATCGGCAAGTGCAACGTTGCCCATTAAAACGCCAGAAAATGTATTATCTTCATTTTTAATACCGGCGCCGACCATTGCTGAGAGAATAGTACCATTAGATTCATCAATTTCTAATGCGCCATCCCAATTATTCATCATGGCTGAGCCATATTTATTTTGCATAATTAGAATTGGCTATACCCAAACTACATTATTAGAAGAAATTCCTTCAAAATCCATTCGAGCAATAGCAGAAATAGTTTTAATATTACTATAATACATAGTAGAAGGAATTAACTCATAATTCTCAGATAATGTAGGATAATATTTAGAACTTGTTGGGTCTTCTAATTCTCCGCTTGGTTCATATAATGTCCAAATAGCATCATTTGTATTTATTTCATGATAAGCATAAATATGATATGCTTCCTTGTAATATGCAGGATTAACGCCATTAGAATTATAAATTACTTTATTAGCACCACTAATATGCGTTAATTCATCTGAAATACGAAGCGGAATCGGTAAATACGTTGTTAATGTGACTGTACGCTTTTTCTCTTCCGCGCCCTCTTCAGTTGGTTCTTTTACAATAGTATATTTAACCTACGCTTGTAAAATAGCATTAGCGCCATCTTCTAATGGAGTATCTTTATCAAATTCTAATATCAAATCATTGCCAACTTGCGTCATTGTAATAGAATCTTCTACAACCGGTTTGCTAAACCAAGTATATCCAACTCCACTTTCAAAATCTATACGATCATTATTATAATCATATAAATAAGGACGAATATATAGTGGCGTACCAGGAGTTAAACCGCCAATTTCATATCCTTCTTCATCATTCATCGTAAGGAAAAAAGTGGCTTCTGTGCCGCTAGTGCCCAACGACGCAAAATGTAAAGATGTTTCGGCACGATAAATACGATCGTTCTTTTTAATCATACAAATAACCGTATTATTTGTCGCATTATCAACATAATAAGGCTTAATACGGAAATTTTGCATAATTTGAATTAATTGTTCACCATCTTCATTATCCGCAATTTCAGCGCCAATACGACGAATAACTCCAAAACGTCCTTTGTTTGCCGCAAATCCTTGAATTTCTTCGTTATATTCTTCTGTTAAAGTATACTCAATTAATACCTTATAATTCGCTTTAATAGTATTAATAGCGGAATAATAAGCATTAATATCATTACCGCGAGGCACATCTGATATATCCTTTAACATTTGTTCTTGTAATTGAGCAGTTGTAAATTCTCCCAATTTATCAACATAAACTTGGCCTGCTCGTTCTATTGCGCGCAAACGCTCAGCCTACGCCGCAGAAGTATCAGTAGCTGCATCAACTGCATCAACCTCAAAATATTCATCACCATCATCAGAAATAAATTCATATCCTTCTTCTGGATGTTGAATCATAGTGCTATCTAATGGAAAACACCACATAATTTCTTCTGCTTGGTTTAAACTATCAATACCCAGCGCAATAGATTTATAAGTAGCTTCCATAGGACGTAATTTACGTGCTTCATTTTTATTAATGATTTCATTAGTTTCATCATATAAACGATAAACTCCATTATGTCCATCGGCTACATTATCTACAACAATTTGAAGTCCTTTTATTAAATCAACATTTGTTAATTCGATTGGTACTTCATTTGTAAAGGTTAAAACGTCACTTTCATAATACTATATAGAACTTTTAACTTGTACTATATAGGCTTTAAGTAAACTTAATTCACTATTATTAAATAATTGAGGATATTCATCTTCTGATAATCCCCATTTTTCATAAAAATCAACAACAACAGGATTACCATCTTCATCTTCCTCTAAAGGCTCATCTTTAATAAAAGCCTTTACATAAGTATCTAAGATAGTTTTATTTACATCTTTACCTTCTATAGCGCTTTCTGCTGCTGTTAATAAAGTTGCATAATCCTCATCGGTTTCATTGAGTAATGTATTTAATACCTATTCTCGTAATGGATATTCAATAATTACTTTAAAACGATCATATTGTGATTTATCATTAGGAATAATTGTACGCTCCCAAGGGTTCTCTATTTCTGGCATCGGTTCCCAGAAATTACCAGCCAAATCATCATGTACCCCTTCGGTTAAATTATACTAAAACCAATGTACACGATAATTTGGTTGCATGGCCCCAGTATCGTCTACATACATAATACTATCGTCTAATTCTATATCTTCATTTTCATCCACAACCGTTAATCCCTGCTCGGTTTGATGTATCCATCTTAAATAGGTTTTACGAGTTAAAGGCAATTTATCATAACGATATTTCAAATCTTCATTACAAATTAAACGTACAGTATCACCATCATATGCAGATAATTTTTCTCCTAATTTAATTTGTATATTATTAACAAATAAATTATTAGGTATATCTTGATTATTTACCTAATATTCTATATTTTCCCCTGTAGTTAAAACAAAGTTTTTATTTTGATAGAACACAATCTAAATGTTAGTAATACAATCCATTCCTTGAATATCAAAAATTTTCTCTTGTAAATAATTGGTACCAAACGAATAAGGATTACCAAACATTTCAGAACAATCAAATACCAAAACTTTATTTAATACTACACCAGCTTCTGTCTTATAAGTAATATATAGCCCTAAACCATAATTACCTTTAGCTGGTATTACAGATGGAAAATCTGTTCTAAATTCACCAGATATGCCCAAACAAGTATAATTGCGATATTCTTTGACGCCACTATCCCACACAGTAATAGTTGATTTTTGTGGGTCAGGTGAATTTGCTAAGAGACTAAATTCATGATTTTGTAAACTTAACTATGCCAAATCACCAGTTAAATCAACAAAATTATTCATGGGTGAAATATATGTTTCATATTTGGCATTATCATCTTCTACATATACCCCTGTAATATGCTTTTTATTCAACATATCATTATTAGGTATAGTAACATAAACTTTAGTATTTACTCGATAATCCGTATTATCAGAATATGCTACAAAAGTAGAAGTGCCATCAGTTACAGTATATTCGTTTTTATCTTTCGCGTTCACATTGTCAACAATATTGCAAACAATAGTTTGGTCATATGGCAAATTAGCAACTTTTGCAGAAGCAATAATTGACATAGCTTCAAACAATTGTTCAGTTAATTCATTTGCCATAATAAACCTCCTTTTTCTCCATCTCTAATTTACTATAAAAATTATGCCATTAAAATTCATATAGTCTGGCCAATTTAACTAAATAAAGGGGACCGAAGTCCCCTTTATTATTATTTACGATTAGCATATTGAGAAGCAAGATTAATAAGATCATTAAAGGCTTCCTTAATACTATCTTTATCAGTCGCATTCGGGAATTCGGCAGTAATATGAACTTCTTGTTCAAGAGCTCCCATACCGCCAATTGCTCCAACATTTATCATATTAGACATATAACCCGCAGATGCCAAAGCATTAAGGTCAATAGCTTTAGTAATATCGCGTAAGATTTCAATACCAGATAAGAAGTTTTCAGTATCATCTTTATTAAGAACAATCTCTTTACTATGCAATACTGCCAAGCGACCGTCGCCATCGCCCCAATCACCAGTATATCCGCCAGTATCAAAAGCAAAATTATTATAAGTATATGGCCTCAATAATTCACGACGACTCTCACGCCATTTACTACCATGATATTTTTTATCATTATAATCAGGGACGCCAGCCATTTTGGCCTTTCCATCAAATGATTTACCATTCATTCTATTAATAATACCTTGTACAACATCATAGTCCAAGCCTTTTTTCTTCATATTTTTTTTACGCTCTCCACCAGTGCCCCAATTTGCGCCACCTGGCATTTCCCAAACGGCCAATGCAACCATTGCTTCTAAGTTGTCAGGACGATTTGAACCCGTCGGCACATCTTCTCCTTCATCAGGGTCCTTTCCGGGTGTAGTATCTCCACCAGGATTCTCTGGTTCATTTCCAGGCTCTTCATCACTTAAACCAACGGTATCATTGTATCCAGACCATTCTTTTAATAATTTATTGAAAGAAAGTGCCAAAGCTTCATTCTTTTGAAGCATATCATCTACTACAGCAGAATATTCGGCTTGCCAATTTGAAACGGCTTCGGTCATCTGATCAAAAGTTTCAACTGCTATTTCGCCAAGATCTTCAATACTTGAAGCGGCTTCATCACTATCTGTAACAATTTCAGCAACTTCAGTATCCATAACCTCACGATAACCTTCAATAGAAGTACCCGCAGCTTCCATAGCCTCTTCAGTTTTCTGTTCCCATATATCATAAGCTTCATTACTTTCTTCAAGTAATTGCTCACTGGCATCATTAAAGTTCTCATGGAACTCTTGCATAGTTTCAAAGCCAGTAAGTTTACTTAAAGCAGTCTCATTCCATTTATCAATATAATTTTCATCTTCACTGATTTTATAACCAGTCATTTCTGAATAAGTTGCCCAGTCATCAGTATAAAGACGCTCTTGCTCAGCAAACACTATATCTAAATTATCGAGATTAATATCCATTAAGTTTCCATAATAATCTTTAATCTCTTGAACTTTAGCATAATATTCTTCCGCAGATGCGAAATCTTCAATACGAAGTTCCTCAATTTCTTCCATCATACGCTCTTGTAAATCAACAATATTTTGCTATAATTCATTAATATATTCTGCATTTGCCTATTGCATAGCAAATAATTTATCTTCATAATTCTGTTCTGCTTCTTCTACTTGTGATTCATCAGCAGTATAAACATATGACCATTCACCAGTAGCAGAACGAGACATGGAAACTTGAGATTTAGCATTTTTAGTTTCCTCCAATGCTAATTGCGCCAATGTTAATTCATAGCGACGACGTGCATTTTCAATTTGATAACGAGTAAGTTCCACGTTATCTTCATCCATTTGATTGATTTCAGCTTGTAATTCGGCAAGTGCTTGCTTAGCCTTTACATTCTAAGTTTCATCAATGGAATTTACAATGTCACGATTTAATTTACTTAATTCGTAAATACGCTCATAATCTTCAACATATTGGCTTTGCGTTTCATTAGATTTCTCAAATTGATCTGCAAGTTCTTGTAGACTACCCATTTCACCAGCAAGTTTATTACTTACATCTTCAATAACGCCTTCCATTTTCTTAGTATACCAATCTGCAATAGAAGATAAAGCATCTTCCCAAGATTGCATAAAGTCTTCCTAAGAAGCATCAATTTCATCTTGTACATGTTGCATTTGTTCTTTCAAGAACTATACATCACGATCAGTTAATTGTGCATTTGGATTGGCCGCCATTTCAGAATAACGCTAGCGGGTAACTGCATCGAGACTTTCATCTTGAGACATTTGCTGAAGAATATCGCGTTGACTTGCTGTCATAGTATTACCATTGACATTCTTGAACTTATCTTGCAGCTTAGCAAGCATTTCTTGCTGATGTAAATATTTAGAACGTGTTGCAATTACACGATTAATATCCTAATCAACCGCAGCTAAATTAGTTTCAGCCATAAGCTCATTAGTAATGCCAAGATGCTTCTTACCAACTATATCAACAATATTGGTATAATTTTCAGTAACTTGACGCAAATGATCAATCTAAGCAATATAACGATCCATATCTTCACTTAGACTATCAAATGTTTCACTAATCTTAGCATACATATCGGCCTATAATTCAGCCATATTCTAAGCCGCTTCAAGATTAGCATCCACCATATCCTAAATAGCATTAATTTCATCGGCAGTAAATTCTTCCTCATGCTTCATAAGTTCATCCCAAGCTGAAGCTTCACCATTCATTAATCCATCAACAATACCACGTAAATCAGTAGTGGTATGTAAATTACCATTATCATCTGCATATTGAGATACGCCATCATGATGTTTAAACAAATCACGAATACCAGAATTATTAATCTTATTTTGATTAATATATTCTTGCGCTTGTAGACCCATTTTTGCAATAGCTTCTGCCGCTTTATAAGCGTCATCTTCAATTTGCATAAGCATGAAATCAATAATGTTTAATGCTTCATCAGAAACTTCTACTTGTACTTCTACTTTATAAGTTGCCATTTTTACAACCGTATCATACATCTCATTAATACTATCTAAATATTCTTGCCAATACTCTTTTACTTTATCTTGCGATTCATCATATTTATTTAATAAATCTTCTAATTCCTAATATGCCTCTTGCATATTCTTAAAATCAACCGCACCTTTTTCGGTATTGTCTTTAAGAATATATTCACCATTCTTATCTTTTTCATTGGTGAAAGAGTTGTAATAATCTACCATGCGCTATTCAATTTCATCACGATTTAAAATAGTACCATTTTCATCAAATTCCCATTTAATACCAGCCTTTTTAGCTAAATCATTATTTAACAAATCGTTTTTATCTTGTTCTTGATAAGCCTTAGCTTCTTCATATAAATCATGTTGTTTCTTAGATAAAGCATCTAATGCTTTTACCTTATCTTGCATCTATTTAATACGATTACGACCATAAGAACGTTCTTCTGCTTTATTAATTTTATCTAACTTATCTTGTAAATCTTCTAATTGATTAGTATTAGTTACATAGCGTTGTTCTTTGCGCTTGCGATCTCCCTTTTGATCTTCACGACGTCCTCCGCCGCCACCTTTATTATGAGCAAGAATACGATTCTTACCAACATAATAATTATGATTATCAGATACTTCAAAGTTATAAACAACCGCAGCCTTATACTCAATATCGATTGCTTCAATTAAATGCCATGTACCATCGGCAAATAATACTATATCATTAATATGTAAATTAGCTGCTGGTATCCACATTGTACGTCCCATACGTTTTACAAAGAAACGATGAATTCCAGTAACTACTAAAGCATCATCTTTAATGTGTAATGTATAAATATTATCAACGACTACATGAATCATAGTTTCAAGAACTTGGCTATATTCATTACGTTGTAATTTTTCATTATAAGAAAGAACAATATCTCCAACCTGAATATCTTCAATATTCTTATAACCACTAATAGTGGTAATTAGCGTACCAGCTTCAAAGCAGCCACCACCGCCACCGGATTTACGAGGTTTAGCGCCGCCACCGCCACTACGATTACCGCCACCGCCACTGGCACCATCCATAACAGGAACCGAAGCACTTACACCACCTTCGGTTGAACCATCTAATGACCAAGAACCAGTAGCAGAACCTAATGACATACCACCAATCGAAGGTAATGATAAACTATATGTACCAGAAGAATGCATTGGTACAGAAGTATCGCCCTCCATGGTTTCTTCATGCCATGTTAAAGGTTCTCCTTCATTATGATACGTAATAGTTCCATCTTGATTTAAAACAACATCATCTAACATATCATGCTCTTCAAAATAATGAATCAAGCCTTCTAAGTCAGTAATTCCAGCCAATTCTGCATCCAATGCTGAAGTATCTCCCTCAAAAGAAACCTAAATAGGCTCTAAGCCAATTTCACTCAAACTTTCATTGGCTGCATGCACTACATCGCCTAAATCTGCTCCACTATTACGTGCCTCATTTAAAGCATCATTTATTGCAGCCGCTTTACCAGCAGCTCCATCTAAATTGTCTGCATAACCAATAAAATCATCTGCTGTACGTGCCGCAATAGCAGCCAAATTAGCGCCCTATTTAGCAACATCTTTGTATGATTTTTCACCAGCCTTGCCGCACTCTTTAACATTTTGTTCAATGCGCTCTAAAGCAGGATTGGTTTCTTTAATTGCTTCTAACTATTTTTGATATGCTCTTTCACCTTTACGCGTCTCTCTATTAATAGCCTTAGCATCTTTAGCCATTGAACGTAAATTTTCATTTACTTCAGCAGTATTACCAACCAAATCAATAGTTTCATGATTAAATTCAAGTGTAACTCCACACAAATCTGCTAATTTAGATAGCATTTCATCTGATAAACCATTAGCTTTCTAAAAATTATTAATCCAATCCAACTACTCCTATGTTAATGCTTCACCATATTGAATACCATTAGCCCAATTATTTAACTCGCCTAAACCGTAATCTCCGTCTTGAGGAATGTTTAATTCATATTTTTTATTAAATACTTCCAATAATGCAGCTTCAACCTTTTCCATGGCGCCCTCGACACCATTAGCCCAATCTTCAATCAATGATAAATTATTAGCAATAAATTCAGAATCGGCTAAGCCATCTAAGAAATATTTATTAACACTATCTGCTAAATCACGATAAGCCTAACTAGCAGCCTATAATTTATTTGGATCTGTAATATCCACATTTTTTATAGCTTTAATTTTCTCCGCAGCGTCTCCCAATTCCTTTAGAGCTGTAGTAGATTTATTATATTCTACAGCTGCTTCAGCTAACATGGTCTAAGTTTCAGCAGACATATCATTCCATTCGCCCCAAGTATCTTTCATACTTTGCAAAGTACCTTCAGCTAATGCAATACTTTCAACGTAACTTTCTAAACCATCTAAATCGGTTCCCAATGCAGAAGCGGCGTCAGATAAACGCTATAATTGAATTTGATCTAATGAAGCCTAAGCGTTTTGCGCAGAAGTTTCAATAGTATTTAATGCTTCTGTTAATCCTTCATCTACATATATGCCAGTATAAACAATTTCACCATTACGTTCCTCTTGAGTTAATGTATCTGCAACTAAATTCCATCCACTGCCATAATCAGCTTTTAATTGTTCCTAAGTTACTCCACCAGTAAAATCTCGTTGCCATTTACCCTAAGCATTTTGTGTATAACCACGTTCTTTAGCTTCTTGTTTTGCCGCTGCATCAGCTGCCGCCGTTAATGCTGCCAATGCAGACGCACATGCTTCAGCCGCAGTATTTACATTACCAAAACCAATGCCAGCTTCATTTAATAATTCCAAAGCATCGCCATAACCACTGGCTAACATCTACTGTTCCCAACTAACCTAATCGCTAGAAGTCTTAGCAGCAGTTTGGCCTTTAGAAATAGCATCCTATAATTTAGACCATTGGTCATAAGTGCGTCCGCCATATGACTATTTACTTACATCGCCAGCAGCCTAAATTGCTGTACTATCTTCTAATGATTTCTATTGAATAGCATATAAACCAGTAGAATAATCAATTGCGTCAGTTAAATTACTAGCTGCCTCTTTAATTTCATCATAACCTTCGCCAGTTTCTACAGCTTTACGAGCCAAATTTTCAGCTGCTCTACTCTCTATACCATTAGCCTCTAAAATCCTCTAATAGCTATCAATTAATGCTTCATCAATCGCTTCACGATCAGCTGAAATATCTAATCCTAACTAATTTGCTAAACGATATCTATCGCCCATTACAGTAGCATTACCTTGCGCAAATGATGCAGCCCAACCATCAGCTGTAGCATTTAAATTATAAGAAGCCAACTAATTTTCACGATAATCTGACCAAGATAAATTACTTTGTAAATCTCGAGCAGTTAAAGTGCCACTTGTAGTACCCTATACAATACGTTGCATTTGACCTGCAACATCACCATTTACAGCAGTGCCACGTGCTAATTGTAATAAGGCTTCTGGATTACCAGCTAATGTCTCTAATAAATTGCCACCTTGCATTAGAGTAGCACGAGCATTAGCAATAGCTTCAAATGCTGATAACCATGCTTCTGTAGCAGTTTCAGCTGCCGTACGGGCTTCCTCTCCAAGATTAACAAAAATACCAGATAATGTATCCTTACCACTTGCAGCAATCTAATCCCATGCGGCCTATGCGTCGCTGCTCATAGTCGCTAATTCGGCTTTCATCGCCTTTGCATAATCAGCAGTAGTAGCATTTGCGCCCAATGATTCGCGTACTTTTTTATCCGCGGTTATTAATTCATTAATCGCCTAGTCAGATAAAGTTTTGTCGTTCTACCATAGTGCTTTCATTTCATCAGGAGAACTCCAAGCAGACGTAGACAATAATTTATCACCAGCAGAACGTCCACCAAACCAATTCTGCGCGCCACTAATACCAGCCTATACTTTAGCCTACTGTTGCAAAGCAACTTCGGTATATTGAGCGGTCATTTGAGCAGCGGCCATCGCACGTTCACCGCTAGTACCAGCAGCATCCCATGCAGCCAAAATTTCTGCTCCGCCTTCAACACCAGCAATTTGTAATCTCTATACAGCGCTTAAAGCACCATCAGTAATAGCATTAACCAAATCACTTGATGCTGTGCTATATTTATCAACGATAGCCTATTCAGCTTCATTAGCAGCTTGTAATGCTGCAATACGTGCATCCAATTCAGCAACCCGAATAGCAATAATATCATTCTTCTCATTAT
>Ga0326514_10001647_pt1 | contig 14456 bp, 13 predicted proteins | sample 3_2548_0518_D_FD_203653 | JGI IMG/M metagenome (GOLD analysis project Ga0326514, IMG submission 203653) | Bovine rumen microbial communities from UC Davis, California, United States - 3_2548_0518 | ecosystem: Host-associated > Mammals > Digestive system > Stomach > Rumen | place: USA...
ATAAAGTTGTCACAATTCTTTTTTGCGCGCACCAAATCGTTCTTATTACGCACTGTCCAGCCCAAAACCGGCATCTTGTGACGGATTCTCTCCACGCGCTTCTTCGGCAAGTACCGAATATCGTAAGACACAAAATCCGGCTTCGTTAAGAAGTTAAAACATAAGTTCTGCAAGAAGAAATTCTTCTTTGTGGCAAGTTGCCCGCGACCAATATACGGTGCTTTTCTGCGGAAATAAAAGACAATTTTTGGATCGAAACTTTTTATTACGAATTGCCCAGTATAATCGCTCATTATTTTAATCAGGGCAGGGCAGATTTCGCGCGCCGGACGATCATATTTTATTTCAATAATAATCGGCACTTTTCCTTTTACGAGATCCAAAACCTCAGTTAATAGCGGAATCTTTTCCGAGGTATCTTTTAATCGCAATTTAGACAATTCTGCATAGGTTTCATCTTTTATAGCAGCATCCACACCTGTCATGCGCTTCAAATTATCGTCATGAAAAACCACAATCTTGCCATCAGCAAGCATATGCACGTCTAGTTCAATTACGTTTCCGTGCGCCACTGCTAGCTTGAAAGCAGCCAAAGAATTCTCTGGTGCCTTCTCATTATGAAGCCCACGGTGAGCTATTGGTGTTTTCAGAATAAAATCTATATTCTTTTTCATTAAATCGCTGCCTGATCGGCAAAGTACTCGGCCTGTTTTTTGCCACCATCCTGACGCGCCAACTTGCCCTCAATCGCGAGGCCTTCCTGGCGCATCGCACCTACTGCGAGATTGCCGACGGTCGTAAATGTACCAGACTCGCCAGAGCCTTCATGCGTACAGAATGGATAGAGATTCTGGCCATTAAAAGTATGTTTTTCGAGGAAATTATAAACAATCATTGGCATATCGCCCCACCAAATCGGATAACCGAAGAAAATCGTACTATAATCATCAAGATTCACGTCGCCCTGATATTCTGGACGTTCTTGCATGGTGCGCTCCTCGGTCGCCTTCGCAACACAATCGTCATAGCCTTCCGGATAAGGAACTACTGGAACAATCTTGAATTCATCGACCTCGCGACCGTCTGCCTTTAATTTCTCAATAATGTTCTTCGCAAAAATTTCAGTATTGCCTACTTCAACTTTTCCGACACTATAGTTCTCGTCTGCGCGAGAGAAATAACATACTAAAACTTTTCCCATATTCCTCCTTTAGTTTTTAGCAAAAATTACCGTTACGTTGTCAGAGCCTAATACTTCTTCAAGGTCTTCCGGGTTTTCTATCCAACCGAGACGCGTGTAGCTATACGTCGTATCGAAAGATTTATAGAAGAGCACGATACAGTCGTCGCCATAAAGCATCAAATCACCCGCCTCAATGTGGCCAGGATTATATTCCTCGGCCTTTAGCTTGTCGCTGCCTTGGTAATATTTTTCATTGCCATTAAGTTCTATCATCGGAAGCTCAAATGGCGTAGAACTAGCAAATTCCTGCGCCGCTGCATTGTCCGCAACTTTCACTTTGTATTCGTGGTCATTTACTCTAATCGTAATGCTACTCATTTTTTCTCCAGACGACCGATTTTGACTGTCAGACTCTCCAGAATACTCTGGTTTACTAATGGGATTCATCCCAATAGTGAGCACCACTGCACCGGCCAATACGATAGCAACAATCGCAATGATACTCCAGTATTTTTTCATTATTTAATCTCGCTGCCGCCCCATTCTACTACAGTGAAGCCGTTGCGAGCTGGCGTTTCTATCTTTTGCTCGACTACATCAATTGGCGCATCAAGGGCCTTATAGTTCATTGCAATACGAATTACCGTATCCGGCTTTGGCGAAACATTTAGTTTCATATACTTATCCAAAACCTCATTCATATCAAAGCGAATATAGTTATATTTATTTGCCTCGAGTTTTGGCAACCAATAAACAATAAACTCTTCCGCTTCACGCTCGGTTAGACCAAGCTTCGCAAGCTTTTCTTCCAAGAATTCTGCCGAATCTTCACCTTTTACAACAAAACCTTCTTCGGTTTGTTTTGCGGGATAATTGGCGCCTTCCCAATAAAGGCCATAAAGCTCACGACCAGTATTTAGATCGGTTAAGCTACCATCTTTTTGCGCAAGGACATTCCAACCATCGGCATACTTTGGGTAGCTTGTAGTGAGCTTTTCTGGATTGCTAAGCTTTACGGAAACTTCCGTATTGTCCTCGGTAGGGTACAGATAAATCATCGGCTTATCAACAGTCATGCAGTGAGGATCATAGTGCGGACAATTATAGAATTCCGGACCATCATCTTTATGTAACAGACCGACCACTGTTGCACCTATTGCGACCGCAATAAATATTAAGACAACTACAGTAATGGCCACATAAGAGCCTGTATTATTTTTCTTTTCTTGTTTGTTATTCTTAGCTGTATCCTTACCACTCATATCTTTATGATAGCATAATTATTTTAGGCAAATCAGAGCCGCATTATGGTAGCAGGGATTACCAACACCGGTCACCCGATAAGAATGCAATAATTCCTTGTTACACACCGTACACAGACCAGCATCATGTACGTTTTGGAGTCTTACGCCAACCTCCATCAAAGACTCAGTGAGGTGGCGCGCCGCATCAATATATGTTTTGCCGTCCAAATCATACATATATCGCTCACCAAATTCATTAATAAAAATATCCTTAACATCCTGATCCACGGCAAAATGGTCTACACCAATACTAGGGCAGAGTACACAAATAACATCCTCTGGATTGGTGCCAAATTCTTTTTGCATTTTTAGTACCGCTTTTGGCGCGATGCGCTTTACAGTTCCACGCCAACCAGAATGAACATTCGCCACCGCATTTTGCACCGGATCATAGATTAATACAGAAATACAATCCGCCACTCTCGTTGAGAGCGTAATGCCTTTTTCTTTTGTAATTAAGCCGTCCGCCTCGGCAACTTCAGATAAATCTTTCACGACAGCAACATTATCACCATGTGCCTGTTTCGTAATCTTAATTAACTTATTCGAGTCGACCGATATTACGCGACAGAGATTTTCTAAGTTTTCTTTGCCATCCTCCGTAAAATAGCGCAAATCATTTTCGCCTTTTATTGCAAAGACAGCAGTAATCTTATCCTTATACTTGTCGAAGGCTGTAAATTCCAGGTATTCAGCTCCATCTTTTTTGACATGTCTCGTTTCTGCATTAGATAAGTCCATATATAAAGTATATAATATCTACATGAGTACGGAGGAGTTCAAAAAGACACGCCAACGGTCGCGCGCAGCATTCGACGTAATGTTCAAACAACAGCCTGAAGTTTTTGAACTCGAATCATTAAGCACCGACGATTGCATCCTTGGCAAAGTTAGCTCCGCCTCCGAACCTAGCATCTACCGCTATCATCTCAAATTTAAAAGCGGACTAGAATTATCTTTTATAGGAAAATGGAAATCTCGTAAAGTTATCATAAATGGCGCAAAGGTTATCTGTTGCGGCGACATAATGCTCCTTACTTCGCAATTAATCCACCGCAAAGTACTCGGCTTTAATGATAGTGAATTCCGCGAAAATATCTTCTACAAGAACATCGACGCAGATCTAAGAAAATATCTCGTAGATTTATATTGGCATATCGGCGACCAGGGCGGTACACATTTTCTCGCCATGGAGGAGGTCAAAGGCAGCAAGCCAAAGACCAGCGATTTCTCAGCCATAATCGACGCCATCACAGACTTTCATGCCAAGTACTACGGTAAAAAATCCTGCATCGAAAAACTACATCTTAATGATTATTTCGAAAAAGACTATAGCGAAGCCAGTAAAACATTGCTCAAGATGTGGCGTAAGTTCGACGTGCAAAATGATGTAATTTTTACAACATCTGAAATAGAAACAATAGAAAACTTTGTCAAAAATATCGGCAAAGAGTATGCGAAACTGCCAAAAGGGCATAAAACCCTCACGCATAACGATTTTACGACCAGAAATATCATCATGCGCGATGAAAAAGTTGTTATTTTGGACTGGGAAATGGCTTGTTGGCAAAATCCAGAGCATGACCTTATAGAATTACTCGCCTGCGATCTTGGCAAAATGAACAATCAGGAAATCCTAGACATCACCAAAAAATTCCGCAAAATCCTGGCAGCAAAAACCGGACACAAACTTACCGACCAGGAATTTGTCCAAGTCATCCGCTTTAGCCTACTAGAATTCGCCGTAAATAAAATGTCCGTTCTTCGCGCATTCAACCTAAAAGCCAAGCTGCCATTTCTATCCCGTATACCTAAAAATGTCGCAAGACTTATCCGTATCTACGGTATATAATTAACATAAGCATGGAAACAGAATTGGACATCCTACAACTCGCGGATTATTCCGAGCGCTTCGCTGAAGGTGAAGCTAGCGCTTATTTGATCATCAATAAAAACATCACTACTCATCCGTGCATGTTTGGCTTCGAAAAGCTCCCAGAAGATTTCGAGACTGTCAAAAAACTTTTCGAAAAAATCGAGAGCAAAGCAAAAGAACTTGGCTATTCGGACATTATCGGCCCGCTCAATCACAACACCTGGATGAATTACCGCTGGGCCACAGATAATTACGACCAGATATTATTCCCAGATTGCACTAATCCGCCATATTACGTCGACTATATTAAGCGGTTAGGCTACGACACACTATATACCTATCGTAGCGCCATGATAAAAATCCATAATCCGCTCTACGAAATCGGCGCCACTACACTCGCCGAAAAGGAAAACGAAGGTTTTGCCTTCAAACGCTACGATGGCACGGAATGTTTACCGATATTGCATGATTTATTTGACATCACGCGCGATGCTTTTCTTGGTACGGAATTATATTCAGATATTCCATACGAATATTTCGAAAAACTTTATGCTGCAAAAATCCTCAAAATAGAAGGGCTCGTAATTTTTGTAGCTTACGACCAGGATCAAAAAGCAATCGGCTATGTACTAGGCTACCCAAATCCAGACAAATCCATCTTCGTCGCAAAATCTAGCGCCGTCATGAAAGAATACCAAAATAACAAGGTCTATATCGCACTACTATATCTAGGTCTCAAATATATGGAAGATCTTGGCTATTCCGAGACATTATTCCATTTTCAATGCGAACAGCGCAAAACGTTCCGACGTTTCCCAACAGAGTACGAATCCAAAGAAAAACATTACGCAGTATTTAAAAAGGAGCTATAGATGATCATCTATACGGTGGGGCAAAAACCAGTATTAAAACAAATCGGCGGCAAAGCATACAATCTTGCTCATCTATCCAATATTTCCGTAAATGTACCAAAATGGTTCGCACTAACATCCATTTGTTTTGATGATTTTATATACGAGCACCGCGAAGAATATTTCAAGCTCCTAGACAATTATTCCGAAGCAAACCGCAAGAAAATCATCAAACTAATCGAAGCAACAGATTTTACCGACGATACGAAGAAAAAAGTTCTAGCGCAGATTGCGAAAACTTTCGACAAAAAAGATCTACTTTCCGTACGTTCTAGTGCAACCGACGAAGATGGCAAAAAGCATTCCTTTGCCGGCATGCTTGAATCCTATTTGTACGTAAAACAATCCGAAGACATCTTTAGCTACATAAAAAAATGTTATATTTCTTGTTTCTCGGAACGCGCCATGAAATACCGCGTTGACAACAAGTTAATCAATCACAAAATCAGCGTCGCCGTAATTATCCAAAAAATGCTAGACCCAGACTATGCTGGCGTCATGTTCACAACCAATCCGCAAACCAATAATACGGACGAGACATTAATTTCTGTCGTACATGGAGTCGGCGAACGTCTTGTTTCTGGCGAAGAAAACAGTACAGACTTCGTCGTAAACAGCCTCGGCGAAATCGTAGTCAAGAAAGAGCATAGCAACGTCCGTCTCTCCGATGAGATCCTTATCAAACTTCAAGAAGTTGGCCAAGTAATCGAAAAAAGCTATAAACCACAACTTTCTCAAGATATTGAATTCGCAATAAAGGACGACGAAATCTACATCCTCCAAGCTCGCCCAATCACAACATATAGTACTATCGACAAAAGTAAATTCCGTACCATCCTAGACAACTCCAACATCATCGAAAGTTATTCTGGCGTCACAACTCCACTCACTTTTACATTTGCGCGCGAAGTTTATGGCAAAATTTACAATCAAACTTTGCATCAATTTTATGTGCCAGAAGAGGCAATCCAAAGCATCAAAAAAGATCTCGAAACGATGCTGTATTTCTACGAGAATAAAGTCTATTACCGCCTCAATGGCTGGTACAAAATGACTTCGCTCTATCCAGGCTACGAGAAAAACAAAAAATACATGGAAAACATGATGGGCGTCAAAACCCCACTAGAAGAATCCGCATCGCAAGCAAAGACACGCCTCGTAAAAATCTATGCTCGCTTCATTCACAAAATGATCCACATGAAAGGCGCAAGCAAAAAGTTTATCGCAAAATTCAATCGCGTCACAAAGCCTTATTACGATAACAAATTCGAAGGCTACACCAACGAACAGCTCCTAGAAGTCTACAACGATTTGGAGTCCGAAATTCTCGATGACTTCGTCACGCCGATCGCCAACGACATGGGCACTATGGTTATTTACGGCATGCTTACCGACCAGGCTAAGAAAGCCAAAATTCACAATTACGAAGGCCTCCTTAGCAATATCCTCTCAAAGCAGGGAAACGTTGAAAGCGCACGCCAAAGCCAAGATCTCATCGCAATCGTAAAAGAAATCAAACGCGACAGCACTCTCAAAAAACTATTCACCGAATCAAGTATCGATGAATTACAGGCGCATCTACGCGACGATAGTCTTCTCATATTCTCAAAGCTCAACAATTACATCTACAAATATGGCGCCCGCACTATGAACGAGCTAAAACTCGAAACTATCACATTGCAGCAAGATTCGCGCTTCCTATTTGAAGTCATCAAACAATACCTCGAACTAGACAAACTTCCAGAAGAAAAAGAAAAAAATACCGAAGAAGCAGAAGAAAAATACTTCAAGAATTTCCGCGGCATTCAAAAAGCCGAAGCAAAAACACTCGTCAAACTTACCAAATATTTTGTCCGCAATCGCGAAATGCTACGCCTGCGCCGTACATACATATATTCAATCGTACGCAACATTTACCTACGCATCGGCGCAAACCTACACGAAGAGGGTTTGCTAGAAAAACCACGCGATATTTTCTTCCTCGAAAAAGACGAAATTACCGCCATTATCAAACGTAGTCGCTATACCAAGGAAGAAATCCGCGAAAAAGTCAGCACCAGGCGCGCAGAATACGAAGAGAACGACAAAAAACCAACCAACGAACGTATGTATTTCTATGGCGATATTAAGCCAGAAAATATGGTTGCCATTTATAGCCGCCAAGAAGTCCTTAATGACGAAAATACGCTTACCGGCGTAGCGGGTGGCGGCAATCCAGTAACCGGCATCGTAAAGCTCGTAGAGAGCCCGGAAAACGCCGATGTTAAAGGCTACATCCTCATGGCGAAACGTACCGATCCGGGATGGACAGTACTATTTCCAATGGCAGAGGCCATTATTATCGAGCGCGGAAGCATATTATCTCACTCCGCCGTCGTCGCGCGCGAGTTAGGAATAACTCTAGTCGTAGGCGTTCGCGGTCTTACCGATCGCGTCAAAGACGGCGACACCGTTAAAGTTGACGGCAAAAATGGTACAATTGAGATAATTAAGCACGCAAAAGATGAGTAAACAAATCGATTTTTCATTTATTCGCTACGCAAACTGCTGGGAAGATACCAACATTTTGCTTGAGGCGTTAAAAATTAAAGAAAACGAGGTGGGCCTATCAATCGCATCTGCTGGCGACAATACGCTAGCAATGCTCGTAAATAATCCAGAAAAAGTTTACGCCTTTGACGTAAATAAAACGCAGCTATACGAAGTCGAATTAAAAATCGCCGCTATGCGCAACTATAATCGCGCCAAGACAATGAAACTCCTCGGAGTCATAGATTGTAATAATCGCCTGGAACTTTATCGCAAAATCGAACACCAACTTTCCGACGATGCACGCGCGTATTTCGCCATCAACCAAGATCTAATCGAAAACGGCATTATTCATGCAGGGAAGTTTGAACGATTCTTTAAGACGTTCCGCAAAGTTATCGCTCCGCTTGTTTGCGGCACAAAAAACCTCCAGGAATTCGCGCAACTCGACAATCTTAAAAAGCAAGAAAAATTCTACAAAGAAAAGATTAATACTAGGCGCTATAAAGCCTTAATCAAGTTGTATTTTGGCGCAAAAGTAATGGGCAGATTTGGTCGCGACAAACAATTCTATAAATACGTTGACGACAAAGACGACCAGGGAAAAGACGTCGAAAAACGTATCAAATTTGGCGTCACGCATTCTATTAATAAAACAAATCCATATCTAAATTACATTGCATACGGCTACTATAACGAAGAAAGCTTGCCTTTTTATCTCCGTCGTGAGAATTATTACAAAATTAAACCAAATCTCAATAAAATTGAATTAGTCTACGGCGATCTTCTTGCCATCAAAGACAAAGATTTCGATTTCATGAATCTTTCTGACATCTTTGAATACATGAGCGAAGAAGACTTCAAAAAGAACGTTCGCCATATAGCAAAAATCGCAAACAAGGGCGCACGCATCGCGTATTGGAACCAACAAAATAAGCGCTATATCAATGATTCGCGCTTTGTATTTGACGAAGAAAACTCCAGTAAACTTTTCGAGAAAAACCAATCCTGGTTTTATCGCGATTTTTGCTTGTATAAAAAATCGAAATAATTATTAATCACCACAGGCTAACAACTCTTCCGAATCAGATTCGTCATCGGAGGCTGCTAAATTTTCCAATGCTTCTTCGTCGTAGTCATCCATACCATAATTATAACAGATACTAGCTAAAGTTAATCACTAGTACGATTACAAATACGTATCCCGCAAACAGATAGAAATATGGATAATAATCGAAGAAATTTTTCGGCAACTTAAATTTGTTATTTAATACGGCAAACATCAACGGAACTAGTAGCGGAATAAAGTAACGCCCCTGAATGCCAAGGATATTTGGATACCCAACTTGAATGCATGCCACCAGCAAACTTAAGCAAATCAACAAGAATATTAACGCGATAACCGAAAATATCAAAACGCGGCTCTTATTATTGAGTTTTTGTTTTTCGTTAAAAATCAAAGTAGCCGTAAGCCCCAAGAAAACGTATGGCAAAATTGCGCCATCGAAAATAGTTGCCGTAAAAGCACCGTTAGCGCCGCCCATCATGTCCGCTATATGATTACCGCCATATAAATAATTTGTATGGAGCAACATCTGCAACAACTCAATCGGATGAGTTAGATAGTAAGAAATAGCATATCCCGCATTCGCACCTTGACCAGAAGTTAGCATAGATACAGCTATCAAATTCCACCCCACCGTCACTGCCAATGATACGGCCACAATTCCAATCAGACAACCTTTTTCGACCCTAGTCGTCTTCTTGTTTATTAAGATTAACAACAGCAATAAAACAAGCGGAAAATACACTAGCTTCGAGATTGATACAATTACTGAGCATAGCCCCAAAATCAAGTATTGCCTCCTAGTAATCGCCATCTTATCGTTTATGATTTCCAATATCTGCGCAAACAGCAGCAATGAACAAGCAAATAAAAGCGAATCCGCAGAAACGAAACAAAAACTCTGTATAAATGGCGGCAACAGCGCCACGCCAAACAAGATCTTCTTTCCATATGGTGCGATTTTTATCGCATATCGCGCAATTATTACGCATAACACAAGTTGCACAATTCGCATCAAATAAACCCTCAGAGTAGATGATTGCGGCGCAATAATTTTTGCAAGAAGTAGACCGGGCAGGGAGGCAATGTAAGACAGCGGCGAATAAACACCGGCAAATTCCATGTCAACTTCGATATCTTCTTCGTCTTGGTTGATCAAACCATAATTCTCACCAACTTGATAATATTTTTTAAAACCTAAGAAAAATTCCGTCGGTTTCATTTTCGTAACAGGCCAACCATCTTCATTCGTCTTTGTTATAATTTCTCCATTCGATATCGCCAAAGCCCGCGAGTAGTGAGAATTCTCATCGCTGCCACAAAAAGGCGACGCGACTGCCGCAAGACAGAGGCCGATACACAAAGCAATTATCATATATCGATTCTCGAGCTTATCCGTCTTCTTCAATAAAATGCTAGCAATAATGAAAAATAGAGTGACGAAAAAGGCAATTGCCCCAAACAGGATAATAGGGCCATCGTCCTCATATAGTGAATCAACGAAAAATGTATATTCACTTTCTTCGCCATTAATAAATAATTTTAATTCGGCCGGGTTATTGTCGATTTTTCCGATAATAAAATCACTAATATATATGTCCGACTCAAAATAAGGCTCAATCAAAATATAGTATTTTTTATCTTTTGAATCTGGGATTTTTTCAATCGGAAAGTCCAGGCTATATTCATAACTATTCGAAAAGATTTTTTCATATTTATGCTCAGCAATTAGCTGGTTGGATTCGAAATCATAAAGCCCGACGTTTACATAGGATTCCGTCCAATAATCTTTATTTCGAGCTTTATTTATTTCTGGATATAAACGAAACCCCGCTAGGTTATCATTGCTGACAACAAATTCTTGCCGATACGAATTATGCTTAACGTCAGTTTTCTTGAATTCAGTTACTTCATTGATGTCGAAATTTTTACTTGTATACAGACGAGCACTCGTAAATCTACAGGCATAAAATGCCACGAACAAGACCATAAAATACGCAAAAAAGTAACAGACTTTTTTCCAATTCACCTCACGCATTTTTTTCATTACTTATATAATAGCAGATTTGAAGAAATACGGTATTCATTGTATAATATAACAGGTTGGCAAAAAACATTGCCACGCATCTTATAGAAAGGGCCGTCGAAAAGACGGAATGGTGAACTGGAATGGAAACAAGCCTCAAGAAGCTGCATAAAGCCTCAGACGAACCCGACCAGAAGAAGACACCCGCACCGCCCAGCAGAATGAGCGAAGAGCACGACCCCGTGCTTCATAGCAAACTCAAACCTCACAGCGGTCCCGCATCCTACAATCCCGATTGGGGAAGATATCGTAACGACGATTAACCCCAACGCCAGGCGCCCGAGTGGCGCCTTTTTTACGACCGAAAAGGTATACCGGCAGGATATAAACAATGCGCCGTCGTCGCAAGCGACCGGGCATTGGACGAACCTGGCTCTCATCCCGTCGGCAGCCAACAAAAATAGCCCTACGGGCTCTTTCTTGATTGGCTGGACCGGCAGGATTCGAACCTGCGAATGCTGGGACCAAAACCCAGTGCCTTACCGCTTGGCGACGGTCCAATCTGCAACATATTTTAGCACAAGAAAAAGGCCGTGGCAACAGATACCACGGCCCGCTCTCAGCATGGTGGACCATCGTAGAAAAGAACCATTATAGGAGCATAGACAACCTTCTCGCCATCAAACCAAATGCGCGCACATATCGAAAGATCTTCGTAGCAAATCTGATACCCAAAGCTACCCTCACTGAACTGCACACAGAATTCTGCGCCGATATTATCTTCCGACATTGAGCGCAGCCAAATGCGGCCAAGATTGTCGACTCTTATCTCGCCGTCAAATATCGCTCTGCCATCATAGAACCTACGATAGATAGACCCCTCAAGGACTTTATTGTGTCCAAGGGGCTCAGATTCGCCGGTATCAGAATCGTAATAATAAACGTTCATAATCAACACCAGCGCATCCTCATCATTATCGTTGCCCAAAATGTAGTTATACAGACCATCCTCCGCAAAAGGTAAATACAGTCCAAAATAACACAGCTCTTCTGGACCTAAACCAATTGCATCATGATATTCCTGCAGTGCTTTGACGGGAAGCTCAATAACGCCATTCTCGTAATATTTGGTTTTATCTATCACCATGCGTTGATAAAGTTCCATTCTGCTCTTGTCATCCAAAATGAATCACCACCTTTCGCAAAATTATCCTAATTATAAATTCAGTTTCAAGATACGCCAAACATAAGTACTATATGTGCGATATAATTGACCTATGAGTAAAAGACCACTTTTGAGTACGCGTAACCTGCGCAAGGTATACGGAAAGCGCGATACTCGTTTTGAGGCCCTAAAGGGCATAGACCTCGATATCTACGAAGGCGAATCAGTGGCAATTATTGGTAAATCCGGTTCCGGAAAATCTACCCTAATGCATCTGCTTGCACTCTTGGATAAGCCAACCGAGGGATCAATTAAATTAAATGGCAAAAATACCAGCAAACTTCGCGCTGGAAAACTAAACGAAATTCGCAATAAAGAGTTTGGTTTTGTTTTTCAAAGCTTCTTTATGAACTCCAACGATAGTGTGCTAAATAACGTTATTTTGCCACTTAAAATCAATGGCGTCGGATTCCGTGAGCGTCGCCGTCGCGCACTTGAAGCGCTCCGCATCGTAGAGCTCGACGACAAAGCAAAGAACAAGGCTAATGATCTTTCTGGCGGCCAGAAGCAGCGCGTTTGTATCGCTCGCGCAATCGTCAATAATCCAAAAGTTATCTTCGCAGATGAGCCAACCGGTAACCTCGACTCCGCAACGGGCGAGCGCATCGAAAAACTCCTCTTTGGCTTGAATAAAAAGAAGGGGATCACGCTTATTATTGTTACGCACGACCAAGATCTCGCAGACAAATGTGACCGTCAAATCCATATCGCCGACGGTAAAATCTTTGGCGAAAATACCCGCGAAGACGTCGATCTCGAAGATTTTGACGGCGATGGCGATAATGATGGCATGCGCGATCACAACACAACAAAGCACATTGACGTGGAGGAAGACTAATGAAAATTTTAGACATCATCAAAGACGCAAACGTCAATTTGCTACGCAACAAACTACGCAGCTTTTTGACAATCCTAGCCATTTTCATTGGCTCATTCTCGATTATTTCCACCTCCGCAATTCAAGCTGGCGTCAATAACTTCATCGATAGCCAGGTGGATAGCTATGGCGGTGAAGGTTATCTAGCCATCGTCGCAAAGGATTCATTTGATGCACTCGAAGGTCTTCAGGGTGCCATGGGCAGCAATAGCGGACCAATGGAATACGACCCAGACAAAATCCAGACTGGCATGTCGCCAATTACCGACGAACAAATCGAAAAATTAAAGAAAGTAGACGGCATTGACAGTGACAGCATCGTTGAACAAAAAAGCCTCAACATCACCTATGTCACTAGCAAAGAAACTGACAAAAAATATCTCTTTGCTGCCGAAGCGCTACCTCCTGGAAATGTCAAAGTCGACACCGTTACAGGAAAAGGCCTAGACCTAAAGGCTGACGAATATCAAATCGTCCTAGAAGAAAAATATGTTGATGCACTGGGATACAATAACGAGGAAATCATCGACAAGAAAATCCAGCTTGTCGTGCTAGACGAATATACGCATCAAGAAAAAATCTTCGACGCAAAAGTCGTAGGCGTTATCGCACCGGGCGTTGTCTCGATGGGACAATCCTACACCAATAACAAACTCGCCGATGATATTTACGAAGAAAACACCAAATATTATCCAGAAGAAGTAAAGAAAAATACCTACGCCGTCGCCGCAAACTACGACTACGAAAAGTATTCCGTAGAAGAAATCAAAGAAAAGCTCAAAGACATCGGCTTATCCGCAATGTCTATCGAAGACATTATCGGCACAATTAAGTCATTCTTCGACGTTATTCTAACCGTATTCAAGATCTTTGGCTTCATCGCATTACTCGCCGCGGCAATCGGCATTATTAATACATTGTTTATGTCCGTCCAAGAGCGCACCCGCGAAATCGGTCTCGATAAGGCCCTTGGCATGTCATCTGCAAAGGTATTTTTGAGCTTTAGCGTTGAAGCAATTTCACTTGGATTCTGGGGTTCCGTATTCGGCATCGCTATGTCTATGATTCTTGGCAATATCGTGAACGTAGCTTTCCATGCAGAAGGTGGCTTCCTCGAAGCATTCCCAACCTTCAACCTCGCGACATATACCATTTCAGACATGATTTCTGTCACAATCCTCATTATGGTAATTGCATTCCTTTCCGGTACATTACCAGCGCGTCGCGCAGCACACAAAAACCCAATCGACGCTTTGCGTTACGAATAAAAAAGACGCCCCATCCACGCCGGATGGGGCTTTTTGTTGCTTGGGTTTTATCTGAACCATCGCCATAATACGAAGACGACAAATACTAGCCAGGCGTACTCTTGGAGGCCGATCAAGCTCAACAGTAACGATATACCGACAAATATAAGCCAGTAGAAGAACATCGTAAGCGTGAACTCAATCAAGAAACC
>Ga0326514_10001649_pt1 | contig 14451 bp, 20 predicted proteins | sample 3_2548_0518_D_FD_203653 | JGI IMG/M metagenome (GOLD analysis project Ga0326514, IMG submission 203653) | Bovine rumen microbial communities from UC Davis, California, United States - 3_2548_0518 | ecosystem: Host-associated > Mammals > Digestive system > Stomach > Rumen | place: USA...
CGTATGTGTTTGCAGGCAATGTATGGAAAAGGCGTTGGGACATTCTCTTTGCGAAAGTGATTTGGATGTCGGAGTGGCGATGAATAAAAAGATTTTGAAGGAATTGAAGATGGCATCTTCTTGAGAAAGTAGATGTCATTTTGTAAAGTCGAGTTTGCAAAATGCATTTTTTTTTGTTATTTTTTTGTAGAAAAATTTGGTGGTTTCAAAAAATTGTAGTATCTTTGCAGTGTAAAAAAAAAAAGAAAAAAATATGAAAAAGCAAAAATCATTTTATGTATTAACATTCAACTTTAACACGAAAAAAGTTGAGAACTACGATGTTATACCGTATCTTACCCGTGAGGTTAAGGACTTCGTAAAATCTGACAAGAAGAAAGTCAAAGAACTGACTGATGAAGAGTTGAAAACCTATGTAGACCGTGTTGCAAGATACGAGTTCTGGGCACGTTGTCAGTGGGAGTTCATCGTTCTTTCTTGGCCTTATCTTTCAAACACCCGTGTTGAAGATCAGGATGGAGAGAAGATTGATGTATACCGCCAGATAAAAATGAATCTGGATGTTGTAACTCAATTAGTCAAAGAATCATTGTAAACTGTTACGAACATGAATACAACCATTTATATGAATTGCGACAAGGAGTTCTTCAACATGGGCAGCAGCATGTTGTATGACAGTGGCATCAAACCAGTCACATCCTGCATCCGAATAGGTGATGTCGTGTTCAATATTGATATCGCAGTGGTCGGAAAAGTAGAAGTCAAGTATAACGGTGTGACATATTCTTATGCCAGTGATATGCCAGACGAACTGCTTGATAAGTTCCGCAAGGGTGATATGGACAGTGTCACATTGGACAAAGTCAATCAATGGAGTCTTCTTGTTTACAAAAACGGCAAGTATGTATGTGGCTCCGTTCTTGACTTTTCGCCCAACCACTGGACTGGAGAGGAAGACTTGAAGGATTATCTCATCAGTATTGCGGAAGATATGTTCAACGAGGAAATGGAAAACACACAGAAAGACGAGTGGTGGAAAGATTGTATATATTAAAACATTACAGAAATGAAATCAAAGAAAAAACAAACTTTATTTAAAGAGATTACAAAGCAGGATGTAGAACGTGTCGATTCCTTGCTGAATGAATATAGCATTAGTGCCTATGTAAATGCAGATTATTCGTTGAACACAATATATATCGATATCGACTGGGGCGATTGGAAACACGACCATCTGCGTTGTGACATGATAATGGAGAACGAAGGATTCCGCTTGATTAACACAAAGATTGGTGAGTCTGACGGTGACTGTTACAACGCAACTCACACTTATGTCAAACTATAAAATTTGTTATTTTTAATTATGAGAACTTTATGCTTACCCGTTAATGACTATTGGTACTCGTTGCTGAAAGAAGACAAGCTTCTTTGTGACTACAGACCGAAAAGTGATTTCTGGATTAAAAGACTTCGTGGAAAGAGTTATGACAATGTTAAGTTCTATCACAGATTTAACAAGAACTTGACTCCGTTGGTGTTTGACAAATGTGAGATAAAAGAAATTGAAGATGTGTTTTTAATTTATTTCAAGTAACACCATGTAGATAGACAATTTATTTTTCAGAACGAAATACAGAGACATTTCAAAAAAACTACAAACATTAATTTAATCGGACATGACAGTTTTATTTCTTTTATTTGTGACACTAATTTATCTTGTCACACCAGCAGGCGCCATCGCACTTTCCGTATACCTGTTCACCATTGGTACTAAAGCGGCGGTATTTGCATCTGGATTTGTTGCAGCATTGCTTGTTTGGTACATTGTGCTTATAATTAAAGCACATACATTCAAGGGGGATTTTTAATTTAATAATAAAATTATTATGAAAAAGATAAGAGTATATTTCAAGGACTACGTCAAGTATTATGATTATAAGTGGTCATGGAGAATCAATCAGAACGATAACGAACTTTATATGAGATATCGCGCCCGTAAAGGCGACAAATATAATATCAATAAAGATTTGGGACCTATTTTTGACAGTATCGAGAAAGACGCGGACAGGTTTGGCTTGTGTGAGATAACCTACACAGATTTCTTTGGAATCCGATGGAACGGAAAGAAAGGTAAATTTGAGTGGGCTGGTGACCCAGATTATGAACAGCATCTGTATTACTTCGATGACGAGTATGAAGAGTACTGTGTGAGTGACGAGTATACACAGGACAATATACCAGAAGGGTTTGAATGTCTTGAAGAAAACAGATATTACGATGTGGAGAATGTAAAGGATATCGAGTACAGTTTTATCGTTGAGAATCACTTGTTCAAGGATTCAAGTGTCGAATTGATATACGGACCAAATGACGATAAGGAGACTATATATTCGAATATCACTGGTGTAGCTTCAGCATTGCTCAAATATGGCAAGACTGATTTGTATAAGAAATTGTGCGAAAAGGTGGATGAACATTTCAAACAGTTAAAGAACTCAAAGAGCAAGGAGATCAGTTTTTATTATCCTGGCTGTGATGCCGATACATATTTCAAGAAGAATGAAGTACGATAAGAAAGACATTCCTCAATTTCAAGAGGATGTTTGCAAGAAGACATGCATAATGAAAGGCAAATGCATTGAAGACGGACAAAATGACCATTGGTTTCTGATGTGCCCGCACTACTTCAATTGGAAGATTGAATATAAATCTTTCGTTACAGAACAACTGGAATGGGGGCGCGAACATCCCGAAGAAGCCGCTGCAAAACAACAGGCAAAGGTTGAAGCGGCAAAGAAATGGAAAATCGAGCAAAAGGCAAAAGCAAAAGTTGAAAAGAAAGGTAAAAAATGAAACAGCAAAAAGTAAATCACAATTTCTATTTTGTTGCAAGCACTGAGAAACGGTTGTTTTGGAAAACAAATAAAGAACAAATTCTGCATATTATTGGTAGAGTAAATATTAAGTATTTGCGTTCGTTAATAAATCAGTGCAAAAACATTCAAAATGGCAATGAGTATCTCAACGGACGAGATTCACTTCTTGTGATGGTAAGTCCCGAACTAAGAAATGAATTCATTGAAAATCACAATAAGTTGTACACAGATACAAAGGTATGGTGTAAATATGATGGGTGTATTTTTGAAGTATCATTCAAAACATTAAAAGATGAATTAAAAAGACGTAGCGAGGAGGAACAAAAATGAAAGATTGGGATAAATCATTACATTACAACACAGCGACAGTCGAATATCACCCATATGGTGGAAGATGTTATACCTTATGCGCTTATTGTGACAAACCGATAAATCGAGTAGAATCGCTTGAAGATGAATGTTATTACTATAACTGTAATTGTCAAGACGCACAAAAAGAACGCGAGATTGCTCTCAAGATAAAAAATTTGCAAAGTCAATACCCACAAAAAAGATTTATTATAGAGCAAAGGAATGTCTTGGTTGATACACAAAAACAAGATGATACTGAAAAAGAAGAACCAATTATATATGGGAAAAGATGGTAATAATCTATTATTCAGTAAAAAAAAAAAAACATAAAATAAATTATACATTATGAATAAAGAAGACAAACTCCTACAGATGTATCGAGACGGTAGGATTACGAAAGAAGAATTTATGGAATTCATGTCAGATGACGAAGTAAAAACCAACGACTCACAGGAAACACCTACTGTGGAGACTGTGGAGATTGATTTCGTTGAATCATTGAGCAAGCAGCTTGCAGATGAATTCATGGAATATCTGTCTGAAGATTTCGATGATGATGAAAGAACTGGTTTGAGGAAGATTCTCGATTACATGCATGCGAATAACTGGCAGTACCATTATAAGAAAGCGGGTGAGCAAAACAATGAATCTGATGTGAGGAAAGTAATCACAGAGATTACAAAGTCTGCTGTTGGCCAATGTTTGCGTAGTTATAGATATCACAATCTCGTACAAGGAACAACAGATGATATTGACCCAAACGATGGTTTCTATTCAACTTGCAATTGTGCTGGTTTTGTGATTTCTGTTTATCTGGATAAAAACAGTAGTGGTATAACCATAAACGGCGAATTGATGTTCGTACCAGTTAGTGCTGATGCGGACGATATTAAATTTGATAATGAAGCATATCTGAAGCAAAAATAATTTGTGTGTTTGAGAATATTCAAGGTGTGACTATCGAGCAAATTCGGTAGTCATTATTTTTTTTTTTATTTTTTTATTTTTTTTTCTATAAATAACTCATAAAAATAAAATTATTATGATGGAAACAGTATCAGATTTTGTACAATACTTAAGAGACTTGGCAGATGATATCGAAATGGAATATAACGGTGACGATCTTCTGCGCGTGCGAGATGATGTATATTTGTGTGGAAAAGAATATATCTCGACTGTATGCGGTTATATAGACCTCGATAATGTCGCAGAAGATGTCGATGAAGATTATTAAAAATTGCAATAGACGTTGTTTGCTTCGATTCTGACGCGATTAAATGATTAGGATGGCAAACTGCACGTTTTTCAAATTAAAGTCCCTTAAAATCGATTTTTTGAAAAATTCGATTCTACAAACGAATAACATCAGAATTCGAATGTGGAGTCGAATTATTTTGTCCATAAATATATTGATATGGTTAAAGATTTCAATACATATATTAACGAGGGAATTCTTGACAGGAATGCATCGGAATTTTCTATAATTCATGATAATAACGGTGTGAAACAAGTAGAAAAAATAGATGATGCAAAAGAACTCACGGAACTTATTCATAAACGTATACTTGCCGCGAATGGAGGTGTTCTTGATTTGGGTGATATTGAATATGCAAATGATAGTTACATGGACCTCGATTTGGATTTGCGTAAGAATGAGAAATTTCCGACAAAGGTTATTCTGCCGTACTTATCAAAAACAAATAGTGATGGTACTGATATGAGCATATTCAAGGGAATACTTGGGTATAATTATAATAAGTCTAATACAAACTTGCAACATGTCGTAATCAATTCAACATATAGAGTTATCCCAGAACATATATTTGAGGGTTGTAATAATCTTGAAATCGTTGAATTTGTAGGAAATTTCAATAATTTGAAAATTAAAAAATGTGCATTCAAAAAAGATATATCACTTAAGTCTATAAAACTTCCAGAAGGAACAACAATTATTGATACAAATGCATTTGTTGGTTGTTCCAGTTTGGAGAAGGTTATTATACCAGATACAGTTGAACGCATTGGTTTCTGTGCCTTTTTGGGATGCTCCGATAATATTGATTTACAAATACCAGAAAGTATTCTTGTCCGATTGGTTAATAGTTATGCAATCGGGTCTTGGTTGAGTAAAATTGATAAAGTACTTCAGATGGATAAATAATGATTAAAGATTTTACAACATATATAAGTGAGGGATTGTTTGATAGAAATCAGTCCGAGTTTAGTATCAGGAAAACAGATAAAGGTATTGAACATGTATATATTCCTAAAACAAAGGAAGAGTTATATGAGTATATAGAACTTGATATCGAACAAGCAAAGAAAGATGGAACATATCCGAATGTTAATTTGAACAATATTGATGTTTCAGAATTAGGAGATGATGCGTTAAATGATGAATTAAAAAGTTTGTTCGGTGAAATTTATAAGCAGATTAACCCAGATATTTCAAATTGGAATATTAAATATATACCAGATAACTTTTTTGATAGTAACAAACAAATAAAAGAATTTACTATACCCAATGGTGTTACAAGCATTGGACAGGAGGCGTTCGCTGATTGTAGCAATTTGGTATCGGTGGTGATCCCAAATGGTGTCACAAGTATTAAATGGGCGGCGTTCTATGGTTGCACTGGTTTGACTTCTATTGAGATTCCAAATAGCGTCACAAGCATTAGAGAAGGGGTTTTCTATGGTTGCACTGGTTTGAAATCTGTGATAATTTCCAATAGTGTTACAAACATTGGATTGGAGGTTTTCTCTCATTGTACTGGTTTGACCTCTGTGACCATTCCCAATAGCGTCACAAGAATTGAAAGTAGTGCTTTCACTGGTTGTAGTAGTTTGCCATCTGTGTCGATTTCAAAACTTTGTCATATAGATACAAAGTCTTTCCCAGAAAATTGTAAAATAACACGAAGAGATGATTAAAAATTTTCAAACATATATCAACGAAGGGTTGTTCGACAGAAATCAATCAGAGTTTAGTATCAGGAAAACCGATAAAGGTATTGAACAGGTATATATTCCTAAAACAAAGGAAGAGTTATATGAGTATATAGAACTTGATATCGAACAAGCAAAGAAAGATGGAACATATCCGAATGTTAATTTGAACAATATTGATGTTTCCGAAGTGAAGAAATTAGAAGACGCATTTGAGTATTTATTCACGGACGAGTATTTATTCGGTGGTTCTAAAGACACATTTGATATTGTTCCAGATATTTCGAATTGGAATATCGATAAGTTACCAAAACATTTTTTTGAAGATAATGAAAACATTAGAGAATTTGTTATACCAGATGGTATTATAAGTATTGACGAATGTGCTTTTTTCCGTTGCAAAAATTTGACTTCTATTACGATTCCAAATAGTGTAAAACGTATAGGAAATCGTGCGTTCTATTATTGTAATGGATTGACATCAATAACAATTCCAGATAGTGTAAAAGTTATTGAATGGAGTGCTTTCGAAGGTTGCCGAGGATTAACATCTATTGTAATTCCAGATAGTGTTGCCAATATTGGTAGATATACTTTCGCGGAATGTTCAAAATTAGAATTAATCAGTCTGCCAAAAGAGTGTGACATGGGATTCTCTCCGACTGGTGAAGATTGTAAAATAATAAGAAGATAACATTATGGTAAAAGATTTTAATGAATATTTGAATGAAGGATTGCTCGACAGAAATGCATCGGAATTTACAATTGTAAAATCACACAACGGTGACGTTAGAGAACAGATAGACGTAAAAACACTCAAGGAATTCCGTGGTATTTATATGAAGCGGGTAGCAGAAAATATAGAAGAGATTGATTTGAGTGATCTTAATATAAAGTTTAAACCCGAATATGGCTTTGGTGTACCACTGACAACAAAGATGATTTCTGATATTGACCAAGTAAACGGAAAAAGTGTGGCCGATGAACTTCGTTCTATTGTTCTTCCATATGGAATAACTAAATTGGATGACTATATTTTTCAGTTATATGGAAAACTTGAGAAAGTTGTTCTACCAGATACTGTTCAGACGATTGGTAATTATGCTTTTAATAAATGTAAGTCATTGAAAGAAATCAATATTCCCGATTGTGTTGAACATATAATGTCTCATGCCTTTGATCGGTGTGGATTTGAACACATAACTCTTCCTGAAAGTTTGCGTGGGATAGGAAGTTATGCATTCAAAGAGTGCAAGAATTTGAAAGAAATTAACTGGGATGTAAATCTGGAGTATTTGTCATATGATGACGAAAAGAAAATAACCATTGCGAATAATATATTCGATGGGTGTGATAATCTTGAGAAAATAAATGCACCAAAAGAATTTACTGAATATTTAATCAATAGTTTTTTTGGAACAAAGAAAATTAGATTATATAATGATTAAAGATTTTCAGACATATATCAATGAAGGACTGTTTGACAGGAATCAGTCAGAGTTTATTGTAATTCATGACAAGAATAATGATGTTATAAACATCGAGAAGATAACTCAAGAAAACTATTATGATGTCCTTCGTAATGAAATCAAACGTCAGGGTGGAATAGATGTTGATTTGAGTATGTACGATTTGACTGGAATAAACACATTTGACCATTTCAGTGCTATATTTGGTGACTTCGACGACATTGAAAGACTTGTTCTTCCAAAAGGACTGGAGAAACTGCCTAATCACGGTACTGATGCTGATTATAAAAAAACGGTATATGGTTTCTACGGTAAGAAAAAGTTGAAAGAAATCATATTGCCAGAGTCACTTAAATACTTGTCGGAGGAGTTATTTTGTGATTGCGGACTTGAAGAATTGAAGATACCGCACAATGTTGTTGAACTACATGAGTTAACTTGTCAGTCTTGTGAGAATCTAAAGAGAGTATATCTGCCACGCAGTCTTGAAAGTTTTTGGGGATGGACGTTTGATGATTGTAAAAACTTGACGGATTTATATTATGAGGGAACGGAAGATGAATTCGAATCACTGAAAGAAATGTCTATGAGTGATGTTTCTACGAAATATTCAGAAGACAGAAACGCGAGTGAACAGATGTCTGTTATTTGGATGAACGGTGTCAAAATTCATTATAATTGCAAATATTAATTTACAAAAATATTATTATTAATATGGTTCAGAATTTTAACGAATATGTAAATGCGGATTTGAACGAAGCTTTAGAATACGACATTCAATCTGGTGATTCTTATTATGATAACATTAGTGAAATGTTTGAAGATAATGTTGCTCGTTGCATGAAACTTATCGACTGTACTGGTAAGGACATGAACAAGTTAACGGAGCAGGACAAAACTACATCAAAGTGGACTGGTATCGGAATGTTATTATGTATCTTGAAAAACCTGTATAAAGAGTCAGGTTATTTTTCAACAGACCGTTTTTACAAAGATATGAAAAGAGTAAGTTCTGCATTTGACGAAATCAGAGCGGATGAGGAGTGGATTAAATCTTGGAAAAGTGAAGAGGAAATCATAAGTCATCTCAACAAGGCACAAACGGCGTTTAACAATGTTATTAATGCGGCACGTCACTACTGGCATGTCGGCAACAGATGATTCATATTAGTCGTAAAAATATCTGCTTTGGCGAATGTGTACCAGATAAGTATTTGAAGAAAATACAATACACAAACAGATGGGGAAAAATAAATGTAAATGGCAAAATAAAATTTCTTCCTTGTTTGTTGGTAAACCGTTCGGCATTTCATAACCAGATGGACACTTTGGTTAAGATTTGGAATGTGATTCAACGTGTCATTAAAGATGTATTTCCACAAAATAAAGAATTAACGGTAAATCTTTATTGGGCATCAAGTCGTATATCTGGTGAATATGAACCTGTTGTTTTCAATGTGTTCGGGAACGAATTATTCGAGTCTCTTGATAGAACAAGTTTTATAGACGTGGGTTTTTATTCTACGATGTTATCTATTGATTATGTATGTTTCGTAATATATTCAAACAATTCCATGTTGTTTGTAAATGACCTAATGGAAGAGAATATTATTCGGGATATCTGCGAAGACATAAGAGAACGATTGGAAAAAAATGGAATCCTCACTTGACGGTGAGGATTTTTCATAAATATACTGATATGATTAAAGATTTTCACACATATATTAACGAGGGGTTGTTTGACAGGAACCAATCGGAATTCGTCATTAAAAAAGACGGTGATGGTGTACAACATGTTTATCTACCAACGACAAAGGAAGAGCTGTGCAAGTACATCGATGCCACTATTGCGAAAGCAAAGAAAGATGGTACTTATCCGAATGTCAATCTGAATAACATTGATGTTTCTGAATTGGGGAAAAGTGATTTGGACTTTATATTCGGTGAAGGAGAAACGACTATGATTGAGGGATACCGTAATATAAATCCAACCATAGACAAGTGGGATATAAATGGTAAGGATTGTATCGGTATGTTTGCATATAATCATGTAATAAACCGTCTTCCTTTTGGCGAGCATGTGACGTTTATTCCAGCGAAATGTTTTAGATTCTGTTCAAATATTACAAATATTGTTATTCCTAAAAACATCTCTTTTATCGGTGAAGAAGCGTTTTATGAGACGCGACTTGAATCACTTGAGTTCGAGGATTTGAGTAAAAAAATAGATATCGAGAAAAATACAATATGCGGAAATAATTTTATAAAAACTTTGTATATACCAAATTTAGGTACTATAAAAGATAGGACGGTTTCATTCTGCCATGCAATAAATGAGATATTTATTTCGGAAGGAAACACAAAATTGGAACGTAATGCAATATTTAAATGTTGGGCACTTGAGAAAATACACATTCCACACGACATACATTTACATCTTGATAACTGCATAAAAGATTGCCATAAACTATCAGAAATTTATTATGACGGGACATATGACGAATTGATTGAAAATAACGTACTTGATTCATATGGTTCTCACGACGACATGAAGATAATTTGCAATGACAAGACTGTTGAATACAAAGAATGGTTCAATGATTCATGGAACAAAAACGGTAATGCAAAACTATAAAAGAATATGATTAAAGATTTTCGGACATATATTAGTGAGGGGTTGTTTGACAGAAATGCATCGGAATTTGCCATCGGACGTGACAAGTCTGGTGTCGTTTATGAATATGTGAAACCGCAAAACAGGGAGGAACTTATAAATGCAATTAATGACATAATAGAAAAAAGTGATACCGCATATCCAGACTTATCCACTATTGATATTTCTAAAATGGAAATTAATGGTGAAGATTCTCCATTTGAACATCTGTTTGACACAATTAATAATAAACGTTTGAAAAGAGATATATTCCCAGATATTTCTTCTTGGGAGTTTAATGTTGATTTTGGTAATTCATCTATTCTTGGTTTTGTTTTCGGTTCAATGTTTGCTAATAATCAGTTGATTGGTGATTTCGTCATCCCAGATAATATACGGGTATTGAGTAGATATATGTTCGAACACAGTTCTATATCATCCGTTACATTCCCAAGCAAATGTGAATTCGTATACAATTATTGTTTTTCAGAATGTGGCCGATTAAAAACTGTTAATTTTAATTCAAACTTGGTAAGCATAGGTCGTTATGTATTCGAAAAATGTGAATCTTTGGAAGATATTGTGCTTCCAGAAAATCTACAATTCATAAGTGATCACGCATTTTCTGACTGCAAAAATCTTAAGCGTGTTAAATTTAATTCACGAATTAATAAAATATATCAGTATGTATTTGAAAATTGCGAGAGTTTGACAGAATTAGAAATACCAGATAACGTTTCTATTTTGGGTGCTTGTGCATTTCTTAATTGCACAAACTTAAGAAAGGTAAACATACCTCTCTCATGTAAAGAACTTAATTCGAATTTGTTTGGTGAGTGTACATCACTTACTCACATCAAACTTCATAATCAAATTCATACTATTAATGTCAGTGCGTTCCTTGGAAGTGGTGTTAAACTAATCACATATAGTGGAACAAAAGAACAGTTTAAGCATATTGAGTTTGAAAACACGTCAATGTATAGTGAGCCTAAAAATAGTGATTTCAATAAAATAACAGTTATTGCCAGTGATGGCAAGTTTACCATTGGTCAGGCACGAGGATTTGTTACACCCGAAGAAGAACTTTTGGATTGAAAAATATATTAATAATAAAATAATTATAATTATGGATGGAGTAAAAAGATTTAATGAGTATGTTTCTGAAACACTTGCAATTGAAAGTCCAGAATATACAAAAAGACAGAATGCATTTTTGCAGTTGAGTGACGCTGATAAAGAAAATGTGTTGCGCAATTATATTGTTGTAAATTGTCCAGATTGTGTTGAAGAACTTAATAACACATCAGTTGGAGAATGGGCGGCGTATAATTTTACAGAAGATGAGTGGACTGATGTCTATTGCAATTTCAAAGAGTATTTGTCACATTAAACTGTCTGATTAATTAAGTTAGATTGTTGGGGGGATATGAAATATATTCCCCCATGTTTTCTTCCATAAATATAATGATAATATAAATTTAAAATAGACATGGCAGTAAAAAACAGTTTAAACACATACCTTGGTGAGTTGTTGGATTTGAATAACAATGCGTTGAACGTGCTTGAGGCAACTAATGACGCAATCACTTCCAATGAAGATTCTGTTAAGATAACATTGACTAATCCAGAAAACAATGAGACTAAAATTTTTACAGTCCCATCGTTTGGGTATTTGAAGAATGCTATTCAGAGATTGGAGAATACTGTTTCTGCATTGACTGATGTTGATACTGGTAATGCACCTATGGTTAGACTTTCTGATGGTTCATGGAGAAAGATTATGACTGCCAAAGTTCCTTCTGAAGCGCCAGATGTAACTACTATTCAGAACATCACGACATTCAATTTCAAGTCAAATTGGTTTTTTGAGAATTTCTTAAATCCAATGTTAAGTGTAACAATAGACCTGTCGAGTCAGATTTCTATTGATACGGAACAAGTTATGGTTCAGAGATATATACTTGACTGTGACAACCAAGCGAAGTTGGATTATTTCAATAACAACTGGAACGGAATGTCTGGATTCACAAAAGAATCATTCGAACAAGGTGTTATACGAAACAAGATATCCTTCGTTCTTGATGATGAGACATTGGATTTACCACCAAGATACAAACGATATACTGGATTATTTGATGTAATAAGAATAGACAACAACGGTTCTACAAAAGATTATATTCTTAACACATTGAGTTATACTGACAAGAATATGGATTATGAAGGAACTTGTCAATTGAAGGTTGGTGACCAATTGGAAGTGAACACACAACCAGTAACAACCCGATATGAGATTACCAAAGTTGACACTTCACGCAATTCAGTGCAAGTGAAACTTTTGGAGGGATTCAAGGCAATAAAGGTAGGTTCGAACCAATTGAAGTATTCTATTGCCAAAGATGATTCCGTTTCTGTTGATATTCCTGTCGGCATAAACGAACGTTGTGTCATCTTCATCAAACCAATCGACCCAGATTCAAAGATTCCTGCAGCACACTGGAGTCCTGGTACTGGTTTCTTCACGAACAGTTTGACTTATCTCAATGATGCTGGAGACATACGAACACTGCAACAGTTCTATCAACAGAATGTTATTGATATCGGAAATATTCTTCTTGCGTATGCCAATGACCGATATCCGACTGTTCGTGACGGTATAGTCCCTGCAGCACCAGTTCTGAACGCAGATGATTTCCGCGTTGTTCAGATTAACAAACAAGTTACGGATACCAATAGAATGAATGAGATAAACGCGAAGATTGCGGATAAGACTTCATTAGAATCAAAACTTGCGAATTTGTCAACACAGATAGCTGCATTGAGAACAAAAATCCAGACAACAGTATATAAGACAGATGCACAAAAGAAATCTGACAAGGACTTATTGAGTACATATATTTCCGACCAAAACGACACATCTGCCAACTATTCTGGATTGGTTGATGAGATTCAGAGACTTTATTCTTCAACTGGTGCGAGAGATCCTAAATATCGTGTTCGTGGTTTCTGGAATGTGCCTGACCCGAAGTTCTCACCGACAAGTGGAAATCAAGAAGTCATCCAGTTTAAAATTAGATACAGATATTTGTCTTCTGAAGGCGCCGCTAATGCAACAGAAGAATATATCTACACGACAGATGACGGTGAGTCTCGTGCAACTTTCTCCAACTGGAATGAGGAGCTGACCAAACGTCGTGAGAGAGTAATGGGCGATGATGGAGTATATTACTGGGATGTTATTGACACGCAAAATGCCGATTTGGTAAATATCAACCAGTTGGATATACCTATTACAAAAGGTGAACAGGTTGAGATTCAAGTAAAATCAATTTCTGAGGCTGGTTATCCTGCCAATCCTCTTGAATCCGACTGGAGTAACAGTGTTATAATCCCATTCCCAGAGAACCTTTCAACAGACACACTCGAAAGTGTTATATCAAAGAACAACAAAGATGCAGCAAAGAATGCACTTGAGCAAGATTTGATTTCAATGGGTGTAAAAGAACATGTCAACAGTTCTTTCTCTACGAATGATACTTATTTTGCTCACAGTTCTGTAAATATCGCATCTGGATTCTTGTCGCAAGAACAGACACCTATCACATTATTCGATAAGTTGACAGAACTTCAGAATAACATAAATGATTTGTTTGCACTTATAGGTAGATTGAATATCGAATTGAAGGTAACTGTGATGAGTGATACTGATGATGCGTTAACTGTATTAAAAGAAGGAGATACAACATACGTAAGTGGTGGTTACTATAGAGACGAGGTTAAGAAACTTGACGTTGACCAGCAAAAAGGTGCTATTATTACAAAACAATTCAAGTTACACATAGAGAGTGCAAATGAAGATTATACTGGTTTGCAGTTATTGAGTAAGTTGCGTAGCGGTGCAACGAGTATGGTTCCAAGCACTATCTCTGAAGACATTGTCAAAGGACTTGATGACTCTGATGAATCAGACTGGGAAAGAAGTGAAGACAGAAACCTATATGAGACATATGATAACTTCATTGAACCAACATCAACATCAAACTCATATTATAAAGAGATTGGTCGTTATGACTTGGTTCCAATAAACTTGAACGCATCGGATATCATTGACTTCCAGATTGCATCAAAAGACAGATATCAATCTACACAATGT
>Ga0326514_10001650_pt1 | contig 14443 bp, 12 predicted proteins | sample 3_2548_0518_D_FD_203653 | JGI IMG/M metagenome (GOLD analysis project Ga0326514, IMG submission 203653) | Bovine rumen microbial communities from UC Davis, California, United States - 3_2548_0518 | ecosystem: Host-associated > Mammals > Digestive system > Stomach > Rumen | place: USA...
AACCGTTCAAGGAGAACGCCTACGACCTGACCGTTAATTCTAACCCCGTGGTCAACAATACCGATGGCTCCATCGTGGGCTACAAGTACTTCAACTTCACCGCTACCAACGGCAAAAAAGACGTGCAACTGCTGCTAACCCTCATTCCTGAGGGCATTGACGGCACCATTGAGGTGATAGCCGACCGCCCCTGGGTCTCACAGGGCGGACGACCGCTGGGTAAGATAGAGTTGAAGGCCGATATGCCTGCCGGAACGCCCGTTGAGCTGACGGTTCCCCTGCCCGACTTGTCAGAACTGACAGGCAAGCACGCCATCTTCTTCAAATTCCTGTCTGAAACTAAAGATCAGTCCATCTGTTCGCTGGAGAACTTCGTCTTCCAATAAAATGAACGATTTCCTGAGCCAATTCCATAAGACCGCGTTCCGTGCAACAGACATGTCGAAGGGACGGGGCAAGACGAATGTGCTGTTCCGTCTGACGTTTGAACGCGGTGCGGCGGTCACTGTCGTTGACGAGAACGGCAATGCCGTCACACCTGACTACAAGCAGTACCAGGGCGAGACGTTCAACGTGCTGCGCATCATCGACAACATCCGTCAGGAGCAGGCCATGCGCATCAGCTGGGACACGGATGTAGAGCAGGGCATCCGTCTGCACGACTACCCTTACCTGTTGTTTGCCCTGCTGAGATGCAACAACCTGGTCGATGCGAAGTTGAATCCTTTGAAAGTCAGCGAAGTGCCAGCCACCATTGCGGTTTGCATCGTTGCAAGCAAGGATCTGTGTACCCCTATACTCTACGCCCGCTGCGAAGGGAAGCAGGCACAGCCTTTCCAACTGCTGAGCGATGTCTTTGCTTTGGTCGGCGACACCATCTGCCCCATTGCATCGTTGGGTGAGAACTACCTGCGTATCGGGTTCTTCAACGAGACGTTTCCACACTCGCTCTTGGAGCAATACCTGTCGGTCTTCTACAGTTACATCGACAACGTGGGACTCGACTATGAGGACTATGTGCTCGTGCGCAGCGAACAGACGGTGGAGACCGTACCCACGATTATCATCGAGAAGGTGGATGCCGATATGGCTCTTTACCTGCGGCTGATACACACCCTGCCAGGCACTGACGCCGACTTTGCCCAGCGCTTCGACCTGACCTGCTTAGCCACGCTGACGATGGAGCATCAGGTGCTGTTGCGCCGCATCGTGCATACTGACGAGATGCTGGACGAAGCCGAACTGCGCAAGACCATCATCAGTTACGCGCCTACGAAAACGGCAGCCAAGGACGTATGGGATGACGGCGGCGAGTTCATCATCCCACAAGAGACGGCCGGCCCTTTCTTGTTGCAGGCTCTGCCGCAGTTGGTGCGCCGCTATCAGCTGCTTGGTGCCGAGCGCCTGAAGGAGTACAAGGTGAAGCCCGTACAGCCGAAAATGAACCTCAAGCTGTCGTCGGGCATCGACTTCCTCGAAGGTTCGGCCACCATTATGTTGGGCGACGAGGAGATGTCGCTGAAGACGTTCCTTGCCCAATACAAGAAACAGAAATACGTCACGTTGAGCGACGGCCAGCGCGGCCTTATCGACGAGCACTACGTGCAGCGGTTGGAGCGTATCTTCCGCAAGGTGGAAAAGGGCGATAAAGTAAAAGTGTCGTTCTTCGACCTACCCGAGATTGAGAGCCTGCTGGCGGAAAAACTTGAAGGAAAAACCTTCGAGCACTACCGCGAGTTCTATGAGGGCTTCAACCAGCTCGCCTCGAAGCGGCTCTCGACGACTGGCGTCAACGCCAAGCTGCGTAACTACCAGAAGGAGGGCGTCAAATGGATTAACTATCTCTACGACAATAACTTCGGCGGCTGTCTGGCCGACGATATGGGCTTGGGAAAGACGCTGCAGACTATCACGATGCTGACGAAGGTCTATAGACCCACCCCCGGCCCCTCCCGTAAAGGGAGGGGAGCAAATACTCCAAGCTCAGATAGCACCAACGAAGAAGGTAACTACTCCCCTCACTCACAGGGAGGGGCCGGGGGTGGGTCTTCTTCCCTCATCATTATGCCGCGCTCGCTGCTGTTCAACTGGCAGGACGAGCTGAAGAAGTTTGCGCCCCAGCTGACTTACTACACCTATTACGGCACGCAGCGCGACTTGAAGGAGGCGATGAAGCAACAGCTCATTCTGACCACCTATGCCTTAGTGCGCAACGACATTGAGCAGTTCCGCGAACAGGAGTTCCATTACATCATCCTCGACGAGAGCCAGAACATCAAGAACCTGCAGTCGCAGACAACGCAGGCCGTGCTGCTGCTCAATGGCCGTCACCGCCTCGCACTCAGCGGCACGCCGATAGAGAACAACCTGACGGAGCTGTACTCGCTCTACCGCTTCCTCAATCCGGCCATGCTTGGCTCGATAGACGACTTTAACCGCCAGTATGCCGGTCCCATCCAGCACGGAGCCGACAAGGAAGCCACCGAGGCGCTGCGCCGAAAGATCTTCCCGTTTATGCTGCGCCGCCTGAAGAAAGACGTGCTGAAAGAGCTGCCCGACCGCATGGAGCAGACGCTCTACGTCGAGATGGAGAGCGACCACCAGCGGTTCTACGAGGAGCGCCGCCGTTACTACCAGCAGGCCATCCAGCAGAGCATCAAGACGCAGGGCTTGGAGAAGTCGCAGATGATGATGTTCCAGGCACTCTCCGAACTGCGCCGTATTGCCTCCGTGCCCGAGAGCCTCAGCGACGGGGCCATTGCCTCACCCAAGATTCCGCTGCTCTGCGAACAGGTAGAGGAGGCTGTCGCAGGTGGCCATAAGGTGGTCATCTTCTTCAACTTCATCGCCGGCATCGAACTGGTGGGCGAGCGGCTGACGGAACTTGGCATCGACTACGCCACGATGACCGGCTCTACCCGCGACCGCCGTGCCGTCATCGAGCGATTCCAGAACGACGCCGGCTGCCGCGCCCTGCTGATGACGCTGAAGACGGGTGGGGTAGGGCTGAACCTCACCGTGGCCGACACCGTCTATATTTTCGAACCGTGGTGGAACAAGGCTGCCGAGGAGCAGGCCATCAACCGTCTGCACCGCATCGGACAGAAGGCCAAGGTCATGAGCTACGCCCTCATTACCCGCGACACCATCGAAGAGAAAATCCGCCTGCTGCAACAGCAGAAGAAAGACCTGGCCGACAGTCTCATTACGGGCGACTCGGCCATTACGAAGCGACTGACAGAGGAAGACATCAAATACATCTTTGGAAGTGAGAAGTGAAGAGTGAAAAATGAAAAGTGAAGAGTGATTGAAATATGCCACAAGAAAACTTATTCGGAGACAGCATACCCACACTGCCTAATCTCGTGCTCGAAGAGCCTACTGCCGACCAATGGAGCACTATCGCGAGCCTCTTGGAGAGCCGCTGCAACAAAAACCAGCTGCTCACCTACGCAGAAGCGTTCAGTCCGTGGTTCAGCGGGTACGGCAAGATTCTGCGCACAACCCGAAACGGTCGTGTCGTAGAGGCTACCGAGGCCACGCTGATGATGAAGAGCAATACGTCGAAAGCCGGCATTGCGCAAGGGATAGCACTCATTCTGGCCAGCGACCACAACCTTCAGATGTATGTTGACTCGATGAGCGACGGGCTTAGGGAACTGTGGCGCACGGTGCTCTTCAAACTGTTTGTCACCCAAAAGGAAGCCAAGCAGATTCTCAAGACCACCAACAACCTGTTCAGTATGGAGCGGTCGTACTATTACTACAGTGACAGGATTGTCTGGAACAAGCGCGAGTATGGCTGGTTCACCACCGGCAGCTTCCGCTCTGCCGAGGTGGGGCGCTACGGCTATCGCGACTACGAGAGCTATATCACCGTCAGCCCCGCCGTTCACGCCATCTTCCTGCCCCTCTTCTTCCCAGAGGCTTTTGACCAGGAGGTAGGACTCAACCAGCTGCCCGAAGGCCATTACCGCACTATTAACTTCGAGGCCGAAAGTCTGGCTCACTACCAACTTTTCTGCGGACTCTACCAGCAAGGCGAGTTCCCGCTGAAGAAGAAAGGTGTAGGCACAGCCGATATGAAACGCGCCCAGAAGAAGCTGGCACTGACCGAGTTCTTCCCTGGCGACACGACGGAGTTCCGGGCCAATCTGCGCGCCTTCTCCTACATCCAGTTGCTGACGCTCACCAAGGAGTTCCTCGTCAAGACGGGGAACCCCACATACGAAGATTTGTTGTGTAGTTTCTTCAGCGGATTCCAGCGCATCAGTTACTGGCTTGTCAACCTGCTCTATCCACACATCAAGGGACTGCGCCAGCAGATGACCAACTACGGCCGTCACGACAAGCTCTGCAACATTATGTTCACCTGGCTTCGCGAGGAGCCCGAACGGTGGGTCAGCATACGCGACATCTATTTGAAGATCTATGGCATTGAGAACGGTGAGAACAGCCAACGCTTCACCACCCTCGTGTTCCACCCCAACGACGAGCAGTCGAGCACGCAGATGACCAATGAATACACGGGTAAAATCATTGCCGCCAACAGCTATGCGATGGAGTTCGGCTTCACGGGCCTGCAGGTGTGTGCTTTCCTGATGGCCAGTGTCGGCGTTGCCGAGATTGCCATCAACGAAGACAGAAACTTAGGCCTGTCGCCCTTCGATTCCCTGGAATTCATCCGACTCACCCCCCTTGGCCTTTACGCTCTCGGCCTGACCGACGAATACGATGCACCCGAGCAGGAACACATCGCCTACTTCGAACTCGACCCCGAGCGGCTCATCATCCGCTCGCTCGTCGAACCAAACCCCTATGCCCAGCTGCTGAAGGACACCAGCGTGCCCATCTCCAAGAACCGCTTCGAGACGTCAGCACTCTCGTTCCTCGCCAACTGCCACACGAAGGCCGACGTGGAGAGCAAAATCAAGATCTTCCGGCAGTTCATCTCCGACGAGCTGCCACCGCTTTGGGAACAGTTCTTCAAGTCGCTGCTGCAGCACTGCCATCCGCTCAAGGAAGACAAGCAGAGCTACAAGCGCTACACCCTCGATCCCGAGAATCGCGACCTCGTCCAGCTCGTCACCACCGACCCCGTACTGCGCCAGATTGTCATCCGCGCCGAGAACTACCGCATTATGGTCAAGACCGAGGATCTGAAGAAGTTTGAAATCCAATTAAAGAAGCACGGCTACCTGTTATGAAAAGCATCCTTGGCCTAATGTTGCCGCTGTTGGTTTGTGCTGCATCATACGCCGACAGTTACCCACCGTCAGCCACCCCGCTTCTCACCTCAACCTGGGGCCAGCGTGCCCCCTATAATTTCATGTGTCCGCTGAAGTCGCCAGCTCCTTGGGGCGGCTACCAACCCGACGAACAGCACTGTCGTGTAGGCTGTGTGGCTGTTGCTATGGGTCAGATTATGCGCTACCATCGTTGGCCCGAAAGGGGCGAGGGCACGGGCAGCGTTGTCTATCCGATGGCGAGCACCGACTCCCACACCTTTGCCGTCGATTTCTCGGAAGCCACCTACGACTGGGACAATATGATCGACGACTACAGCGGCGAATACACCGAAACCCAGGGCCGTGCCGTAGCCCAACTGCTCTATCACTGTGCCGTGGCCAGCAATATGCTGTTTGAGAAGACCTTTTCATTTTCCACCAACTTCACCGCCGCCGATGCCCTCGCCAAGTACTTCCACTACGACGGCGAAAAGATGCAAACCAAGATGCGCAGCGACTACAGCCGCGCCGAATGGCTACAGATGATTCGCGAGGAACTGTCGCAGGGCCGTCCCATCTTCTACGAGGCCATCAGCATCAGCTTCACGGAGGGCATCTACGCCCATTCGTTCGTCATCGACGGTTGCAACGAAGAAGGCCTGGTTCACGTCAACTGGGGATGGTACGGCCACGAGGATGGCTACTACGACATCGACCTGCTCGACCCGCCCGGCTATCAGTTCAACTTCTACCAGGACATGATTATCGGCATCCAGCCTGTCGGCCATGATACGGGCGTCGCTGACAGCCAGACCCTACCGACGTCATCCGATGTCTATACCCCTGACGGTCGTTGCCTCCGTCGCAATGCCACCTCGCTCGATGGCCTCCCTGCCGGCCTGTATATCTGGAAAGGGAAGAAAACTGTTGTCAATTGATAAAGACGACAACTTAGATAGCTTTGGACAACTTTTTCGGTCTGACGACCGATTTGTGAGGAATATAGGTCAATCTCTCGTCTTATAGCGCTCGACCCTTTAAGGTCGCTTGCTTTTGCAAGAATACGGTGCATAGATAAGGCTTTTTATCGAAAAACAAAAGAAATGGAAGAAAAAATGTTGATGGAATGGGAAATGTTTTGTAAATTTGCAACCGATAAGAACAAATTGGAAAATGAGGACAGAGCATTTGGACTTTATCACATTCTGCGTGGGCAGTCTGGCTGACTCGCTTGGTAAGAGTGCATCCCAGGTTTATGGGGCATTACGCTCGTCGGGAGTGCTGACCGATTATATTTTGCCTTGCTACGACGTGTTGCATATATTCAGTAAGGACTATCTTGTAGAGGAACTTACTGAAGTCTTGAAGGAGAGGGGGGCTTTGGCATGAGGCTGTATCTATGGAAGCGAACAAGACGATACTGCAAATGAAATATGCAAGGATTGTAGCAATCTTTGCCAATGAGTCGGATATGCCGCTGGAGGATGCCCTGCAATTCTTTTATGATTCCGACACCTATAAGTTCGTGAGTGAGGGTGTGGCAGATATGCACTGCCGAAGTGACGAGTATCTTGCCGATGAGCTGATGCTGGAATACAAGGAGAAAATGGCCTGTTGTCGGCCGTAATATTGATACAAAAAAGTTGTCCTGGTTGTTATAGTTGTCGTTAAAAAAAACTTCTCGCGCGCGTTGGGAAGGGAAAGAAAAAAAGAAGTGCAGGTTGAAAAGTGTGATTGACAACTACTGTGCGCGCACGCGAGAGCGCCGACCGCTCTCGGTGCGATTTTTACGGCTAATGTTTGGCCATTTCCGCTTTTTCTGCTAACTTTGCACCCGTGGGGCATAGCATCGCGCCACACCTTTCCAATATGACACCAAAAGAACAAAGAAACCAGCGGCTGGCAGAGCGGATGATCAAGAGCTTGAAGCGCCGCAACATGGAAGCCTTCTACTGCCCGACGGCGGCAGAGGCAGTGAGTAAAGTGTCGGAACTGATAGCCGACGGCAGCAGCGTGACGTGGGGCGGTTCGATGACCATACGCGATATGGGTATCCCGCAGGCACTCAGAGACCGCGGAACATTAGAGGTGCTCGACCGCGACCTCGTGACCGACCGTGAGGAGGTGGTGAGGATTTACGAGCGCGCCTTCACGGCCGATGTCTATTTGTCGAGCGCCAACGCCATCAGCGAGGACGGTGTCATCGTGAACATCGATGGCAACGGCAATCGCGTGGCGGCCATCACGTGGGGCCCGAAGAAGGTCATCTTTGTGATTGGCTTGAACAAGGTGGCACAGACCGTCGAGGCCGCCCTGCAGCGTGCCCGCAGCACGGCTTCGCCCGTCAATGCCGCCCGCTTCGACATCCAGACGCCCTGTCAGGTGGACGGCGTCTGCCACAACTGCAACTCACCCGAGAGCATTTGCAACTACGTCCACTTCCTGCGCAATTCGCCGCGCGGTAAACACACGGTAGTCCTTGTCGGCGAAGACTTAGGTTACTAATCCGACAAGCGAATGAAGAAGCTTGCTTTATGGCTGCTGCTGACGCTGCCGACAGCAGGTTGGGCGGCACAGACAGAATTGAAGCCGCGCCTCGTGGTGTGTACCGACATCGCGCCGGCCGACGTGGAGCCTGACGATATGGAGTCGATGGTGAGGCTGATGGCCTATGCCGACCTCTTCGAGATTGAGGCACTGATAACGTCGGTGGGCTGGAACTGTGACCCTTATCCGAAGGAATGGGCGCAGTATCTGTTTCGTGTCATCGAAGCCTACCGCAAGGACGTGCCGCAGCTGATGAAGCGCTCCGGCCAGCGGAAGTTCATGCCGTTGGCGAAGGAGAACAAGCAGCAGCACCTTGGCTACTGGCCCAGTGCCGACTACATTCGCAGCCGAGCCGTGATGGGTAGCATCAATGGCGGCATCCGCTCCATCGGTGAGCACAACGATTCGCCGGGCAGCGAGCTGCTGATTCGTCTGGCCGATGAGGACGACCCGCGGCCCATCTACGTGGCTGCGTGGGGTGGGGCGAACACGCTGGCGCAGGCCATCTGGCGGGTGAGGCAGTCGCGCACGGATGACGAAGTGAGAAACTTCGTCCGCAAGTTCCGCATCTACACCATCACCGACCAGGATATGGACTATGCCCACCGTATGGACCGCGCCCGTAGCTCTCACCAGTGGCTCCGGCGAGACTTCAGCGATGACCTGCAGTTCATCTGGGACGAGGGTACGTGGCAGGAGCAGTGTGAGCAGGGCAAGATCAACTGGCAGCAGCACCAACAAGATATTCAGGGCAAGGGTGCCCTGGGCCGCGAATATCCCGACTACAAATGGGGCGTGGAGGGCGACACGCCGAGCTTCCTCTACGTGATGCCCAACGGGCTCAACGACCCCGAAGACCCGCAGCAGGCTGGCTGGGCAGGCTACCACGAGCGCGGCCTCTGCCCCGACTCGCTCACTACGGCCTGGACCAGTTGGCAGGAACCTGTGTGCAGCATCTCCGTGGACTATAAGCTACGCTTCTATCCCGACGAGATGAACGACTTCACAGCCCGCATGCAGTGGGCCGACGAGGGCAGGGGAAACCGTAACCCGCAGGTGGTCATCGGTCGCAGCAAGGGTATAAAACCTGTTCACATCACGGCCAAGGCTGGCGAGACCGTCCCCCTCGATGCCTCCCGCTCTTCCGACCCCGATGGCGACAACCTCCACTTCAGCTGGTGGCAGCAGCCTGAGATAGGAACAGTAGAAGCCATCGTCAACAATGTGAACCAGCCTGTAACCACTGTTATCATCCCTGCTGATGCCACAGGCCAGACCCTCCACGTCATCTGCGAAGTCCACGATGACGGGCCTTTCTGGTTAGTGGCATATCGGCGAATCATCATAAAAATACAATAACACCACTTCCTCAAGTTCTTGCTTAGGCAGGCGAGCATAGGTCGAGCTCCCAAAGGTGCTTCTGCATATCTACATGACCATTGGGCTTGAAAGTAATGCCTTCGGCTTCCAACAACGGGCGCTGGCGGCTCCAGCCGGGGGCGGTGCGCCCTTCTTTGTTCACGACACGATGACAGGGAAGCTGTTCCGCCTCAGGCGTATAGCGCAGTGTGCGACCAACCATCCGCGAGTGGCTGGGCCAGCCTGCCAGGGCGGCGATATGGCCGTAGGTGGTGACGCGGCCATGGGGTATCTGACTGACGATGTTCAGCACGTCGTCACGAAACGTCCGTGCCTGCTCGGGTGTCATCTGGTCGGGATAGTCTCTCATCTACCTTGCGATGTGCTTGTCGCGCCGCAGGAACAGGCCGGCGAGGATGGTGCCGCTGATGCTATGCCAGGCGCATGAAATGGCGCAGGGTAGCACGGAGAGAGGCTGGGCGGCGAAGAAGGTGCCGGCGAGGACGGTAGCCAAGCCTGCGTTCTGCATGCCCACCTCGATGCTGATGGTGCGCTTCTTGGCGGTGCTGAAACGGGCCAGGCTGCCAGCGGTGTATCCAAGGATATAGCCCAGTGTGTTATGGCAGAAGACCACGGCAAAGGTCCAGAGGAAGAGCATCAGGCCGCGGGCCACAAGGTCGTCGTGAACGGTGGAGATGACACCACCGACGATACAAGCCAGACAGGTGACACTCAGGCCGGGCATCAGCGACTGGACAGTTGGAAAACTCTTGCGACGGGAATAAGTATAATTCAGGAAACAGCCGATGGCGACAGGGATGATGGTCACGATAAGGATGTTCAGGAACATACCGATGGCATCGATTTCGATGATCTCGCCAGCCGTCAGCTCCATCAGCAACGGTGTCATCACGGGAGCGAGAAGGGTAGAGGCACAGGTCATGCCCACGGAGAAGGCTACATCGCCGTGACAGAGGTACGACATGATATTGCTCGACACGCCGCCAGGACAGCAGCCCACCAACAGGATGCCCAATGCCAGTGCCGGCTCTAAGCGGAACACATGCACCAACAGATAGGCCACGCAGGGCATGATAAAGAACTGGGCACAGGCACCTATAAGGATGTCAAGCGGCCGACGGGCCAAGATGCGAAAGTCCTGCGTGGTCAGCGTCAGTCCCATCGTCAGCATGATGATGCCGAGGATAACGGTCTGCGTGGTGCCACGTACCCACCCGAACAAATCGGGCACGAAGAATGTCAGCACGGCAATGGCCGTCACGAACAGCGAAGCGTGCTCTGCCAGCCAGCGGCTGAGCGATTGGAGGGGTTGTATCATCTTGAACGTAAATTTGCCTGCAAAGTTACGATATTTTTGCGGATTAGCATGAATATTGCAGATTATTTCGTAACTTTGCACCCGAATTGGACTCGCTACGCGCTTGGCTTGTCCAAGAAATCGTAAGTTAAATACGTAAATCGCAAATAATATGGCATTAAAATGTGGTATTGTGGGACTGCCGAACGTTGGCAAGTCCACATTGTTCAACTGCCTGTCGAGCGCGAAGGCGCAGGCGGCAAACTTTCCTTTTTGTACGATTGAGCCGAACGTCGGCGTGATTACCGTTCCCGACGAGCGTCTGACGAAGCTCGCCGAACTGGTTCACCCCGGCCGCATCGTTCCCGCAACATGCGAGATTGTCGATATAGCAGGCTTGGTGAAAGGTGCCTCGAAGGGCGAGGGCTTGGGCAACAAGTTCCTTGGAAATATCCGCGAGACCGACGCCATCATCCACGTACTCCGCTGCTTCGAAGACGAAAACATCACCCACGTTGACGGCACCATCGACCCCATCCGCGACAAGGAAATCATCGACACCGAGCTGCAGCTGAAAGACCTCGAGACCATCGAGAGCCGACTGGCCAAGACTGAGAAGGCCGCCGCTGCCGGCAACAAGGACGCCAAGATAGAGGTCACGGTGCTGAAAGCCTACAAGGAGGTGCTGGAACAGGGTAAAAACGCCCGCATCGTGGAGTTCGAGTCGAAGGACGAACAGGACTGCGCCCGCAACCTGTTCCTGCTTACGGCCAAACCCGTGCTTTACGTCTGCAACGTCGGCGAGGCCGATGCAAAAAACGGCAATGATTTTACGAAGCGGGTCGGAGAGCTGGCTCAGGAAGAGGGTGCCGAGATGATGGTCATCGCCGCGAAGACCGAGGAGGATATTGCCGAGCTGGAGAGCTACGAGGACAAACAGCTGTTCCTGGAAGAGCTGGGATTGGAGGAGAGCGGCGTCAACCGCCTCATCAAGAAGGCTTACGCCCTGCTGAACCTTGAGACCTTCATCACCGCTGGCGAGATGGAGGTGAAGGCCTGGACTTACAAGAAGGGCTGGAAGGCACCACAGTGTGCCGGTGTCATCCACACCGACTTTGAGAAAGGTTTTATCCGTGCCGAGGTCATCAAGTACGACGACTACATCCAGTACGGCTCCGAGGCCGCTGTCCGCGAAGCCGGCAAGATGGGCGTTGAGGGCAAGGACTACGTTGTCCAGGATGGCGACATCATGCATTTCCGATTCAACGTATAGACCTCTTAAGCGATATGGGTCTTTACATCAACAGTGGGAAACTGAAGATAGCGTAGCACCCTTATCCTCTAATGGAACGATCCCGAATATCCATATTCCAACGACCGGCATGGGTGGTGGCCTTCGCCCTGACCGCCGCCATAGCTTGGGGATGGGCATTCCCGCTCATTAAGATAGGCTTCAGTGCCTTTGGTATTACGGCGGACATGACGGGCAGCAAGATGCTCTTTGCTGGCATCCGCTTTGCTGCGGCAGGTCTGATTGTCCTGTCTGTTGCCCGTAGCAGTGGGCGTTCTTTTACAACAAACAAGTTGATTGACTGCCGATTCATCCTTGCGTTTGCGCTGATGAACACCACGCTTCATTATTTCTTCTTCTATGTCGGCATGTCCCATAGTGAAGGATCACGGGCCGCTATCCTCAACTCGCTGAGCACATTCCTCGTGGTGTTGCTGGCCTGCGCCTGTTTCAAGAGCGACAAGCTGACCTCGCGTAAGATTCTCGGCTGTGCCGTCGGATTCGGAGGAATCCTTTCATTGAACCTTGGCGGAGCTGATAGCGGGCAATTTAAGTGGCTGGGCGACGGCATGATCATCCTCAATGCCATCTGCGGGGCGTGTGCCAATCTGATGACTCGTGGACTGAGCCGACGGGTGGATGTTTTCGTGGGAACGGGCTATAGTCTCACCATCGGAGGCTTGTTGCTCATCATCCCAGGGCTTGCCTTTGGTGGTACGCTGCCCCATGTCAACACGCTCGGCATCGTCTGCCTATTGCTGCTCATTGCCATCTCTGCCATCGGATTTGCACTCTACAACAAACTGCTCAGCCTGAATCCTGTAGGAAAGGTTGCCATCTACAATTCGCTGATTCCTATTGTAGGTGCTGTCACGTCGTGTCTCTGCCTTGGCGAGACGTTCCATCTGAAATATGCACTTGCCGGAGGACTCGCGGCACTTGGCATTTACATTATCAATAAAGGTAAAAACTAATGACACAGGGTGATGCACACCCTGTGTCATTTTCAGCAATGTCCACAGCTGTAGGCCGTGGGCTCTATAGATATATTAATTGTCCTGAATCAGGCACTCGCCCGTCATGTCGGCAGGCTGCTCCAAGCCCATGATGTGGAGGAGCGAGGGAGCAACGTCGGCCAGACGACCGTCCTTCACCGTTGCTGAGTTGTTGTTCGTCACGTAGATGAACGGCACGGGGTTCAGCGAGTGTGCAGTATTGGGCGTGCCGTCGGGGTTGATGGCATTGTCGGCATTGCCGTGGTCGGCAATGATGATGGCCTCGTAATCGTTGGCCTTGGCAGCCTCGATGACCTCGCGCACGCAGTTGTCAACGGCCCAGACGGCCTTGGCAATGGCGTTATAGACACCCGTATGGCCCACCATGTCACCGTTGGCGAAGTTCACCACGATGAAGTCGTACATCTGGGTGTTGATGGCGGCCACCAACTTGTGCTTCACCTCGTAGGCACTCATCTCGGGCTTCAGGTCGTAGGTGGCCACCTTCGGACTGGCCACCAGGATGCGGTCCTCACCCTCGTAGGGAGCCTCGCGTCCGCCATTGAAGAAGAAGGTCACGTGAGCGTACTTCTCTGTCTCAGCCGTGTGCAACTGCTTCTTGCCCTGCTTGCTCAGGTATTCGCCGAGCGTATTCTCCACGTTCTCCTTCGGGAAGAGGATATGAACGCCCTTGAAGTTGGCGTCGTACGGCGTCATGCAGTAGTATTGCAGACCGGGGATGGTCTTCATGCCCTGCTCTGGCATGTCCTCCTGAGTCAAGGCGATGGTCATCTCCTTGGCGCGGTCGTTGCGGAAGTTGATGAAGATGACGACGTCGCCCTCCTCGATGCAGCCGTTGACGCTGGCGTTGTGGATAGGCTTGACGAACTCATCCGTCACACCCTCGTCGTAGCTTTCCTGCATGGCCTGCACCATATCAGTGGCCTGCTTGCCAGTGCCGTTCACGATGAGGTCGTAGCCCTCCTTCACGCGCTCCCAGCGCTTGTCGCGGTCCATAGCATAAAAGCGGCCTACGATGCTGGCGATGGCTGCATCATTGGCAGCACAGACATCGCTCACCTGCTGGATAAAGCCCTTGCCCGATTTCGGATCGGTGTCGCGGCCGTCCATATAGCAATGAACAAACACCTGGTTCTTCAGACCGTAAGCCTTACCTATCTCAATCAACTTGAAGAGGTGGTCGAGGCTGGAGTGAACGCCGCCGTCAGAGGTCAGACCCATCAGGTGCAGCTTCTTGCCGTTCTCCTTGGCATACGTGTAGGCAGCCTTCACCTGCGGGTTCTCCATGATGGAGTTGTCGCGGCAGGCGCGGTTGATTTTCACCAAGTCCTGATACACGATACGTCCCGCACCGATATTGAGGTGACCCACCTCAGAGTTACCCATCTGTCCGTCGGGCAGACCAACGTCCTCACCACTGGCCTGCAGCTGTGAGTGGGCCGATGTGGCAGTTAACAAATCGAGATACGGCGTCGGCGTGTTGAAGATCACGTCACCCTTACCGTGCTTACCGATTCCCCATCCGTCGAGAATCATCAAAAGTGCTTTCTTTGCCATAGTTTTTTCTTTATTTTTCCTTGTTTTCGCTTTCAGGGTGCAAAGGTACGAAAAAAGCTTGTAACAAAAGAGGGTTTTTGGAAGATTAACGCTAATCGTTTTTAAAAAACTCCTAACCTCCTAACCA